>Ga0114975_10002237_pt1 | contig 13306 bp, 11 predicted proteins | sample S_130626_EF_Meta_FD_87031 | JGI IMG/M metagenome (GOLD analysis project Ga0114975, IMG submission 87031) | Freshwater microbial communities from Lake Simoncouche, Canada to study carbon cycling - S_130626_EF_MetaG | ecosystem: Environmental > Aquatic > Freshwater > Lake | place: Lake...
CATCGTTTCCTGTAGGACGGATCGATTCTGAGACAACTAACAATGTTGGTGTCATAACCGGTGGTCAAGCACGCAATGTTGTTCCGGACACCGTAACCATCATTGCCGAAGCGCGCTCTCGAAATCAGTCTAAACTTGAAGAGCAGCTGAGTACTATAAAATCAGCTTTTGAACTTGAAGCGGCCAAAATGGGTGCCACGGTAAGCATCAGGACAACGAATAGTTATCCCGCCTATCATCTTGCAAACGATTTTCCGGTTATCAGCATTGCCGCACAAGCGGCTTCGAATATTGGATACCCACCCCAATTCCGGGAGTCTGGCGGAGGCACGGATGCAAACCACTTTAACGGTTTCGGCATCCCTACCGCTGTGCTGGCAACAGGGATGGAGCAGATCCACACCCATGATGAGTTTTGTACAGTATCCGCCTTACATGGAAATGTTAGTTGGATAATCGAAATTATAAAGACGGCGAGATAGCCTAACCATTAATCAACGCTTGGATAGCCCATTGCACGTGTTCGCGTACGATGGATGATTCATCAGACAACCCTGCATCCAGTACGGATAGCAGGGTTTTATCATTCGAGTTTCCGATTGCGACTGCAACATTGCGGCGTAAACCCGCACGCCCGGTACGCAATACAGGTGTCCCAGCAAATGTGCGCTTAAACCAATCATCGGAACCCAAATTCACAAATAAGTCGCCAAGCGGAAGCGCTCCAAAGCTAGGATTCCACGAAAAATCAGGCATCGGTACGCTTGAAGCAAGCGAGTTCCAAGGGCATATATCGACGCAGATGTCGCATCCAAAGATTCTATTTCCCATCAGAGGGCGAATATCCAGCGGAATACTCTCCTTTGCCTCAATGGTCCAATAGCTGATGCACCGGCGAGGGTCGAGTGTATTTGGAGCGACGAGCGCTCCCGTTGGACACACTTGAAGACATTTGGTACATGACCCGCATCCACCTGCCATGGTTTCAACGATATCTGGTTCGATTTTCGCTGTCGTCAAGATGACAGACAAAAACACATAGTTACCAAGACCCGGAACAATGACATTTGTATGACGCCCTTGCCAGCCCAATCCCGCCCTAACTGCAAGCTCACGCTCAGGGATGGGAGCCGAGTCAGTCGCCGCTCGTGACTGTGTACCGGGAAAGTAGGTTTGTATTTCTTTCATCCCTGACTTGGTCATTGCACGGATAACCCGATGATAGTCCTGCCCCTGTGCATATTTCGCAATGATTCCATCACCAGAGCTAGCAGCTTTGGATGGATGGTCATACGACACGGCAAGCACGATAGCGGTTTGCGCCCCTTCCAGGAGTTCAGAAACTCCAAGATACCCCGTGCGGAGCTCACGACGCGTTGAGAGCCAGAGCATTTCGCCGGCATAACCTGCATTTGTCCAGGCGCGCCAATATCCCTGATGGCGACTTGGCAGCGTATCTGTGAAGGCAACACGTGAGAAGCCGCAAGCGAGTAGTGCATCGCGTAGCTGCTCCCGAACATCAGATTGCATTAATGCCTACTTCCACACAATCACTCGTAATATCACTGCCATCACCGATACCTCATATCCCTTCCGTACCAAAACGATACAATCGGGAATCATGTCACTCATACCGTTTGACAGCCCGTTTCGCCACGGTTTTGTCCGCGTTGCTGTCGCCAGTCCAGCCATCACTATTGCCAATCCCAAGGCGAATGCGACGTCTATTGCCAAGCTAGTTCAGGATGCATCAGCAGATCACATCGAGGTTTTGGTAACGCCAGAGCTTGGTCTTTCAGGCTACTCCTGCGATGAGCTGTTTCAGCAACAGGTTCTGCTAACGGGTGTCTTGGATGGTCTACAACGCATTTGTGATGCAAGCGTCGGCACATCGACGTTGACATTTGTAGGTGCTCCACTCCGCGTTGGCGCAAACCTTTACAACTGTGCGGTCGCGATCAACAATGGTCGAGTTATTGGTGTTGTACCGAAACAGCACTTACCGGGATATCGAGAGTATTACGAACCTCGATACTTTACGCCGTTTAGTGGCGATGTCATTGACATCAAAGTCAACAACTTTGTTGTTCCGTTTGGTTGTGGACTTTTGTTTCAGCTAGGTGATGATGACTCTAAGTTGGTCGGTGTAGAGATTTGCGAGGATGCCTGGGTACCGGATACGCCATCGACGCAGCTGGCACTGGCTGGTGCCACAATCATCTGTAACTTGTCGGCATCTAATGTCACCACAGGTAAACCAGATTACCGACGACAGCTCGTGAGTAGTCATTCCGCTCGCCTCATTTGTGCGTATGCCTATGCATCTGGGGGACCTGGTGAATCATCAAATGATGTTGCTTGGGATGGCCATTGTCTCATTTCTGAAAATGGAACTCTACTAGCTGAACATCAGGCATGGCTGGACACGACGTCTAGTATCACTGTTGCCGACATCGATGTCGAGCGCTTACACCACGACCGCTTGAAGTTTCATACTTTTGATACACCTTCGCAGAGGCGGATTATGAGGACTGAATCCGAGTCGGTTACCGAAGCGCTTCCGCTCAACCGTCTGGTACCACAGTTCCCCTATGTTCCAGCTGATCATGGTTTACGTGATCAGCGCTGTGAAGAGGTCTATCAGATTCAAGTTGCTGGGCTGGTTCAGCGGCTAAGGTCATCAGGCGTGAAACGGATGGTTATCGGCATATCCGGAGGCCTAGATTCAACGCATGCGGCATTGGTATGTTGCCGCGCTGCAGATGCTCTTGGCTGGTCAAGATCACAAATCACCGCCGTCACGATGCCGGGTTTTGCAACATCTTCCAGAACCCTATCCCAGGCAAACTTGCTGATGAAGCTCCTCGGACTGGATGCTTCAACGATTGATATCCGTCCAAGCTGTACACAAATGCTGCAAGATATTGGTCATCCGTTTGTGAATGGTGAGCCAGTTTACGATGTGACATTTGAAAATGTGCAAGCAGGTGAGCGTACCAATCACCTCTTCCGATTAGCCAATCATGTTGGGGGCATTGTCATCGGAACGGGAGATTTGTCCGAGCTCGCGCTTGGCTGGTGTACATATGGGGTTGGTGACCACATGAGTCACTATTCTGTGAATTGCAGTGTCCCGAAGACTCTCATTCAGTATCTAATCAGGTGGTTAGCGGACGATGTAAGGAATACACAAGAGCTAAGAAAAGTCCTGGTTGATATCGTGGAGACCGAGATTTCACCAGAGTTGGTTCCGGGTAGCGATGACGATGCGTCTCCGGCGCAGCACACGGAAACTAAAATCGGCCCGTATGCCCTCCAAGATTTCGCTCTGTTTTACATCACCCGTTTTGGCTTTTCTCCGGCCAAGGTGTACTACCTCCTAAATAAGGCATGGGGAATGTCATACACCCCGGATGAGCTAGCTAAATGGCTCGAGCTGTTTATTAGACGCTTCTTCCAGAATCAGTTTAAGCGCACCTGTATCCCAAATGGACCTAAGGTTGGCAGTGGCGGCAGTCTTTCTCCGCGTGGTGACTGGAGGATGCCAAGCGATGCATCCAGTGAGCTCTGGATCGAAAATCTACGGGATGCGCACAGCGAATTCACTAGAGATGCGTAATCCAATACTGAGCTGGCAGGAAAATTGCGGTATTACGGAACATCCGAGTCGGTGATTCGGTATAATCATAAGTACTGCTGTCGAACAAAACAGCATTCCAAATGTTAATCAAGGGAACGATTGTATGTCTATCGCGCTGGAAGTATCGACGGAAGTAATGGACAGCTCCTGCCCACTCTCTTTGACAGAGCGTGCGGCTCAAGAGGTTGTGGATATCCTTGAGCAACAGGGTAATCCTGAAGGCGTTCGCTTGCGCGTCTATGTAGCAGGCGGCGGCTGCAGTGGCCTGCAGTACGGTCTCGCTCTGGATGAGAGCATCGATGAGGGAGACGAAGTCTTCTCCACCAGCGGTGTGGAAGTCGTTCTCGCCCCGATGGACATCAAGTACCTCAACGGTGCAGTCGTTGATTACGTCACGACAGCCATGGGCGGTGGCTTCAAGGTAGAAAATCCAAACGCAGTCAAGTCCTGTGGCTGTGGATCATCGTTCTCCGTTGAGGATGATACTGAAGGTCGTACCATCACCGGTGGATGTGGAAGCTGCCCAAGCAAGGGCTAATCGCTGTGTAAACATAGAATCAGACGCCTCCTAGGCATCGGCTTGGGAGGCGTTTTTTCTTAACTTTCTGGAACCAGATTCTGATGAATGTGTTTACCCAGGTATGAAGTATTGGAGCAACCTGTGGCACCATCTCTATCATTAATACAAGGACTGCAATCCTATAGGGAATGGGAAGACGATTTGCGTTTTGCCAAATCGCTTACCCATAAGCATGCGAAGAGCTTCAGTGCAGGCATTCGTTTTTTCCCGCGGGAAGTTCGTGATGCCACATATGCCATCTATGCATTCGTGCGATTACCAGATGACATCGTGGATGAGCAGAATCTCAGTGATGATCAGGCGGCATTAGCGCTTCAGACGTGGATTCATGATTGGCACCTCGCTTTGGAATCTGGAGATGCTAATTGTCATCCAGCCTTTCGCATGATGCGTTATGTAATGCATCGCTACAACATGCCACGTAGCCTTGTGGATGACTTCTTTACAGCGATGCTTAGCGATACACGCATCAAACGCTATCATTCTTACGCGGAGCTCTGTGCATACATGCACGGTAGTGCAAGTGTTGTCGGTGAAATGATGGCCCTTATCTGTGGTGCAACCCATCCAGATGCAATTCCGACTGCGCGAGCACTTGGTGAAGCATTTCAGATGACGAATTTTTTGCGTGATGTGCAAGCAGATTTCGAGCAACGTGGGCGCATTTATGTGCCATCCGATATGCTGCAACGCTTCGGTTCATCGCACGATGCAATCGTTCATCAAGTGGCGGATGATACGTGGAAGGCAGCGATGTGCGATCTAGTGGACCACACAAGAGCGCTCTACAAGACTGGGAGATTTGGTATTAAGTACCTTGCGCCCGAGTGTCAGTTTGGAGTTGCACTTGCAGCTGATATTTATGAGGCTATCCTCGATCGTATAGAAGCAAACGATTACAATGTCTTCAAGGGCCGCGTCCACACATCAACCGCACAAAAGCTGATGATCTTCGGTAAGCGTCGCTTGGCTCTCAGTCACTAGTGAAACTAACTAAGTCAACCAAAGTCGTTGTTATTGGCGGAGGTTTTGGTGGTCTGGCAGCTGCTGCATTGTTGTCAAGCTGTGGACTTTCAGTACACCTACTTGAGCGGAACGCTTCTCTCGGAGGTCGTGCACGAGTATGGTCCGAGGCTGGGTTCCGCTTTGATATGGGACCATCTTGGTACCTGATGCCGGATGTCTTTGCGCACTTCTTCAATCTATGCGGCGAAGGTGTTGATGACATTCTTCCAACGAAACGCCTCTCCCCCTCCTATAGGGTCTACTTAGCCGGTAGCGACACTCCAGTTGACATGTACTCAGACACTGTCCGCGATGGAGCTACTCTGGATCAGATTTGCCCTGGCAGCAGTCAAAGTCTTGCCGCGTACATTCGTACCAGCAAGAGTCACTATGACCGAAGCTTAAGGTCCTTCATAGCACGGAATGCAGATACCTTCTTCCACTACATGACGCTAGCGACGATGCGTGACGGGTGGGGTTTACCCGTCCTTGTATCCATGGAAAAGCATCTCTCCAAATGGTTCAAGAACGACACAGTACGGCGCTTTTTGGCCTATCAGACACTGTTTCTTGGTAATGCACCAAAGGAAACACCTGGCGTATTCTCTGCTATGAACTACGTCGACTTTGCAATGGGTGTCCACTATCCAGAGGGTGGTATCGGCGCGATCGTCAACGCCATGGAGCAGATCATCACAAAAGCTGGTGGGGAAATATCAACTGCAGCGGATGTAATCTCTATCAATGTTGATGGTCGTACAGCAAAATCCGTTACCCTTGCCGATGGGCGTACGATCGAAGCAGACATACTCGTAGCCAATGCCGACATTCATCATGTTGAGACGCGCCTTTTACCCACCACAAGTCAAAGCCTAACTCCCACTTATTGGTCCGGTAAGCGTCCAGCCCCCAGTGCAGCGATTCTGTATCTTGGTATCACCGGCGATGCTCCTAAGCTGGAACACCACACTTTGCTGTTCCCTGATGACTGGGATCTTAGCTTTTCAGAGCTGTTTCATGGGCAGTCCCTTCCCACCGATCCAAGTATCTACATTTCCTGTCCAAGCAAGTCAGACGCCAGTGTTGCTCCTGATGGGCACACAAATCTGTTTATACTGATGCCGTGTCCAACAGGACTTGAGTGGACCACGGACCTTAAGCATCAGTGCTCTGAACGACTCTTCAGTATTCTGGAAGCATCGTTTGGTATCGAGAATGTCCGAGATCGCGTAGTGGTACAGCGCTTCTTCTGCGGAGAAGACTTTTCAAACGACTACTGTGCCTGGCTCGGAAATGCACTGGGTGGGCAGGCACATACATTAACGCAGTCGAGTTTTATGCGCCCCCCTGCACGAAGCCGAAAGGTGAAGAACCTCTATTTTGTAGGCGCTGGAACAAATCCAGGTATTGGAATGCCTATGTGCTTACTTTCTGCAGAAATGTTGGTAAAGCGTCTGTTTAGGACCGGAGGGCCCGGCCTTCTAAAGCAGCTACCGCGCTTGTGACGTTTACGTACTGAAGAAGCAATAAAAAAGACCCCACAGTAACGACATGTCACGTGGGGCCTTAGTGTCTTTATCGAATCCTATTAGTCTTCGAGGAGTTCCTGCTCCTTGGCTTTTGCCAAGGCATCCAACTCGCCCATAAACCGATCAAGTACCTTTTGGATGTCCTTTTCCACACGCTTGACATCATCCTCGGTAAGCTCTTCGTCCTTCTTCGCAGCATCGATCCCATCACGACGGATGTTTCTCAATGATACGCGGGCAGCTTCCGTTTTCTGGCTCAGCTGCTTTACGAAGTCCTTACGGCGTTCCTGAGTCAGCGCAGGAATGTTAAGGCGAATCGTCGATCCATCGTTGTTCGGATTCAGGCCAAGGCTTGAGTTCATGATGGCCTTTTCGATTAAAGGCAATGCACTTGAATCCCATGGCGTGATAAGGAGAACACGTGGCTCTGGCGAAACAATCGTACCCAACTGGTTTACCGGCATCGGTTGTCCGAAGTAATCAATACGAAGCCCATCCAGCATTGCAGGGCTGGCACGACCAGCGCGAAGCGTATTGAAATCAGCCTGAGCAGATTCAATCGACTTACGCATCCGGGCCTCAGAGTCCTTTAGAATGTCAGAGACGTTCATTGCTTTATCCTTCCAACAAGTGTACCGATGGGTTCACCTTCGACTGCACGCTTGATGTTACCGGAGATTCCGATATCGAAAACGATAATCGGAAGATCATTTTCCATACATACGGTAAAGGCAGTCAAGTCCATCACCTTGAGCTTGCGCTCGATGGCTTCATCAAAGGACAACGTTTTGTATGGAGTGGCATCCGAGTGTTTACGGGGATCTTTGTTGTAAACCGCATCGGTGCCGTTTTTAGCCATCAGGACAACATCCGCACTAAGCTCGACTGCCCTTAGCGCAGATGCAGTATCCGTTGTGAAGTACGGATTACCCGTACCTGCAGCTAAGATAACGACCCTGCCCTTTTCCATATGCCGGATGGCACGTCGGCGGATAAATGGTTCAGCAATCTGCGGAATCGGGATCGCCGTTTGTACACGGGTTTGCACATCCAGCTTTTCCAAGCTGTCCTGCAAGGCAACCGCGTTTATAACCGTTGCCAGCATCCCAGCATAGTCCGCCGATGTACGCTCCATGCCTTCGCCGGCAGAAACTGCAGACCCACGTAGAATATTCCCTCCGCCAACCACAATCGCAATCTGAACTCCCGTAGCAGCAACTTCGGCAATTTCAGCAGCGATCTTCTTGATGGTTTCCGGTGATATTCCATAACCCTGCTCTCCGGAGAATGCCTCTCCGGAGAGCTTTAGAAGCACACGGCCAAACCTTGGCCGCGAGTCATCGGGAATCATTCGGCAGCTTGCTTTGGCGCGCCTTCGCCAACCTCGAAGCGGGTAAAGCGTGCGATGGTACCATTCTGGTCCTTTGCGAGCTGTCCGACAGTCTTCTTATCCTCACGGATGTAAGGCTGTGAAAGCAGAACGATTTCGCCGAGGAACTTACGCATTCGGCCATCAACAGCAGACTGGATTGCCGCGTCTGGCTTACCGACCATCTTAGGATCGTTCTTGGTTTGATCCTCAACAAATGCGCGCTCCTTGGCGATGACATCAGCTGGAACATCTGCGTCAGTAAGGAAGCGTGGCTTTGCAAAGCTCACGTGCATCGCGACTTCAAGACCCAAGTTTGCGGTGGTAGCTTCCACCAGAACGCCGATGCGTCCACCCTCAGATCCGGAACCGCCTGGATTGTGAACATACGCGGTGATGACGCCGTCGCCAGCGACGTAGCGGATCGTACGTCCCAGGACAAGCTTCTCACCAATACGCTTGATTGCATCGTCGATCTTTGCAGCAACCGTTACGCCGCCGAGGTCAGCAGCAAGCACTTCTTCAGAGGTCGTGAGGTCATTGCCAGCAACAACAGCGGCAATTTCACGGGCCAACGAACGGAAGTCTTCATTGCGTGCAACAAAGTCTGTCTCGGAGTTGAGCTCAATCAATGCACCGACTTTGCCATCATCAGAAACGTGCGCCATAACAAGGCCTTCGCCAGCAACGCGCTCGCCACGATCCTTGGTACCTTTTTTGCGCAACAACTCGATTGCAGCTTCAAGGTCACCGTCGGTTTCGGTCAGTGCCTTCTTGCACTCCATCATTCCCAACCCAGTACGCTCGCGAAGTTGGGCTACGAGACCAGCAGTAATTGCAGCCATGTTACTAATCCTTCCAATAACTTTGTTTATTCAAGGAGATGGGCAGGTACAAGGCCTGCCCATCGTCATTCAATCTACGAAACGCAGTGGAAACCTACTCTTCGGTAGGTGCTTCCGTTCCATCACTAACAATGTGGCCTTCGCCATCATAGGAGAAGTCGAGGCCCTTGGCATCTTCTTCCATCTGACGACGGCGTGCTTCTGCAGCATCAACTCCAGCAGCATCATCTTCGAGGAGTTCAAATCCTGCCTCAGTTGCGACAGGAGCATCCTCCCATTCGTGTTGCTTGACTTCGACAACCGCTTCGGCAATCTTCTGTGTGATCAGCTTGATAGCACGGATTGCATCGTCGTTTCCTGGAATGATGTAGTCAACTTCATCAGGATCGCAGTTTGTATCAACAATCGCAACGATTGGAATACCGAGGGAACGAGCCTCTGCAACTGCAATATGTTCCTTCTTGGTGTCAACAATGAACATTACAGCAGGAAGACCTGGCATGTCCTTAATGCCACCGAGGAAGCGCTCGAGCTTGTCCTTCTCTTCGGTGAGGATTGCAGCTTCCTTCTTCGTCAGCTTGAGGAAGGTGCCATCTTCTTCCATCGATGTCAGGTCGCGGAGACGCTGAATACGGGACTGGATGGTCTTGAAGTTGGTCAGCATGCCACCAAGCCATCGCTCATTGACAAAGTACTGACGGGATGCCTGTGCGGCTTCCATCATCGCGTCGGCTGCCTGCTTCTTCGTACCTACGAAGAGAACGTGGCCACCTTCGGTGACGATGTCTTGGATGAACTTCTGAGCATCATCAAAAAGCTTGAGGGACTGATGAAGGTCGATGATGTAAATACCATTACGGCTACCGTAAATGTAGCGCTTCATCTTTGGGTTCCAACGACGGGTTTGGTGACCGAAGTGAACACCAGCCTCTAGGAGGTCTTTCATCAAAATTGTCGCCATAATAACGAACCTTTCCTGGTTTGCGGGACGAATCCCCCCCTCCGGAACGGACCGTATACACGGACCAGGATTATCCCGGATGCGGACTTGTAGGAGAGTAACTAACCTACGGTGTGGTGCAAAACCTTGGCACTATATCACGCGGTAGGTATAGCGTGCCGATGCTACAATCAGTGCGTGCACGTATCGAACCCACAGCCCGCATTGAATTTAAGTAATCTTGTGCTTGGTTACGGTGGGATGCCAGTCGTAGATGGCTTTTCTCTCTCAATTCCGTGCGGAGAGTTACATGCTCTAGCGGGAGAAAATGGAGCAGGAAAGACAACTGTCCTCAAGGCAATTGCGGGACTGATCCCGGTAAGTGCAGGTTCTATCAGTACTTCCCGAGGCGACAATGGTAACCCTGTCCGGGTCAGCTTTGTCCTTCAGCACGATGCGCTGCCATCTAATATGACCATCGGCGCATGCATTATGTGCGCATCGGTTGCAGTCAACGTACATACAAATTCCGATGAAGTTCACCACCTCCTCACCTTGGTTGGCTTGCATGCTGCTCCGCATATCCGTGTTTCTGAACTATCGATGCATCAGCGCCAACTACTACAACTAGCCTGTGCACTTGCATCCAAACCAGGAGTATTGCTCCTCGATGAGCCGACAGCTGTTATGTCCCATACAGATGCAATGCATTTCTGGAATCTCATCCAAACTGAAGTCACCAATGGACTTACCGTCGTTGTAGCGACGCACAAGTTGGAAGACATAAAAGCACAATGCTCTCGGGTAACGGTAATGCGCGCCGGAAAGCTCATCTTCACCCGCCCAACCGGTGTTGTTTCCATTGACGACATCATCATGGGCATGGCGCCGCCATCGAGCACGCAACTGGAACCACATCCTAATGCTATTAGGGAGTTTCATGGTGACCCTCTTATCCGAATATCAGGCAACGGGGAAACGCTAACCATATGTGAACATGAGGTACACGGCATAGCTGGATTGGATGGCTCTGGTTACGATACTTGGCTGAAAGCACTTGCTTTGTCTCGCCAAGATGGGCTCACCGTGCATGTGAACGACATCCATATTGACACACTGTCAATCTCTGCAAGACGTAACTTGGGTATTGGTTACATTCCGGCAGATCGGCATGTAGATGCGTTGATTTCGTCTGAGACGCTTGGTGTGAACTTGAGTTTTGGCCAGCTACCGAAAAGGGCATCCGCTGCGTGGTTACCGCTCATTCGTTCGCAAAGTGAAGCGGCAGCAACATCAGTAATCATGGATGCCTATGATGTTCGTCCACGCGATGTCGCACGCACTGTCAGTTCGCTTAGCGGTGGGAATCAACAAAAGTTTCTTGTCGGTCGGGAGCTAGAGCGTGACAACAAGGTGCTGGTTATCAACCAACCGACACGGGGGCTCGATCGCGGTGCAAGTAATGCCATATGCGGCAAAATTAAGGCAGCATCCCTGCGTGACAAATCGGCAATCCTGGTCTACTCCGATGACCTTTCTTTCCTCATCAACACCTGTGACAAGATTAGTATCGTGTCCAATGGTCGACTTGTAGAAACGCGGCCCGTCGGATTGTGGACGGAAACGTCCTTAGTGGAGGCGATCATTTAGTGAAACACGCAAAGGTCGCCCTGTCGGTAGGAGCATCCGTGATTGGTGTTTTGTCACTCATGTGGCTTCAACCGGATGTATTTACGCTTGCCTTTGGGTCCCCAATAGCATTTCTGCGCCTACTTACACTCGCAAGTCCCCTGTTGATTACGGGTTTAGCCGTTCATGCCACTTTGGTAACAGGGCGCATCCTCATTGCTGGTGAAGGCATTTATGCAGCCGGTGGCCTTATGGTCGCATTGGTCGGAACATCCCTTCCGAACACCCCCCTAGGGCTTTGGCCAGCACTCGTTGCAGCAGTTGCAATATGTAGCTGCATCGGAATCCTCATCAGTTGGCTCCGTGAAGTAAAGGGTGTCCACGAAGTTATTAGTGGCCTCCTCATCAACTACGTCCTTCAGTTACTTACCCGATTTTTGGCAAGTGGACCCTTTCGCGACCCCGCTTCCGATGCCCCTCACACACGAGAGTTACTCTGGACACTGCCCTTACTTTCATCGGATGCAGATGTAAATGTAGGGCTTATCCTGGGCTGTATTCTCACCGCAGCGTACATATATATTCTCCACAAAACCATCATCGGACGATATGTCAGGTCACTTGGAACAACCGATGGCGTAGCGTATGTCGCCGGGCTCAATCCAGTTAAAACCCGACTTATGATCATGGCTGGTTCCGCGGGTCTTATAGGGCTTGCAGGAGCAATTTCTATCGGGTCTGCAGGTCCATTCCGAAGGTTTCCAGCTGACTTCTACGGGAGCGGAGTAGGGTTTGATGGACTTGTCGTAGGGTTGCTGGCTGGACCAAGTGCCTGGCTGTTGATTCCATCGACATTGCTTATGGGGTGTATCTCCCATTTATCCGATGCTCTGTCACTAGCAACATCGCTCCCCCGCCAGGTCGGCTCACTAGCGGGTGCTGTCGTATTTCTAATTGCCGCATTTTTTCGCTATCGAAAGCAACCGCGCACCTAATCTGCCGGCGAAGGGTATTTTTCCAAAATGACGCTTGTTCCGTGGCTAACAGCAACGACAAACCTTGGACTTCCTATTCTGCTGGCCGCTACTGGCGGACTTGTCTGCGAAAAGTCTGGAACGGCTGCATTGTTTCTTGAAGGCACAATGCTGACATCAGCGTTTATTGCGATCCGTACCGGAGGCGGAGTTACCGGTTTGATCTGCGGATTGGCTGCAGGCGTTGTGGTTGCCGGCTGCCACTACTTGCTTGTACATCGCGCAAATGTAAAGGATGTCGTTGCTGGCGTGGGTCTAAACATGCTTGCACTCGCTGCGACATCATTTGCCGAGCGAATCATCCCATCCGCTGAAAGCGTTCCAACCGTCTCAACAACTACAGGGGTTATGATCGCTACGGGATGTATTGTCGCTCTGGCAGCCTGTTTTGCAACCCCCAAAATACGATTGAAGCTTGACATGACAGGTGAATCAGACCTCCAGGCGCGTATCTTTGGGATTGACACCGTCCGAGTTAAACTACTGGCCCATGTCGTGGCTGGCATGCTCGCCGGGTTAGGTGGAGCCCTGTTACCCTTAATGGGTATCGGGACATTTGTTGAAAATATGACAAATGGACGAGGCTATTTAGCCCTTGCGGCAATCGTATTTGGACGCTGGGAACTGACCACGGTAATCGTAGCGTCCCTTAGTTTCGCAGCGCTAGATGCCCTTCAGCTGGTTGCAGCGACGCAAGGGATAAAAGTCGACGCAGACGTGCTAGCCATGATGCCA
>Ga0114975_10002238_pt1 | contig 13306 bp, 2 predicted proteins | sample S_130626_EF_Meta_FD_87031 | JGI IMG/M metagenome (GOLD analysis project Ga0114975, IMG submission 87031) | Freshwater microbial communities from Lake Simoncouche, Canada to study carbon cycling - S_130626_EF_MetaG | ecosystem: Environmental > Aquatic > Freshwater > Lake | place: Lake...
ACGTTTACTATATAACGGATCACTATCATCCATTTTATAATAGCCTGATTTTATTTTTTCTTCAAACTTAGCAAGTTCTTCATCTGATAGGGACCAATAGTAGTCAGAATCAACTTCTATAAAGCCTGCTCCTGGGATTGAAATTGTCATTTTTTTAGTTTTTAAAGTGTTGTCCTTTTTCTATTGATTCAAAAGAAGAGAAAGGTTTGAATAAATCTTTTAACATTCCTTCTGCAGCAAATAATTTAGCAAGATCTGCTACAAATTTAGAATCTCCTTTATTCCAATATCCTGCGTCTTTACTGTATGTTGACATTGTAAAGCCATCTATTAAAGTTCTTCGTAAAAGTTTTAATGTTGATATTGCTACAAAAGGACTTCCAAATTTTTGTAATACGTTATCTATACCAAAAATAGGAGTAAGTGTTTCTATCTCTGTTTTAGTTGATAAAAGTAATGCTAGATATTGGGCCCTAAAATAACTATATGCTGTATCATCTTTTAATTGTTTATGTCTGTCATCGTCATATCCTCCTGCTAATGCTATTAATCCAAACAATGCTACAACAGATGCTGTTTCAATTAACATTGTATTTTGTGAATTCTTTTCACGAGGTCTTAAGTATTTACGATTTTTAATTGATTTAGCTATATTCCAATTGTTTTCTTTTAATAAGAAGTACATACTTTTTAAAGCATCAACATATATAGGGGCTTCAATATCATTTAACTGTACATTATAATTAATATATCCTACTCGGTATAATGCTGCTGGAATAAACCATTTATTCATGTGGAAAGCCATTCTTCCTAAAGCATATTTTTCAAATACTGCAGCATCAATTTTATTGATGTTACCATTAGCTCTTGAATTTATTTCTTTTATAAATGATCTAACTTTCATTTCTTGCTTTTTATCAACTTCTACTCCATCTTTTGGTTGTATTAGTCCATCTTTTAATTCATAAGCATCTATCATTCTAATTAATTTACCATTTCTTTTAACCATCTGAGTCATAAGAATTCCTACACCCAATACATATTGCTGTTCCATCTCAGCAAATCCTTTAATACTCATTGCTAAACCTTTAAGATCAGTTACTGTTCTAATAGCAGACCAATCAATTTTTTCACCAAAATCATTCATGAATTCACCTTGCATAAAATCAAAGTAGTCTGCCATTTGACCAATTAATGATCTATTACCAGCTTTGGTCATATCTACAATCATATCTTTCATATGATATGAAACATGTGCTTGAGCTTTAGGAATGTTAATAGGAGCTATTACATCAGGATTAGTTATAGAAGTTAATCCTATTTGAAACTTACCAGAGATGTTATTCTTAATATTTGCTATTGGTTTAAATCCAAGCACTGATATAGAAGATCCTGTTAATAACAAATCTACTACTTTACCTAAATCAAATTCTCCCCAAGGTGTTGAAACTTTGGATGATTTTTTATTTTTATTTAAATAAATAGACTCCATTAATTCTTTAATTCTTTCAGCTCTATTAGATTGAGATCCTTTTTTTAATACTTTATTAAGTTTACCAACAAAGTTTTTAACATTAGGATCTTTAACATCCATTTCACTAACAAGTTTTAATAAGATGTTAGCTACTGGTTTTGTTTTATTAACGCCATGTCTTTTTACAGCCATTGCATAATAAGCCATTACAGCTTTAGTTCCATCACGCAATTGTAAATTTAAATCAATATTGCTAGAATGAAAAACAGGCATTCCTTTTAAAATAACATCTTCTGAAGAAAGAGTTTCACCGTAAGAACTTTCTTTATCTTGTTCAGTTATTTGAAATGCTCTAGTAGATTCTTTAGCTATGTAATTACCCATCTTAACAATTCCTTCTTTAGAAAAAGGATTACTAATTGATTCAAAAAACCCTTTTTCAAAGGTTGGTACTTTTCCTGCTGCTCTTTCACTTACATTTTCAATAAGTTTATCAGCTTCATCTAACAAATCATTTAAGATTCCTAAGTATTTAAATCTTGCAATATCTTTAGGATCTTTAGAATTCTTTAAAGCTTCGTATCTTTTATTTACGTAAAATCCTTTTTTAGGAATAGGATATCCTCCATCATCTTTCCAATTTTTATTTTCATATTTTTCATTTACTTTTCTTTCGTAATATTTAAATGCAGGAGCTTCTTCTTCTATATAAATAGGATCAGAAGGTTCTGTATATCTCCAAATATAAATTGGTGTATAAGTTTCAGCATATGCTCCTTTATAGTTTTCTGCACTTTCTTCTTGAGAAGAATCATAGTTTGGATTAGGAACCCATTTTTTATCAAGTATATGATTTTGTAATCCCCATTCTGTAGTATAAATTGTTTTCTTTGCTGTAGATTGTCTTAATGCATTCTCTGCTTCTAAAGGAGTTAATACTGTACCATCAGAAGATGCCCAACCATCATCTGTTTTTTTATATAATTTTTTACCTATAAAAAAAGATTTTTTCTTATCCATGTCAACAACAATAGATGCAGCATGTTTATCTAATTCTTCTTGAAATCTTTCTTCGTAGTAAGTAGTATTTTTAGTAACACTTAATTCATTTAATCTTTGTAATAAATAATAGTATTTTTCAACGTGATCAGGATCAATTAAATCACTCATTGTTTGTTGCTTTTCTTTAAGTTCATCTATTCTAGCTTGTGTTTGATCATAATCAATATCCAAAGTTGGATTAGCAATATCTTTTTCAAGTTGGTTTAATTCCTTTCTTTCATCTTTAGATAGCCCTGAAAAATTTTCTATAGAGTTACGTAGCTTTTTATTAAGTTCTTCTAATTCTTTTATTCTGGCAACCTTCTCTGGTGAATCATCTTCCATTTCATTACCATTAATATAATTATCTCCATCTCTATATATTTTAGAAATGTCTCCCATTTCTTCAAATATTTCTTTTGTTAATATATTTTTTTTACCGTCCTTTTTAATATACAAATCCATAATATCATTCATTTCTTGAAGGATCTGATTACGTTCTGCCCAATATGATTTAGTAAATGTACGTCTAGTATTTACTCTTTTCCAAATATCAAATTGTTCTTGATTAATGCTACCTCTTCTTAACATTTTTTCCATCATTCCAAGATTAGCATTAAATAAATCATCTGTTTTTTTAGTTCTTTCAGAAGTAGATATTTCACGAAGATTTTTCTTATACTTTTTAAGCTGTAAAGCAATTAAGTATTCTTTAGTCCCTGGAACCTTATTATATAAAGTTTCTAATTCTTTTAATTGTAAATCACAATCTTCAATTATATCCATAGCCCCTTTCATTTTAGTTAAAGAGTCTCCAATTTCTATATCACGGTAAGCATTATTACGAGTGGTATAAATGTTTTTAGTTACTTCTCTAACTGTAAATGTTTCTCCTGTACTAGTTGTAAGTATTTCATCCATAACTTTTTCAGTCATTTCATAATACTCATCAGTATATTTTCTTTCTAGCTTTTTATATAATTTTTCTTCTTCATCTAATAAATTTCTATATTCAATTTCTAATGCAGCATGTTCTTTAGCATCTGTTGTTTGAGATTTCTTTTGGCGAACTCTTGATTTTTTTAAGCGTAAGGTATCTAATTCTACTTTATAAGTAGGGTCATATTCACGCAAGAAAAAGAGTTTATCATTTGTAATTGGTTTACCGTTTTTATCAAATCCAATAGTAACTGTTATTACTTCAGTAATAGGATCGTAATTAGCTTCGTCATTATTTATATTACTTCCACTATCTTTAATAAATTCTTTATGAGAAGTATCTATTTTATTAGCAGTACTTATTAAACTTTTTACATTATCGAAAATGGATTCTTCAAATTTCTTTTGTAAACCTGCTACTAAAAAGTCATTACTTGCTATGGCTCTTTGAAGATTTGCGCTAAAGAAACTCATATCTCCTGCAGTACCATTAAGTAATGTTTTAATCTTTTCTTCAGAAGGACCTAATTCTAATTCTTTTAATTCCATCTCAATACTTTTATTGATTTGTTCAATGGGTGCTCCTGGAATACTTTTTTGTTTTTCTAATTCAGCTATTCTTGCATCAACCTTTGCTTTTAAATTCAAATAATCTTGTCCAAAGATTTCTTTTGCAAATACATTCTGAAGAATATCCATTCCTACTTGTCTAAAAGTGTTTTCAAATTTAGCTTTAGTACCAAGAATATTATCCATAAATTTACTTACAGGATTACTATCTTCTAATAAAACTGTAATATCTTGTAGATCTTTTAAGAAACGATCTAATAGTAAAGACGAAGTTAATAAATGATTTAATTCAAGAATTTTTGGATCACCGTTCTCCATAAGAAGAATATTTCTCATTCTTGATAAATATAATTTATAAAGAACGTCTGTTTCTTTCATGAAATCAGCATAAGTTTTAATTGCTTCAAACATATACTCTGCTTTATCATCTTCATCAGTAATTTTTAATGCCTCTAATCTTTTTTGAATATCTCCAAAGATCTTATTAGTTTCAATATCTTCTTCTTTAGATAATGTTTTTTTAAATTTTTTAACTTGATTAATAGTATTTTTAAGAGAGTCAACTATTTCTTTTTCTTTATTAGAGTTTTGAATATCTTCTCTTACTGCATCATAATCACTTTGTCTATTTTTATAAAGTAAATCAGCTTCTTCTTCTAATTCAAAGTCATCCTTTGTTAAAAGAGTAATGTCTCCTTGTAAAATGTTATTAGCAATCTTTGTAAAAGCTGGATCTTGGTTAGATACACTATTAATAAGTGATTTAATATAATCAAGTAATCTATTTAAAAAGTCTAAAATTTTAGGAGTTTCTTTTTGATTATTGTTTATAGCATATATCTCTTGAGCTATTCTTTGACCTATAGCTTCTTTTTTAATTTTCTCTATATCAGGATTACCATCTTCATCTTGATAGTATATATCATCTTTATATTCTTCATATATTGATGGGTAAATAGGGTCACTTTCAATAGCATCCATCATTTCTTTATAAAGAGGATGTCCTTTAGGAAGTAATTCTACATAAACGTGAGCAGCTTCTTCAGGTAATAAAACTTCATTACCATAAGCATATTGTACAGTTTTCTTTACAATATTTGCTACAGCGTTTGCTCCATACTTATTAATTACTTCATCTGTTTGTTCAACAGTAAAGTTTAATTTATTTAAGAATGAGAAAATCTTATTTTTAAGATCTTCATTCATTCTATAATTTATATAAGATTTGTTGTTTTTATTCTTATATACTTCATCAATTTGTTCTTTTGTAACAAGTCCTGCTCTATAAGCATCTTTTGCTAATATTTTAGCAGCATCTGCAGTAAAAGATTCATATTCAATTTCTTCTTTTACTATGGTATCATAAACATCTGATAAATTTGTTAAATCTACACCTACTACATACTTTTCACTGTTGTTAATATTAAGATTTCTAATTTGTACAACAGGACCGCCTTCTCTAGCATTTATTTTACCAATCTCTTTTACTAATTGATTATATTTTTCTGTAGCAATTGATTTGCCAGCAGTAATAAATTGTTTACCCGTAGCTCTTGAAGTAATTGTTCTAACAATATTACTTCCATTCAATGATAAGTTTAATAACTCCATAGCTAAAGAATAATGTTTATCTCTCAAAACTTCTTTTGTAGATGGATTTATTTTTAAATTTTCAATATATGTGGGGTTTTTTTCTAAATTACAAATCATTGTGTAAAAATATTATAATTAACTGAATTTAAGGAATAATTTTTTTTATTAGCAGGTAAAGTTACTTATATCAGTAAAATTTTCATCACCGTTTAATTGGTTTTCAATAATGCTTGCCTCTTCTTCTGAAAAATTATTTCTTGCTATTTTTAATAATTCTTCTTTACCTTCAATTCTCTTTTTAGGTGGGTTAATAATAAAGTTTTCAAATCCTTCTATATTTTGTTTATTTCCTAATATATGTATTTGTTCTGGTTCAAAAACAGTATGATATATACCTCTTTCTTGCATTTCTTTTTTAGATATTCCAAATTGTATATCTCCTTTTGAAATAGTATTATCAACAATAAAATGATCATCATAAACAATTGCTTTAGCACCATTTGATAATATAGCTTGTTCCTGTATATTATTAGATGTTTCATTAAGTAATACAGGAATTACGCTACCTTGTTGTTCAGCATAAATTTTAGATGTTGTAAACTCAAATAACGATTTTCCAGATTCTTTATCTTTTCTAACTTTAGATTTATCAAATCCATTATTTAAAACCTCATTTTTACTTTTACTACCATGATAAACAATATCTTTTACTTTACTATCAGGAAATATAGTATCTAAGTATTGAGAGTATTGTTCAGGAGTTCCTACATTAGCTAATTCAGGAGTAGAATCAAATAGTTCTTCTACGCCATTTTTTAAATAGCGTTCACGATATATTTCATTGGCAGTCAATGGATTACCAATTTCTTTTAATATTTCTTCATACTCTGGTGAGTTTGGATTTATACAATTCATGTTTTATTTTTTTAAAATATCCAATTACATTTTTTTAATTCTTCAATTACTTTATCTTTTTTACCCTCTGCTAATTTATTATTAATATATTGTTCGGCTGTTTCAACTGTTAAGTTATATTTTTTATATTTATTTGCAAAGTTATTCAAAATTCTCACTTTATCCTCATCTGTAAATACATCTAAGTTTTTAAAAGTTAATTCAGTGCTATCACTAAATGTATCTGTTTCATCAGTATCATTTTCTTTAAGAACTATTCCTTCATTTTCTTTTGCTAATTTTAAGATTTTTATTCTATCACCATGTTTATCATCCCATTTTTGTAATGAATTTGTAGTAAGAGATATAATATTTCCTTTTTCAGTTACAATATAATTGGTATTATTTTTATCGTAAAAAACAATTTTTGCAAGAGCAGGTAATATTTTATTATCTCCAGATTGAAGAGTTTTAAGTTTTACTCCTAGTTTAGCAGCAGATCCTTCTTTTGTAGGATTATACAATTGAACAGTTTCATTATTAATCATTTTAGTTACAATATATGTATTATCGTTATATTTAACATATCTACCTGGAGTAATTGTAAGTTCATTACTTTTTGGTGTTAACTCTTCTGTTTGAGTAATACCTTCTTGTGGGTTATTAAAATCTTGTTTAATAAAGTTATTAAAATTTTCAGCATCTCTAGGAGCTTCTCCCCAAATAACTAATTTATCTGTAGGTCTAGTAATTGAAGTATAGAACATTCTTCTAGATTCTACTTTATCAAATCCTCTATATTCAGGAACAACATAAGTATTCCTTACTGTTTGTCCTTGAACTTTATGAGCAGTCATAGCATATGCATAGTCTACTAATATTGTTTCTTTATAAGGATTTAATTTTGTTAAAATACTAGAATCTCTTGTTCTTTTGTATTCAGCATTTAATGCATTTCTTTTATTATAAAACTCAGTTATTGCTTTTTTATCTGTAATAGAAATTACATTTATATTTGTTTTTTGAAGTTCTCCATATGCATCTAAATATTCTACAGATAAAGAATGCGTAGGAATACCATCTAAATTAGATGGGGATGCAGATAAAATTTCTAATACTGTACTATTAAAGATTTCTAACTTTGGTTGATTTTTACCTTTGAATTTACTATATTTAGAATATGTTAATAATCTTTCTCCTTTAATAAATTGTTCATTTGTATTTACTAATTCTTTTCTGATATTTTTATTTAGTTCTTGAACATTATTATTATTACCAGTAACAACTATTGTTTCTTTATTTCCATATTTTTTAAAGTCAGCTATAATATTATCATAAAAAGTATCATTATCTTTAGTAATTAATACTCCTTGATTGGTCGTTTCATCAAAGTCTGAAAATAATAAATCTTCAATAGAAGATAAATTCTCAATACCATCTTTATCAAAAACATCTAACTCTTTTGCAATATTTGTAGCAATATTTAAAATAGGACTTTCAGCAGCCTGTCTCATCACTTCTGTTAATTCTGATTTATAAGTACTATCAAATACTTTAGAAATTCTATCTTCTCCTATTGGAGATATTTGAGCATTATCTCCCATAAATAATATTTTTATAGAAGGAGTTATTTTTTTAATTTTTTCTAAAGTTTTTGTACTAACCATACTAGCTTCATCAAATATTAATAATGTGTTACTAATATTAGAGATTTTAGGAGGTGGAGCATATTGAGAATCCTCATTAGGAAAATCATAATCTATTAATACACCTTCATTATTATAATGAGGAACTAATCCATACATTGATGCAAAATTTGCAATAGTTGTTCTATTTTTTAATTCAGGATAATTTTTATTTAAATTGGCTAAATTACTTGTTGCTGCATCACTAATAGCTGTTCCAAAAATACTATATCCTTTATTTAAAGCATTTACCATAATTTTACCAGCAATAGTAGATTTACCTGTACCCCCTCTACCTTTTAATAAAAAAGCAGTTTCTTTTTGATCATTTAAAAATACATCAAAGTTTTCTATAGCAGCTTGTTGTCCTTTATTTGCATATACTCCTGGAAATAATTCTAATCTGTTTTCATTTTTTGTTTCAGTAGTAGCAACTTGTGGTTGAGTAGAATATATAACAAGTTCTCTACCTCCAGTAAGTACATCTTGATCAATCCAACCAATTAATGATTCATATCCATTCTTTATCATTTCTTGAGAAACTACATCATTTAAATCTTTAATTTTATTAAATGTTTTACCTTCAACAGCTCTTCTTTTAATCTCCATAAACTTAGATTGACCTTCTTTAGTTGTTGCATCTAAAGTTTTAGATGGATTATAAGATACAGTTACCTCTTCAACTTTATCTGTTCTTCCTATTTCTTGAAAGGGTTTATCTAATGCATAGTATGTTCCAGAACCTCTTTGTGCAAAATCTACTGTAGATGAAAAAGTACCTGATGTTCTAAAAGCTTTTACTTCAACACTAGCAGATGGTTGAGTAGTAGCAAAATTAAAACCAATTCCTTCTAGTACTTTCCTACTATTTTCTTGGTTTACATTGTTACTGCTTATAAAGTAGTTTAGTGAATTACTTAATGCCTCTGTTATTTCATTTTTAGTTCTAGCATTACCATTTTGAAAATCTCTTAATGGTAGTTTAAGTTTAGATAAATTATCTATTATTACCCAACCATTTTTTCCATCTTGAAAAGTAAATAAATCTACATTAGGTTGATTTTTTATTACTAAACTATAACCTTTTACTGGTTCTAATCCTTCAATTCTTTCAAATGTTTCTAATTTATTTGATTTAAAAGTTATATCTTCTGGATTAATAGTTATTTCTTTTACAAGTTGTATAGTAGGTTGAGTAGATGCAATAGTAGGAGCATTAATTTTATCACGTTTGGATAAAATAGCTCTAATATTTTTTTCATCAAACTTTTGTTTTATTTCTTCTCTAGCTTCAGAATCTGTTTCACCAACTACATTAATAAATAATGATGTACTTGTTTCATAAAATAGTTTTGATTCTTGATCTTCATATATTTCTATATCTTCATAGCCAGGAATCATAAATCTTTTACCATATCTTTCTTCAATTACTCCACTAGGTTGTCTTAAATAAAATATAGAACTTCCTTCTTTAATAGTAGCAGGAATGTTTTTCATAGAGATAACTACATCTAAATCATTTACTTTTACTACTTTATATTCACCTTCCATTAATTTTGAAGCACTAATCATATCTTGAACTTCTTGTGGGTAAGATGTATTTTGATTAGTTTTTTCAAATACTGTAGGTCTAGATGTAGTAGATGCTTGAGTAGTTTGTTTTAAAAACTCAAAGTTATAAGAAGATTTTTCAGATTCTATAAGCATATCTCCATACTTATAAACTGTTTTAATAACTTTTCCATTTTCTATTATAACAGTTTCTTTCCTACTACCTTTATATCCTTGAATTGATAAAGTAACATTATAACCCTTTTCAGTTTTATTTATATCTTTTACAGTAGTAGGTAAATTTATTGTTTTATACTTTGTATTTGTTGTTTGTGTAATAGTATCTCCAACTTGATTTAACAATACATTATCATCAGCACTAGTAGCTAGTTGAGCAATAACTGTAGGTTTCTCAACGGTTTTTCCTACAGGATTAACATCAGGTGTATGTCTTAAAGTAATACTATATCTTGTACCATTTTCACCCGTACTTTGTTCAATACCATGCAGGTAGTTAAATTGAGAATCTTTACCCATTACTAAAACATTTCCATGTTTAGCTTCAAGTTTAGCATCATTACCTGTAAAGTTTTTAATACCTTCTAGCATAAAAATTCTTTTAGCACCTAATGATAGTGTTAATACTGTAGGATTAGTTTTTTTATCTTTACCAATTAAATTAGCTTCTGCATCTGTGTGCATTCCTAGTTTAGTATTTTTATCTGTGTATTTATTAATTAACGCAGTATCAAAATAACCAGGTACAACATCCATTCTTTTTTCTATTTCTCTAACGGTTTTATTTAACCATTCTGGCATTGGAGTAGCAGGTCTTGTTAATTTTGAATAACTATAAGAAATAGGTCCATAGTAAATACTTTTTAATGCCCACTTATTACCAGCTACTTGTTCAGGTTTTGCTAACTCTATAGGAAACTCTTTTTCTAATTTTTTTTCTAAAGCATCAGCTTCAGTTTTGTTGAATACATTGCCATCATATATTTCAGCTCCTGTGATAGTATCTACTTTTTTAAAACCCTTTAGTACTAACCCCTGATTAAAACCAGAAGAAGTGGTAGCTATACCTTGCATTTCAACTTTAACACCATTCTTTGGCTTAGTACGTCTATTCATCATTTGTGAATCAAAGAACTCTTCTTCCATCATACTTGTTTCAGTTACTTCTCCATATGAAAGTCCATCAATGAATTTTTCAGAAACATATGTTAAATCACCTTCAGGTTTTAATAATTCTATTTGATATACTGCTGGAGAAGTTAATAACTTTCTTCCGTCAGGATATGTAGTATAAATAGCAGGAGATACTTCTTCTACGTTACCTGTTACTACAGCTTCAATTTTTACTTTTTTTCCTTCAACTAATAATTCTACAGATACTATATTTCCTTTATTTAACATTGCTAGATTCTGAACATTATTTTCAATGGACTTAGTATTTGATAAATTATCAGCTAATTCCTCTTGAGAAATAAAGTATTGTTTTCCTCTAAAATAATATAAATTAGAAACAGTATCTCCCATATCACTGTATTCTGCAGGGAATAACTTTGGATTTTCATAAATCATTCTATTTGTAAAAGTACTAATAAAATTACTTTCTTCTTCTTCATTTAAATTATTATAAGCGGCTTCTGCAATTTCAAATATAGGTTTGAATAATTCAAAAGGAACTATATCAAAAAATGACAAGAATGATTTGTTGAATCCAGACTGATTAAATGCAAGAAGTCCTAAATCTTTAAATAATTCAGAAACATTTCTATCAGGGTGAGATATTAATTTTCTGAATTGATCTATGTATGCATTTTGGTCATCTGTTGTATTGTCTATAATTCTATACACTTCTATATTTTTACTTTTAATATCACTTAATTGTCTTGTATCAATATTTATATTTCCTATAAATTTATCAATGATAGGAAACTCATCAATTATTTTAGCATTTTTTTCGTTATTTTTAAATTCTATTAATCTATCTACTACAACTTGTGAATTATCTGCACCTTCAGTGCTATCAAAATATTGTAACATGTTTGCATAACTAGCAAAAGATTCCCCTTTATATCGACCATATGTTTTAATAATAGCTTCAACAAAGTCATTAACTAGAACTCTTCTTGCTGTTAATTTTTTATTATAGTCTTTTATGTTTTCTATTTCAGGTACAATTTTAGAATATAACAAATTATTATTTGTTACAGGGAACATTTTAGAAAATGTTTCTAAAACAATATCATTAGTATTAAAATTAGAAATGAAAGACTGATTTAATAATTTTATAAGTCCTTCTGTATTAAATACTCCACTTTTACGAATGTCTATAATATTAGTAATGTTTTCATAAGCAGAAATAGGACTATCTACTTTATTAGTATCCCATGAAGTATTTGCTTGTACAGATCTTAAATGTCCTTCTAACTCCGTCATATGGAAGTAATGTGCAAATATTTCACGCTGTCTTATGAGTTCTTCCAAAGACATTTCACTTGCTGGTTTATTACAATAAGATTTTAATTCATCAAAGTCAAATCTTCTATTATTTTTTTGATTTACACTTGCAAGTGAATCTTGTTTTTTTCCTCCTTTTTTAACTATTAATCTTACTAAAGATTTATCAATATCTTCTCTAGCAGTATTTCTTTTTACATCTTCAAATACAACACTCTTTGTATATTTTAAAATTATAGGTTGATTTATAAATACTGCAATTTGTTCCAAAGGTATTCCCATATTCATTAGTAATAAGAATACTCCTACGTTTTCATTATTTACACCAAATTGAGAGAAAGTAGGGTCAGAAGCTATATCTACTGTAGATACAATTCCTTGAGATTTAAGATCTTGTAAATTTTTTCCATCAAAACTTATTCTATCACCTAAAGAAATATACCCGTGCTGGCGAGAAATAACTTCTTGATCTTCAGTCATCAATAAAGTTTTAATCTTTTTATAAATTGGTTTACCATTTTCTCCAAACATATCAGTAGGAATACTAAAATTAAATCCTAATCCTGCTATTTGAAATAATGGTCCATATTTATTGTTTTTAGCAAATGCTCCTAATAACTTCTTAGTTTTAAGAAGTTCCATACCTTTATTAAAACTAGAAATATAGTTTACAACATCAGTATTTTTATAGGTTTTAACTTTTCTATTAACTAAATCTCCTATAAAATTAGCAGTATTATTATAGTCATCATTTGCAGATGGCGTAATTAATTTTTTAAATGTAATAGGATTAGTAAGAATATTAGTATAAATAGCAATCATTTCATTTGTATAATGATTAATATCATCCAAATTAGTATTGATATAATTTATTTTACTTCTAATATCTTTTAATTCTTTTTTAGAATTAAAGAAACTTTCTTGTAAAGCTGCCAACTCTTTCATTGAAGAAAGCTCTTTGTTTAATTTATTTTGTATTAATTCAATATCAAATTGAATGCTTAGTGCAGCAACTGATTTGTTATTATCACTCAATGATTTATCTCTATATATAGCTCTTGATTCGTTATATAAAGCATTTAACTCATTA
>Ga0114975_10002239_pt1 | contig 13304 bp, 11 predicted proteins | sample S_130626_EF_Meta_FD_87031 | JGI IMG/M metagenome (GOLD analysis project Ga0114975, IMG submission 87031) | Freshwater microbial communities from Lake Simoncouche, Canada to study carbon cycling - S_130626_EF_MetaG | ecosystem: Environmental > Aquatic > Freshwater > Lake | place: Lake...
ATGGAAGCGCGAATGACACTGTGCAACATGTCACTCGAGTCAGGAGCACGTGCTGGCATGATTGCGCCGGACGATACTACCTTCTCTTATTTACATGCGAGCCGCTACGCACCAAAGGGTCCCGCATGGGATGAGGCGCTTCAGTTTTGGAAATCCCTCCCCACAGATGATGGCGCTCGAATCGATTTAGAGCACTCAATTGACGCATCTCTAATTGAACCCATGGTGACTTGGGGCACCAACCAAGATGAAGCCGTACCTGTATCTGGACGAGTTCCTGATCCGGCCACTTTCACTGACGCAAATCGTCGCATACGTGGAGAAGCTGCACTTCAATACATGCAACTTAAACCCGGGATGGCCATACAAGACATCAAAATCGATCGGGTTTTCATTGGGTCATGCACCAACGGGCGAATTGAAGACCTTCGCGAAGCAGCACAAGTGGCTAAAGGGCGCAAAGCTGTAGTACCCGCACTGGTGGTACCCGGTTCGATGTCTGTCAAACGTGCGGCTGAGGCCGAGGGCATTGATAAGTTATTCATAGAAGCAGGGTTTGAATGGCGCTCACCAGGTTGCTCCATGTGCACGGGTTCGAATGGGGACAAAGTTCCAGCGGGTGAACGTTGCGCATCCACATCCAACCGAAATTTTGTCGGCCGTCAAGGCCTTGGTTCGCGTACCCATCTTGTGAGCCCAGCCATGGCTGCCGCAGCAGCGATTTGCGGCCACTTGGCAGACATAAGGACACTCACATAATGGCAATGCAGATCTTCAAGTCCCTGACTGGCATTGCCGCGCCTTGTTTCGAGGCCAACATCGACACCGACAAGTTAATTCCTCACCGGTTTTTGCGCAAGCCGCTTGCGGCAGGTTATCGTAACTTTCTCTTCCACGATCAGCGATTCACTCCTGATGGCAAACCAGTCGAGTCCTTTGTTTTAAACCGTGCGCCATATACAAAATCCCAAATACTTGTAGCCGGCTCGAACTTCGGTTGTGGCTCAACGCGTGAAGGTGCTGTATATGCATTACTCGATTTTGGTTTTCGCGCTGTAATTGCTCCAAGTTTTGGAGATATTTTTGAGGCTAACTGTTTGCAAAATGGATTGTTGCCAGTGCGCTTATCCGAAATAGTAGTTAAAGCGCTCAGTGACATGCTTGAAGACAAAACTGGCGCAACTGTTGCGATAGACCTGCAGGCACAAACGGTTGTTCTACCTGACGATACGGTGCACACCTTCAATATTGACCCCGAACGCAAGCGTCGCATGCTCAAAGGTTTAGATGACATTGGCATAACGCTTGAATTTGAAAAACAAATTCAAGCGTTTGAAGATATATATAAAGCCCGCATGACATGGTTACCCAACATGGAAAATCACCGATGAAACTTTCAAAAATTTTTGCTTTTGCTTTTGCTTTTGCCCTCATTGCCACAACGCTAAAAGCGCAGGACTTTCCATCACGACCGATTAAATTTATCGTACCTGCGCCACCTGGTGGTGCACCAGACGCCGTCGCACGCATCATCAGCCAGCGAATATCAACGCAACTTGGGCAGCCCGTCATTGTCGACAACCGCGGGGGTGGCAATGGCATCATTGGTTCTGAGGCAGGAGCGCGCGCAGTTGGCGATGGGTACACCATCGTCATGGGCTACGCAGGTCCGTTCTCGATCAACCCGGGCCTAGTTCCCAACCTCTCATACGACGTCATCAAGGACTTTACGCCTTTGACCATGCTCGCAATGTCCCAAAATGTTTTGGTTGTACACCCCTCATTTCCTGCACGTACTATTAAAGAACTGATTGATTTGGCTAAGGCGCAACCAGGCAAAATAAATTATGCCTCCGGGGGCACTGGACAATCATCGCACCTATCTATGGAGCTGTTACTTCAAATGGCTGGCGCCAAAATGACCCACATCCCTTACAGAGGCGCCGGCCCAGCACTCGCTGATACGGTTAGTGGTCACGTACCATTGCATTTCTTAGCATTAGCGCCGGCGATCCCACTGATTAAATCAGGCAAATTGATTGCGCTCGGTGTCACTGGATCCAGTCGGTCTCACGCGCTGCCAGAGGTTCCAACGATAGCCGAATCGGGACTTCCAGGCTATGCAGTCTTGACATGGTACGGTGCGCTAGTGCCCTCTTCTACACCTAAGCCTATCGTGGTCAGATTGCGTGATGAAATGGTCACTGCCCTCAAAAGCCCCGAAGTTGTGGAGTTCTACAACCGCCAGGGCCTAGAGCTTGGCGGCAATAGCAGCGAAGCATTCAGTACGTACCTGAAAGTCGAAATTGAAAAATGGAAGCAGTTAATCAAAGACAGAGGAATCAAAAGCGAATGAACATGCGACTATTTATTGCGATCCTGACTTGCTGCTTCTTTGCACTGCCCACTGTTGCACAAACTTTTCCATCTAGACCGATTCGCATCATTGTTCCGTCTACTGCCGGCGGTGCAGCAGATTTACTGGCGCGAATCCTAGCCCAGCACTTGACAACTTCGCTCGGTCAGCCAGTCATTGTTGACAACAGGCCGGGGGCGGGAAATATCATCGGAACCGATGCAGTAGCCAAGGCCATGCCTGATGGGCATACGCTTCTTCTTGCTATAAACAACCATGCTATCAATGCGAGCCTGTATAAGAAATTACCTTACGACCCTATCAAGGACTTTGCCGCAGTTTCTTTGTTAGCGTCAACACCTCACATGTTGTTGGTACACCCCTCATTAGGTGTCAAGTCCGTCAACGAATTTATTGCACTTACACGCGCTCAGCCCGGAAAGCTTAACTATGCATCTGCAGGTAATGGCACTGCAGCTCACTTTGCCGCCGAACTTTTTAAGCTCAACGCAAAGGTTGATATCACGCACGTTCCTTATAAAGGACTCGCTGGCGCTATGAATGACACCTTAGCAGGAACGGTTCAGGTGATTTTTCCGAGCCCTCTGACGGCGCTTCCGCATGTGCGATCGGGGAAGCTGGTAGCTTTGGCAGTTACTACGCCGATGCGCTCTCGCTCAATGCCAGAACTTCCAACTTTGCAGGAATCGGGCTTACCTAATTACGTTTTTGATTCTTGGTACGGCCTGCTCGCACCGCGCGGCACACCCGAGCCTGTTTTAGCACGCATACACCAGGCCGTGGTACAAGCCTTGCAAGTGCCAGAGTTGCAGACAAGACTCTCAAATGAAGCCACGGAACCAGTAGGAAGTTCTCCACAACAATTCACTCAGTACCTTGCAAATGAAGTCGATAAATACGCACGCCTTGTCAAACTGTTAGATCTTTCGGCTGAATAGCAGTAGTGGAAATTTTCACAGCTGCTAATCCTTTTATTTGGTGCTTTTCAATTGCATTAGAAATGAATCCTGATGCAATTAATTCTTTGACTAAGTTTTGCAAATACAAATCTGCTGTATTTCTGCCAAGCGGAATGGCAAACCCATGATTTACCGTCATGAAATTACCTTGCAACAATTGCCCCTCTGGTAACTTGTGCATTGATTCAATAAGATTAGGTTTTAACCCTGCTAATACATCGACTTGCTTTTCATTAAATAAATCAATAGAACTATCAAAGTCTTTTGTACGAACTAGTGAAGCATTCTTTAATGAACTCGTTAAAAAAAGTTCATACCCGGCTTTATCTGGGGCTGCAATCTTTATTCCCTTTGCATCTACTTGGTCAGAAAGCCTTATGGAGGAGTTTTTGCCAACAACGTAACCTGCCTCAATCTCTGTCATGGCTGGTGAAAATGAAATAGTTTTAGCTCGCGTTTTTTCAATTGCCAAAATAGCTACATCCCAAACGCCTTTTGCAGAATCATCTGCGACTAACCCAGGCCGGTCATAGACCACCAATTCAAGTGGGACCCCAAGACGACTCGCTAATTCACGCATCAAGTCGACACTGACCCCTTGCAATTGACTAGAGGTATCTTTGCGCGTGAACAAGTTATTGCCAAGATTCATCCCGGCACGGAGTTTTCCAGTAGGGGCTAATTCACTTTTAATGGGCATGATGTCGGAGACTTTGTGCATATTGCAAAAAATGGGGTTTTTATGAAGGTTATCGCCCTCTACCGATCAATATGAATGAGATTCATCTGTGGGTATCTTCCGCCTTGCGTGGCACCTATGGGGGCAATACTGTCTAATTCGCTCATCTCTGCTGGACTTAAAACGATATTGGCAGCTGCGATGTTTTCTTTGACACGTTGAATGCTTTTCGTGCCGGGAATTGGCACTACGTCTGGGCCCTTGTTTAACACCCATGCAATTGCCAACTGCGCAGCAGTGACTCCTTTTTGCTTTGCCATATTTTGAACAGATTGCGCAATATGGGCGTTCTTCTTGATATTTTCTGCGTTGAACCTTGGGTGGTTTTTACGGGTGTCTTTTTCATCCAAGGTATCGATGGTCGTGACCATTCCAGTCAAAAAGCCGCGTCCCAATGGGCTATAGGCTAAGTAGCCAATACCCAGTTCACGACATGCCGGCAAGACGTCTAGTTCGTCTTGTCTGCTCCAAATCGACAGTTCAGATTGAACAGCAGTGATGGCGTGCACCTGATGGGCTCTTTTCAAGTTGGAAACAGAGACCTCAGACAAACCCAAGTAGCGAACCTTTCCGGCTTTGACCAAGTCAGCCATCGCTCCAACAGTTTCTTCAATTGGAACGGTCTTATCCACACGATGCTGAAAATACAAGTCAATGCAATCAACATTCAGCCTTTTCAGTGAAGCTTCACACGCTTGCTTGACATATTCAGGCGTGCCGCAAATAGTGGTTCCCTCTGGCTTTCTGATTTGACCGAACTTGGTCACCAAGATCACGCGGTCTCGAATGCCTGATAGCGCTCGTCCGAGAACGGTTTCGTTGTGCCCGCTGCCATAGGCATCAGAAGAATCAAGTAATGTGACGCCGAGCTCAACGACTTCATGGATCAGTTTGATAGACGCCTCGTCATCGACCGGTCCATAAATGCCACTCAAACCCATGCAGCCATAACCGATTTCAGGAACGCTCAATTTTGAGCCAAGAGTTCTTGTTTTCATATTCACTTACCTTTGGAAATACTTTTCAATTCTTTACGCAATGCCAATGTTTTTGCTTCATTGACACTGAGGCTCTTGGCGTTCAAATCAACACCGTAATTTTTTTTCGCTGAGTCGACCGAAATAAAGCCTAATTGAACGTCCTGAACCACCTTTTCAATCGGTCTTTGCAATGGGTCTCCGAAACCGCCCCCACCACCAGTCCTAAAGAACAGCAGATCGTCCTTATTCAATTTCAAACCCGTGACTTTGCTGTAGGTTTCGATCTTGTTGGACTTTGCGCGCTTGATAGAAATTTCACCGCTAAAGGCGCTCTTGCCCCCCTTCAATCCCCAGGGTGGGCATTTGGAGCGTTCGCTCAAGCCATTGAACACACCGTTGTCCAGCACGCGATACACCCGCTCCATGCCAAGTCCTCCTCGGAACTTACCAGGCCCACCCGAGTCACGTCGCAAACCATATTGAACGATCATCAATGGGTAACGGGTTTCCAAGACCTCGATAGGGATGTTGAATGTGTCCCCATGGCCAATGGTGAAAGTAGCGCTGGGGCCATCGCCATTAGGTCTGGCGCCCCAACCTCCGGCAACGGGCTCGATGTTTGTAAAGGGGCGTTTGGTTCTAGGGTCCCAGCCCGTCATCAACATAGCAGAGATATCGCTGTAATGTGCTGCAGGGATTTTGTCGGGAATAGCCTTTGACATAGCCAGCAAAATCGTATCGATCAAAGTCAGCAAAGGTGTCTGCCACCAAGACATGGGGGCAGGCTCTTGAGCGCTAACCAAGGTGCCGGGAGGCAAAATCACTTCTAGTGGCTTAAAGCACCCATCATTGGCCATGACATCGGATGCCACCAAGTATTTCAAAGCCAAACGAGCGGCACTTCTTCCAGCAGCAGTACCGGAGTTGATAGGGCCTCGGACCTGAGGGCTCATGCGACTGAGGTCGATAGTCATTTTCTCGCCTTTGATAATGACTTTGACCCGAATGGGCACTGGCACACCTAAATCAACACCATCGTCATCGAGAAAGGATTCGGCTTTATAAACACCGTCTGGAATTTGTTTGATACGAGCTCGCACTGTTCTCTCTGCCTGGGCCCAGCCCTCTTCAATGGCTTTGCGAACCGCTGGTTGCCCATAGTTTTTATACAAATCATGCATTCTTCTCTCAGCCATTCGGCAAGCACCAATTTGGGCGTGTAAATCACCGAACGACGATTCAGGTTGCCGAATGTTGTGCGTCAAAATTCTGAAAATGTCCTGATCTGCAATTCCTTTTTTATAAATCTTCACCGATCGTATTTGGATACCCTCTTCAAACGATGAGACCGAGTCAGTTAAAAAACCGCCGGCCAATCGCCCGCCAATGTCCGTCCAGTGGGCTCGGGTTGCCGCAAAACCAACCAACTCACCCTCAAAGAAAACGGGTGTGTAAACAACCACATTATTCAAATGCTGCCCGCAGGTTCCGGTGTGATTCGTAACAATGACATCGCCTTCATCAAAACCGGACGGGCCATAGATATCAATACCGTCTTTGATCGCGGCGTCTAAATCACCCACAAAAAGAGGTAACCCCCCTGGAGCTTGGGCCACCAATTTACCCTGCGCATCCAGTAATCCTGTACAAAAGTCTTGCACTTCATACACGATGGTGTTGTGTGCCGTTCTTGCCAAATTGATCGTGATTTCCTCAGCTATGGCGGCCAACGCATTGTTGACCACTTCAATGGTGATAGGGTCTACCTTGTTAATATTGTTTTTATGCATGGGTTTAAGCCTCTCCGTCGCCATTGAGGATGACCAAGCATCCGTATTGATTGAGCGTTCCTTTGTCGCCGGGGAAAAGCACCGTAGTTGACGCATACTCTTCGACCACAGCGGGTCCCATGAATTCAAAATTCTCTTTCAGCTCAGCGCGTTGGTAAACAGGGCAAGAAAGCATGCCAACTTTAGGAAAATAAATATCGCGGCTCTTTTGTGTGCTCAACGCAGGTATGCGCTTGTCTCTCAAACTTTCAAAGTCCGGTTTTGACACAGGGCCGATGGCAGTGACGCGAAGATTGACCATCTGAGCTGATTGGTCGGGGGCGGCGTGACCGTACCGCACTTCATACATTTCATCAAATTTTTCTCTGATGAAATCAATGTCTTTGGCTGCACTCAACTTATGCGGCACATTCACCCTGACGGTGTACTCCTGTCCCAGATACCTGACGTCAAGGGTTCTTATTAGTTGAATTGAATTGATTTCATAACCTTCTTTGGCAAGGTTTTGACGACCTTCATTCTCTAGCTTGACAAAGCTATCCTCTAAGCTTTTGACTGTGGTCGCTGAAAAGTCTTGAATATGGGTTTGAACAAAGTCTTGTCGCAAGTCGGTTAGCAACATCCCTAGCGCGGAGAAATGGCCTGGTTGCGGGGGAATAATCACACGCGGTACATGCAGCTCGCGGGCAATGGCCATCGCATGCAATGGCCCTGCACCACCGAACGCAACCATCGCAAATTTTCGAGGGTCGTACCCACGTTGCATAGTGATCGCTCTTACGGCGAATGACATCTTGACATCCGCGAGCTTGAGAATTCCAAGCGCCGCATCTAAGACCGTCATACCTAATGGCTTAGCCACTTTCTTTTCTATAGCCTTGTAGGCTTTGTCGTAATCGAGGTCAAATTCGCCCCCCAAAAACCGGTTCGCATTCAAGCGACCCGTTACCAAATTTGCATCGGTGACCGTGGGCTCTTGACCCCCGAGGTTGTAGCAAGCTGGGCCAGGTAAAGAACCCGCGCTTTTAGGCCCCACCTTGAGTGCACCGCCCTCATCGATCCAAGCAATACTTCCGCCGCCGGCGCCGACCTCGATGATGTCGACCACAGGCAGTCTCATCACATACCCATTTTGGTAACCCCCAATGTAGTATTGGTCGGTCATTTTGGGCAGTCCCTGCTCAACCAAACAGGTCTTAGCTGTAGTGCCTCCCATGTCAAATGCAATGACGTCTGGATCACCAATCAACTTACCCAACTCGGCCGCGCCGATGATTCCCCCAGCGGGACCAGACTCCATCATGGCGACTGGCACTTTGGCTGCGCGCTCGGAAGTCATGACACCTCCGTTGGACTGCATGATCATGAAGCGTCCAGAAAACTTTTTCTGTTTAAGCTGCCCTTCCAACGCCTTCAAATAGGTGGTGACTTGGAGGCCGACATAGGCATTCAAGACAGTGGTGGACGTTCTTTCAAACTCACGATACTCCCTCAGGATTTCATGCGAGAGCGTGATGAATAAATCAGGGAAGGCCTTACGCAAGGCTTTACCTATCAACTTTTCGTGCGCTGCGTTGGCATATGAATGCATAAAGCACACTGCAATCGCTTCTACCTTTGCTGACTGGATCACTTTGACGATGCGCTGAACCTCTGCCGCCAGCAAGGGCGTATAAACCTTTCCCTGCGCCGTCATTCTTTCTTTGACGGCGAAGCACAAATTAGCTGGCACTAGGGGAGCAGGTTTTTCAAAAAATAAGTTGTAGGTATCTGGCCGATTTGCGCGACCTACTTGATACAAATCTTTGAATCCTTCAGTCGTGATCAGCGCTGTTTTCGATCCATTTTTTTGAATGACTGCGTTGATCGCAACCGTGGAGCCATGCACAAAATGGTCTAGACGAGAAATATCAATCTCACCCTTGGTAAAGCAAGATAAAACAGCCTCTTGCAACGCCAAGGGCGTGGTCAGTGATTTTTCAAACCGTACGGTCTTGGTCTCTGAATCGTAGGAAGCTAAATCTGTGAAAGTACCGCCGATATCAATGGCCGAACGAATGTTTTTTTTAGCCATTCCTATTTCTCAGCAACAACTTTGTTAGCGATCGTTCCAACGCCTTCGATTTCACAACTGACAATTTCGCCCACCTGTAAAAAGCGTTGAGGATTCATGAAAAACGCCACCCCTTCAGGGGAGCCCGTTTGAATGATGTCGCCTGGATACAGCGTCATATGATGGCTGATGTAGGACACCAATGCCTCGATACCATAAATCAAGTCATTGGTGTCACTCGATTGCCGAACTTCTCCATTGACTTTAGTGACTAGGCTGAATGGCTTGCCCCACTCATACTCATCGATCGTGACCATAGCTGGGCCCATAGGTGCAAATGTGTTGAAACTTTTGCCCAAATAATGGACTCTGAAAAACGTATTTGTCTCATAGTCTGCCAACTGCACATCCCGAGCTGAAACATCATTGGTAGTTGTGAATCCTGCAATGTGATGCTTCACCTCACTCTCACTGATATGGTCGGTCACCTTGCCAATGATCACACCCAGCTCGACTTCGTAATCTAATTTTTTCGTCTGCTTTGGCAAAATTAAATTGTCATAAGGCCCACAAATCGAGTTTGTGCCTTTGCCCAGGACCATGGGCTGGTTGGGCGGGTCGATTTTTCCAACCAAGGGCTTGGCCTCAGCTAAATGGCTGTAGGTGTTAGCGCCCGCAATCAACAGTTTGCGCGGGCAAGGGACAGGGGAACCAAGCCTAACTGAATTTAAGGCGATTGGTGTCATTGAAGTAGTCAAGGGCGCCAATTTATCCAGAATGCTTCGCCAGGTGGGAATCTCAAGAAAAAAGCGCATGTCATGGACTGCTGGCCCCGCACCTGATTTGGCCATCAATTGCTCTAGGTCAAATATATTCTCACCTTGGAGCACACCGGCTCTCTCTTGGCCAAAAGGGCCGTAACTGACAAGCTTCATGGGAAATCCTCGTACGTATGAAATTTACAAGCCAAAGTAATGTGGCAAAAATAAGATGATGGGCGGGAAAAGAATCATCGCCAATAAGCAAAGCATCAAAATACCTAAATAAGGCATCATGGCTTTAGATACGTCTCCCAAGGGCGTTTTGGTGATGGAGCAAACCACCAGCACCAATATCCCAATTGGGGGAACAACCAATCCAACGCCCAAAGAGGCAACGCTCATCAGGGCAAAGTGCAAAGTATCAATTCCCAAAGTTTTAGCGACCGGCAACAAGATAGGCACAAAAAGCAGCAGCGCAGGAATGCCATCGAGGACAGCCCCAAAGAATAGAAAAACCAAATTCGCGGCAATTAAAAAAATCAAAGGGTTACTCGAAAAACCCGTAATGAATTCGGCTACTTGATCGGGTACACCACCAAAAGACAAGATGGCACTGAATGCCGAAGCCGCTCCCAAAATCAAGCCAATCGCTCCGGTGGTGATGGCGGTGTCAATCAACAGGCTGTACAGCAACTTGAAACTCATCTCGCGATAAATAAAGGTTGCCACAAAAAAGGCATACAGCACAGCCACTGCCGCGGCTTCCGTGGGGGAGAAAACCCCGCCCAAAATACCCCCAAAAATAATGATAGGCAAAAGCAAGGGAAACATGGCCCCCTTGAATGCGCTGAATATCTCTTTTCGATTGGCTTTTTTCTCGCCAGGAGGCAAGGAGCCATTCTTGGATTGGAAATAAACCGAGATCATCAAGGCGATCGCCATCAAAAACCCCGGAATAAACCCAGCAACAAACAAAGCAGACACAGACACCCCTGCCAAAGCGCCCAGCACCACCATAGTCAAACACGGAGGAATCAAAATACCCATTGCGCAAGCAGCAGAAATCAAGGCCACAGCTTTTGCCGGGTCGTAGCCGGCCTTCTTCAAGGTCGGGAACATGATCGAACCAATCGCTGACGCATCCGACAAAGAAGCGCCAGATATTCCTGAAAAGAAAATTTCAGAAACAATCACCACCTGACCCATGCCGCCTTTGAAATGCCCAACCAATGACTTGGCAAATCCCACCAATCGAATGGAAATTGCCGAACGCTCCATGATGGAACCCGCCAAAATAAACAACGGAATTGCCAAATAAGTGAAATTGTCAATACCAGAACCCAAGCGCTGGGCAATGAGCGGCAGTGGCAGTGAATCGCCGCTGATCACGGCAATCACCGAAGCAATGATCATCGAAAATGCAATGGGCACGCCCACCATAATGCATATAACAAACCCCACACATAAGGAAATAATCATGCTGAACTCTGGGGAGTTGTAGTGGATCGCTCAAGCAATTCTTCAATCGAAAACAACACCATGATCACAGCGCTGATCATCGTCACTACATAAATAGTAGCCTGGCTAAAAGGCAAGGTTGTATAGGTCGAATTCCAAGCCTGCTTAGCCATGATGATGGCCAAATAGACGATCAGGCAAGAAGTGATGGCCACGACCACTATCGCGATCGGTTGCAAGGTTTTTGATAATTTGGGCCAAATATCCTGAACCATCAAACCCAGACCAAAATGCAAGCCTTTTCGCAACGCAATCGTGGCGCCGGTAAAACTAGTTAATTGAAAAAGGAAAATGCTCAATTCATTGAGCCAAGTGATAGGAAAGTGAAAAATAAAGCGGCAGGCCACATCCAAAATAATTAAAAATGTGAATGACCCAACCGCTAGGGCGCAAATAAAGCCTAGGATGTGCTCCAAGGCGTTACACAAAGATCGCATCAGTAATCTACCGCTTTCAAGACTTTTTCAACATATTCTTTGCCAATGCGAGATTTGAATTGCTCGATCACCGGTGCGCTGGCTTTCTTGAATGCAGGTAAGTCAGGCTTAACAATGGTGACAGACTTATCAGCCAGAACTTTGGCAGATGCAGTTTGCTGCTGCTGCGATTGACGCGGGTCCACAGCTGCATAAAACTCGTCGTTTGCTTTTCTGAAATTGGTTTGAACTACTTGTTCGATCAGATCTTGAACAATTTTTGGCTGCTTATTCCACCAGGCCAAATTAGTCAGCACCATGCCAGGAGTTCCATTATGGGCAGTTTCTGTATAAAACTTAGCAACTTCATTGAACTTAAAGGCGGTTGCCAATTCGATGGATAACTCGGAACCGTCTAGAACACCCTGCTGCAAGCTTGTATAAACCTCTTGAATATTCATCACCACAGGCTGACCTGAAAATGATTTGATAATTTCGACTACAACTGGATCTGGGATTGCTCTGATTTTTAAACCACTAAAGTCAGCAGGAGTAGCCAATGGTTTTTTTGAAATAAAACCTCTTCCGCCTGCTGAACACCAAGAAATAAACTTGATGCCAAACGGTTCAATTTTGTCGCCTAATTCTTTTCCCATTGGGCCATAAGCAAACTTCTGCCAAGTTTCACGATCTTTGAATAGATATGGCAAAGCCCAGACCATGTGCTCTTTAACACTACCTTGCGTATATGCAGGAGTATTTAAAGCCATTTGAACCGCACCAAGCTGGAGGGATTCCAAAGCATCTTTGGGAGTTCCCATCTTATTGTCGGTAATGATTTCAACTTTAATTTTTCCGCCGCTGCGCTTCTCAACTTCGTCTTTAAAAGCAACTATCCCTTGGTAATAACCGAAATTACGATTTAATAAATCGCCGAATTTGATAGTCATTGCCGGATACTCTTGCGCGTAGCCGATTGAATTTATTAACAACAGCAAACCAAAAGCTAGCAAGGCTTTTATTGATTTAAATATCATCCCGAACCCCCTTAAAGCGACCAAATAAAAAAGTTATTTGATACTGCGCAACATAGATAAACAACAGTGAAAACCCTTGATTTATACTTATCAGCGATTTGATAATTACTTCTTTAAACTGTCAAACGATATCTCTTCAAAGGTTATGACAAAATGATTTTCAATGCTAAATTAGTGATGTTATTTCTTTAACCGCGATCATCAGCAAATCGACCATCACAACCATGCCTAAGACAAAAAGTTTTCACCCTCATGGTGTCATTCCAGCAGTTTTGCTTCCATTTTTCGATGACTTCTCCATAGACGAGCTTAGCTTTCGATCTCACCTAAGTGATGTCACAAGGATCACTGGCGTCACCGCCATTACCGTCAATGCACACTCAACTGAAGCTGCATCTTGCACATTTGAGGAACAGAAACGTGTTTTGGAAATAGCGAAAGATGAAATTGGATCTACAACTCCAATTGTTAACGGTATCTATACAGATAGTAGTCTTGAAGCACAGCGATTAGCAAAAATGGCACATGATGGCGGAGCATCTGCGCTACTGGTATTTCCTTCCGGAATTTACACATTTGGACAAAAACCTGAAATGGCGATTGAACATTTCAAACGTATTGCAGATGTAACTGATTTGCCTTTGATCGCTTTCCAATACAACCCGACTGGTGGA
>Ga0114975_10002242_pt1 | contig 13295 bp, 11 predicted proteins | sample S_130626_EF_Meta_FD_87031 | JGI IMG/M metagenome (GOLD analysis project Ga0114975, IMG submission 87031) | Freshwater microbial communities from Lake Simoncouche, Canada to study carbon cycling - S_130626_EF_MetaG | ecosystem: Environmental > Aquatic > Freshwater > Lake | place: Lake...
CTTCAGACCAAGGTCAATAAACATCTTAAGGAACTGTGGAACGATGAAAATCGTCAGGAACATAACGATTCCAAGAGCGACCACAGAAACAAGGACCGGGTAAGTAAGCGCAGCTTTGACCTTACGACGAAGCTCAACGTCCTTCTCAAGGAACGTTGACAGACGCTGGAGGGACTCTTCTAGTACACCACCAACCTCACCAGCACGAATCAATCCAACAAAGAGATTCGAGAACGTTCCAGGGTACTTAGACATCGCCTTTGAGAGCATGTTTCCAGCCTCAACTTCGAGCTTAAGGTCTATAATGATCTTCTTAAGTTTAGGGGATGAGTTCTGCTCGCCAAGAACATCAAGGCAGCGGACCAGCGACACACCGGCATCGATCATGGTGGAGAACTGACGGCAGAAAATGGAAAGCTCTGTCAGTTTGACCTTTTGGAAACGCTCAAGGAAAGCAGGCATCGGAACCGACATGTCGGCCTTGAGACCCTTTTGCTTGGCAGGCTTGATTTCCTTGACAGTGTAACCTTGCTGCGACAGACGTTGGCGCAGCTCGCTGATGCTCACCGCTTCGCTCGTATTTGTAACCGACTTGCCGTCGGAAGCCGTTGCTGTAAACGTAAATGCAGGCATTCGCGCTACCCTTTCACCAACACCCTACAACCACCACTCGTGTTACCTGTAGTGATAGGTCTAGATAATAATGCAGTGGATGCGCCACGTCAAGCGGTGCATCCCCTTCTGACTCCGGTAATACAGCCCGGGTTCCCCTATTTCGTTATCGGAAATTACGATGCAAATCCCCAGCTACGCAGCGCAGCGATGCTCCGTGCGATCGATTCTAGTGGCGTAAATGTCGAACATTGGTCCTGCTCAACGATAAATCCTTGCGCCCCAGCATCGATGGCTGCCTGCAAAACGCTACCCTTGTAGTCGATGATGCCATCCCCGATTGGGCGGAAATCGCCATCTTCAGACATGTCCTTAATATGAACAAGAGGAACATTTCCGCGCAAGCGCTGGAGCTCGGTAATCGGATCCTTGCCGGCCTTTGCAACCCAGTAGAGATCGAGCTCCGCGGCAATATAGCCATCACCACCCGCGAGGACTGCCGCATAGCCCGTACCAGATGCATCCTCCATCTCGAACTCAAATGCATGGTTGTGATAACAGAGCTGAATGCCAGCATCCCGTAGCTGCTGACCAGCGGATGCAAGGGATGCACCGAGCGCACGCATGTTTTCGATGCTGTCGCGCCAATCTCCATCAATCCAGGGAACCGTTAAGCGGGTCGTTTCAAAGACTCTGCAAAGCTCAATTGCTGCTGGTACATCGGCCAGCAGGTCTGCGTAACCAGAATGCGCACCAATAACCTTCAAACCCCGGGCATCGAACTCAGCCTTGAGCGCTGCCGGCGTCAGGTCATACAAACCCGCAAGCTCGACGCCCGCATACCCGGCTTCCGCAACAGCATCCAATGTCGCATGCAAATTTGCCGCCGCATCATCGCGCAGTGTGTAGAGCTGAAGATAAATAGGATTTGCCATGGAATTCTTGTCCCCAAATGTGTTTACTGTACGTATGCCAGCATCAACATCGATGAGCAACGAAACCGTAATTAGGCTAAGAGTATCAGGCACACGCAGGCCGCACCAATCCAACCACGCATCTACACCCAGAAGCATTTTTATATCTATTGGCTATTGCCCACCTATTACTTCATCACTTCATGAAGTGATAGACTTTCCATAATGACGGATACACAGTTAGACCGAGCCCTGAAGGCACTTGCCGATCGCAATCGCCGTGAGCTGTTTATGTGTATTCAGCAATGTTGTGGCGAAGTGGCTGTCAACGCATCCGGGGATGCCCACGCAATCGGCCCCGGCAAGACCATCGGGGATATCTGCTGTCAACTTAGCGGCGACCGCACTGTCACCAGCACGATCAGCCAACGTATAAAAGAGCTGCGCGAAGCTGACCTGATTACCGTCACGCGGCACGGGCGACACATGCTCTGCTCAGTCAACCCAGAAACCCTCGTCGCGCTACAAACATTCTTCGTAAGCTGCACCTGTCAGGCACCCAAGGAAACACCATGAAGCTTCACATTTCACTCAATGTTCAAGATATCGAGGCGAGCACCCGCTTCTTTACTGCATTCTTCGGTCAGGAACCCCACAAAGTCCGGACGGGCTATGCCAACTTCGATGTCGCATCCCCGCCCATAAAGCTCGCTCTAAACCAGGCAAAGGAGCCACTCGCTCACGGAACGCTCAACCACCTCGGCATTTTAGTTGACACCACGGCTGAGGTTCTGACCGCGCGGCAGCGCCTAGCCGATGCAGGACTTGCGACAATGGATGAGGATGACACCGTGTGCTGCCACGCTCGTCAGGATAAGGTCTGGGCCTTTGACCCGGATGGCCATGCGTGGGAGATCTACACCATCGTTGATGACATGACAGATGAAGAGCTTGCAGCGCACGCCAATGAAGCGCGCCTCGGCCCCGGAGGCGCTGTCTGCTGCGCCCCCACCCCACCGGCAAAACCTCGCGGGCTATCGCTCAACATGGCAGGCGGATGTGAGCCAAAGTCGGGGTGCTGTTCATGAAAACGGCACTTTTTGTCTGCGTCCACAATGCCGGTCGCTCTCAAGCAGCGGAAGCATTCCTAAATCACTACGCAACCTTACGGGCTATACCGATTCGGGGCGAAAGCGCAGGTACCGAAGGCGGTGCGATGCTGAATCCGACAGTCGTGACTCTGATGGAAGCGCGCGGTATCTCGATGAGCGGCCAGTCACCAAAGATCCTGACACAGGAGATGGTGGATGCAGCAGATAAGGTCATTACGATGGGCTGTGGGGTGGATGCGGATGCATGTCCGGCACGTGTGCATTTTTCGGATGACTGGGGCCTCGATGACCCAAAGGGCCGCCCCGTAGCGGAAGTCGAAGTAATCCTCACGGAAATCGAAGCACGGGTTCTACGCCTTATTGATGAGCTGCACATATCCTAATGTCAATACCAGTAAAAATCTTTGTTGCAGAGCTGATTGGAACCGCGATGGTTACAGCTGGCCCAATTGCTTGGGGCGTGTGGAAGAGCTCTGGCGGAGTCGGCACACTCCTCGATGCTGCCATTGTCAGCGCGCTCCCCGTCCTCCTTGGGATTTTTCTCTTCGGCAAAACGAGCTCACAGTTCAACCCGGCGGTGACGCTATGGTTATTGATGACTGGACGGCTTTCGCGGACCGATGCCGTTTCCGCAGTGGCTGGTCAGATAATGGGCGCAGTTGGTATCGCCCTGTTGCTGCGCACTGTATCGAATGTGGCGATAGCCGGGATGACGGTGCCGCATATCCCGATGCCCGCCGCGGTCATTGTGGAGTTCGGACTAACACTCGGACTTTTGGGGATTATCCGTAAGGTCGGTGTCATCTCATCCAGCGACTATGGAAAAGACACGCCAGCGGTCATTATTTCGCTAGGAGTCGTGGCGCTCATCGTACTCGGCGGCCCTTACACGGATGCAAGCATGAACCCTGCACGCTCACTTGGACCGGCAATCGCAGCTGGCCATGGGACAAGCATTCACCAGCTTGTTTACTGGGTGGGCCCGCTGCTTGCAGCCATGATTTTGGCGGCAACTGAGAAGCTAATCACGCGGAACCTAGAAACCAAGTAAGTCTTGTGATCACCTGTGCACTGCGTGGACAGGAGTTGAGAACACGTGTGTATTGCCGAAATATTTCTTAATGTAAAAATAACACTACGTTAATCCAAATCAAACGATTCATTTAAGCAAACAATGTAGTATGTGCGTCGTTGAACGCTTTTGGGACTTTTCCTGAGCGACAATTTTATTTGGAGAAATATCAATGAACGCAATCCGCAGCCACCGGAACGCCTTTACGCTCATCGAGCTTTTGGTCGTTATCGCTATCATCGCTATCCTTGCAGCCATCCTCTTCCCTGTCTTCGCTCAGGCACGTGAGAAGGCTCGTCAGTCCAGCTGCTTGTCAAACACAAAGCAAATGGGACTTGGCATCATGATGTACACCCAGGACTATGATGAGACATATCCTCAGGCTTACTGGTACACCAACGATGTTGACGGTTCCGCTGGCTACAACCAATGGTCCGGCATGATTCAGCCTTACGTCAAGAACGTCGGTATCTTTGTCTGCCCATCCGATCCAAACAAGGGAATCATCCCAACCAACCCTGGTCTCGACCTGCAAGCTCCACGCATCTCCTACGTTGCAAACAGCGCAGTTCTCCCACGTAAGCGCCGTTCCATTGACCCTGCAAACGTTGCAACTGCAGCATCAATCGATGCACCAGCAGATGTCATCGTGATCGGCGAAATGACCAACACACTGGCTTGTATCAATGACACATCGAACGCCGGTACATCCGGTGGTGCATATGTCAACAAGTCCCACCGCTCCGCAAATGCTTACATGACCAGTGCTTCTGGTGGTACATGGAAAGGCGAAGCAATCGCTGACTACAACCTCAGCGCTGTTTATGCAGCCACACCACAGCTCGCAAATGCTGCATTCGCTGCATGTAAGGCAACGGGCTACGCTGGTGGCGCTCTGCACATCGCTTACACCCAGGCTGACCGCCACACCGGTGGATCCTGCTACACCTTCGCAGATGGCCACTCCAAGTGGATGAAGCTTGAGCAGACCCTCAACCCTAACGCGTTCCTCTGGGGCAAGCAGGTCTACACTGCTGGTAACAAGCCAGTTCTCGACCAGAATGGCATCCAAGTTCGCTAATCGGTAAGAAACCTCCCGGGTCCCCCGCCCGGTAGGAGGCCGTGCTGCTCACGCAGCACGGCCTTTCTTAATTCAGAAACTATCCGCATAAAACGAATGCCTCTCAGCTGAAAACAATGCAATCAACAGCGTAAACCATGGCAACAATTATGCCCTTAGTCTAGGAGCTGTGGCGTTACCCGGGCAGCACCGTGTATCGAGAGAAAATGAGTCACCACTCGATGCCTCGGGGGATAGCACCTTCAGTCTTATTTATTATTAAGGGAACAAATCACCATTAGTACAACTTAGTGTTCCTTAACATCCACATAACCTTCAGATAACACTGACTTAACAGAATGAATGCAGGACGCCAGTATTCTGCCGGTCGTCAACTTCACGCAGGTCTATCCTAGCGTGTCAACGTACACGGAGAAATATTTATGAACGCATTCCGCAGCCACCGGAACGCCTTTACGCTCATCGAGCTTTTGGTCGTTATCGCAATCATCGCTATCCTTGCAGCCATCCTCTTCCCTGTTTTCGCTCAGGCACGTGAAAAGGCTCGCTCAGCGAGCTGCCTTTCGAACGAAAAGCAGATCGGTCTTGGCCTCATGATGTACACCCAAGACTACGATGAGACCTATCCAACCGCTTACTTTTACAAGAACAACACAGCAACCACCAACGGTGGATCAAGCGGTGGCTATGTCCACTTCACAGCGATGATTCATCCTTACATCAAGAACGAGCAGGTCTGGGTCTGCCCATCGGACCCAAACAAGGGACTCCGACCTGACAACCCACCATGTGCAAACTGGCTTGATGTCGCTACCATTGGTTGTGAAGCACAGGTTCCACGCCTGTCCTACATCCCGAACTCCGCTATCCTCCCACGTAAGCGTGGTCCACAGGATGCGCCGAACATCGTCTCCATCGCAGCTGTCGATGCCCCAGCAGATGTCATTGCAATCGCAGAAATGACCAGCAACCTGAGCTGTATCTTCCTTGCATCGTCTGGACAGACAAATGCAGCTGACCGCCGCAACAAGTCACACCGCCCTGTCAACGCCATGATGCGTACCGCGGCTGGTGGTCAGTGGGCAGGACAGAATGTTGCAGATGCAACAGGACCAATCTACGCCATCACCAAGCGTGAGGCTGAAGGCGCACTCGGTTGGGGCGGTGGATCTGACACAACCACTTCAAACGGAACCGGCGGTTGCCGCTCGGTCTCTGCAGACACCGGATACCACACCCGCTTCATGGAGCCAGGTCGCCACACCGGTGGTTCGAACTATGTGTTCGCCGATGGCCATGCGAAGTTCTTCAAGTTTGACACCACAATCAACCCGAACAACTTCCTCTGGGGCAAGAGCTACTACCCAACGGGTCAGCAGATTCTTGACCAAGCTGGCTTCCCAGTTCGCTAATTGCTAAGGAACCTCCCGGGTCCCCCGCCCGGTAGGAGGCCGTGCTGCTCCCGCAGCACGGCCTTTCGACTTTCTATCTGCTACACTTCTCCCGTGAACCGACGCTCCTTCATCACGGTTGCCATCAGCTCGGCGGCTGGATTTGCAGCCACCAGCTGCGCACGCGTCCCGGCTGGTTCCGGAAGTTCTGCTGTCCTTCTTCGCGTCCGTGCCGTCTACCGGGGAGAAGTAACAAATGCGTCATCCCTGAGGCAAAACAGCTACTTCTTCCTCATCCATCGCACCGACTCCCTCAATGACCCCGGCCCCGTTCCCGTTGTCCAAGCGCCTTGGGGTGGAAATGGGTTTGCATCCGCAAGCCAGCCGGGAGCGCAAGGCTTTGTAGGGTTTGTCCAATACGATGCCGGTGGTTTTGGCGTCTATAGCCTCCAGAGCGGCGGCACAATCCTTCCGCCCGAAGCGCGCGTCTTTGAATATCTCGGAACACCCGAGACAAGCGTTACCCCGCGCCCGGGCGAGCGCGAGCTCCTCTTCCAGCTCGATCTCAGCCGTCTTCCCCTTGCAGACAAGCGGTATGTATATATCAACATCATTTCGACAGACACCATCCCGCAGACCCCCGATGACCAGGTAAAGCTCTGGGATGCCATCGAGGATGGAACAAAGCCCCAAAGCCTGACACCCTGGGTTGTGCTGGATACATCGATTAATGACCGAAAGTCCAACCAAGGGGATGCGCGTGAGCCAGCATTTAACGATGTACGCGATCGCATTAATGGCCCTCCCGTTGATGAACCAACACTCGACCTAGTCGACTGGCAAGTAGATATCCAGCGGGGTTAGGTTTGTTCTGTTCGCTGCTCGAATGCAAATCCAAGAGATAACTCTCACATCGGCCAATCGCAGAGCTTACAACCCGGTTCGCTCCCCTTGACACATCTCATCAGTGCAGTGATAGTGGATGCTCACTCCATTCACCATCATCAAAGGCATTAATGTGAAAGTCGAACGCATCGAGCTCTTCCCCGTCGCGCCCCGCTGGCTCCTCTGCAAAATCACCGCAGATGGCGGCTATACCGGCTGGGGCGAACCCATCGTAGAAGGGAAAGCCGCAACCGTCGCCGCGTGCGTCGAAGAAATGAGCGACTTCGTGATCGGACACGATGCACGGAACATCGAAGACCTCTTCCAAGTCCTCTACCGAGGCGGCTTTTACCGCGGCGGGGCCATCGAGATGTCGGCGATTTCCGGTATCGAGCAGGCCCTCTGGGACATCAAAGGAAAAGCACTAGGCGTCCCAGTTTACGAGCTGCTCGGCGGAGCAGTGCGTGACAAAATGCGGATGTACGCTTGGATCAACGGCGACACTCCAGCGGATATCGCAGCTGCGGCAAAGGCCCGCGTCGCGCAAGGCTACACCGCCATCAAAATGAACGGCGTTGATGACCCGCTCGAATGGATAGAGTCTCCAGCCACCATCGATGCCGTTGTCGCAAAAGTCGCGGCAGCTCGTGATGCGGTTGGGCGCGGGGTTGGTATTGGTGTTGACTTCCATGGCCGTGTTCATAAGGGCCTTGCAAAGGTCTTGTTCCGTGCGCTTGAGCCCTTCGACTTGATGTTTATTGAGGAGCCCGTGCTCGCTGAAAACGGGGATGCCTTTGTCGACATTGCCAGACAATCATTTATTCCTATCGCGACCGGTGAGCGTCACTACACCCGCTGGGGCTTCAAACAGCTTCTTGCTCAAGGCGGAGTGGCGATTGTGCAACCAGATCTCTCGCATGCGGGGGGAATTTGGGAGTGCCGAAAGATTGCTGCGATGGCGGAAGCCTACGATGTCGCATTTGCGCCGCATTGTCCACTTGGCCCGATTGCACTCGCGAGCTGTCTACAGGTGGACTTCTGTACACCGAATGCCGTGCTGCAGGAGCAAAGTCTCGATGTTCACTACAGCGCAGGCACGGATGCAATGAAGTACATTCTGTCGCCTGAGACGTTTACATTTGATGCGGGTTATATAAAGCGTCCTGATGGGCCGGGTCTGGGTGTTGTTGTCAATGAGGATGCAGTCCGGGAGGCTGCCGCGACTGGCCACCGCTGGCGAAACCCGGTATGGCGCAACCCGGATGGCTGCGTAACCGAATGGTGAGACGAACACCCTGTGCACAAAGATGTTCGCGGTTCACGATTCCATGACCACTGGTGCGTCAGGGATATCAGCTCAGGAGGAACGGATTTGACCTGTTCGAAAATCAATCACTTGCCGACTGAAACTATAGACGTCAATTTTTCGTCCTAATTCATATATTTCGCAATCACACGAATTTGGCAGTTCCGGTAGAATTACCGGGGGAGTTTGTATATGCGCTATCAATCATCGGGTTCTGCACTGTTTGCGGCAATGTCGCTGTCGGTTCTTGGTATTGCCGGTTCGGCACTTGCTAAGCCCGAGCCAGCTGGTGCAACGGTACAGGATGCCGGGGCGCTTGTAAACGAAGCCCGTGCCCTTGCAAAAGATGGCAAGTTGCAGGAGGCATTGACCAAGCTCGATGCCGCCGTCAAGGCTCGTCCAGATTACACAACCGCCTATTCTGAGCGTGCTGGCGTTCTCTTTCAACTCAAGCAGTTTGACAAAGCGGTTGCTGATTACGCAACGGTGATCAAAATGCGCCCAGCGGCGCCAGCGGGTTACTTCAACCGCGGTCTGGCATTAATTTCACTTCCAAAACCAGATGCCAAAGCCGCTATCGCAGACTTCACAAAAGTTATCGAGCTAAATCCTAAAGCAACACCGACACAAGACCTAGTGCTTGAGAGCTTTGACAAGCGTGCCTACTGCAACATCCTCCTCGCTCAGTGGCCAGCAGCTGTCGCCGACTGCTCAGAAGTCCTCAAGCGCTCTGCAAACCGTACAGATAGTCTCATTAACCGCGCATTCGCTTACGAATCGCTGACTCCTCCAGACACCGATAAGGCCATCGCCGACTACACCACTGCTCTTCCTCTGGTCACCGATGCAGGTGCAAAGATCGACATCCACCTCAATCGCGCAAGCCTCTATCTTTCGCAGAAGAAGTACGACCCCGCAATCGCAGACCTCTCGGAAGGGATAAAAGCCAACCCTAAGAACGCGGATGCCCTTCAGGCACGTGCAGCGGCTCTCTTCCAAACCGGTAAGTTCGACCTCTCTGTCGCAGATTACAAAACCCTGGTTGCGCTCAAACCAACCGATGTCAACATCATCAAGGACCTCGGAGCCGTTCAGCTGCAAGTTAAGGACTATGCAGGTGCTATTGGAACGTACACCAGCTATCTGTCGAAGGCGGGAGCAACGGCTGGCAAGGATGTCTATAAGTTCCGTGCCGTTGCATACATGAAAGCAACACCGGCAAATCCGAGCGCAGCCATCGCCGATTATCAGGCGTATCTTGCGGCCAATCCAAACGATGCCGTGATGTGGCATGACTTGGCTGCTGCAGCATTTTCGCTCGCCGATGACAAACCGGGTGCAAACTTAGATCTCGCCCTGAGTGCTGCGGACAAGTCCCTTGCAATCACTGCTGGACAAGTCGATATGCTCCTCGTTCGTGCGGATGGCCTGTCGCTACAAGGAAAGTTTGAAGCAGCGATCGCTGCCTATACTGCTCTCCTCGCTGCAAAAACCGGTGACATCAATGCGCTAGAAGGTCGTGGACGGGCACGCTTCAACGCCAAGCAGTTCACGGAAGCCATTACAGACTTTGAAGCATTCCTCGCAGCAGCTCCGGCTGGTAATGCAAACAAGCCTGAAATCGAGCGTCTCCGAGTCCTTGCACTTGAGAGCACCGGCGGTGCGAAGAATGCCGACATGCTCATCGGGCAGTACACAAAGCTCATCGATGCAGCACCGGATGCAAAAGACTCAGCCATCCTCTACACCAACCGCGGTGTCCAGTTCTTCAACAAGGGAGACTTCACGGCTGCGGGTAAGGACTTTACCAAAGCATCGATGCTCGACGGCGGGCAGCTTGCTGGCCTGAAGAATATCCTTTCGGCAGCGTACAAGCAGTACGAAAAGTCGAAGCTCAAAGCAGATGCCGATGCTGTTCTCGTAGCGGCTGACAAGGTCTTGGCAAAGGATCCTAAAGACGCAGATGGCACAGCCACGCGTGCAGATGTTCTCTTGGCTACTAAGGACTTTGCAAAGGCTATCGCGGAATACAGCCGGATTCTCACCGCCAATCCAAACAGCAAGGAATCGGTCGCGGTCCAAATGAACCGTGCGGCCGCCTATCTCCAGCTGACCCCACCGGACTACAAGGCTGCGATTCTTGACTTGAACGCTGTGATCACCAAGACCCCGATGGACATCGATGCAATCCGTGTACGTCTCCAAGTCAATCAAGCGCTCAAGGATTCCACTGCGGTCATCGCGGATGCCACCAAGATTCTGATGCTTGCGGGCAAACCCGACATCGATGCGCTCACAGCAAGGGCTGGTGCGAATATCGTTGTCGGTACATCCAAGGCTGCAACGCCGACCAAGGGCGCTGCTGAGTTCGATGCGGCTATCGCCGATTACAACACCGTGATCACGGCGAACCCGATGGATGCGACATCGCTGTACAACCGAGGCATCGCCTATATGCGAAAATCCGGTCGTAAGTCGGTTCCTGAGCTCCAGAAGGCGATTGCTGACTTTGAAGGCGCGACCAAGCTGAAGGCTGACATGGCTGAGGCATGGGATCGCTTGGCACGTGCTTACGATGACTTTGGACTAAGCAGCGAGCCAGACCAAGAGATGGCGTGGACCAAGGCCATTGATGCATACACAAAGTACGCTGCACTGCCGGGTGTAGCACCAGCCGATGCGGAAGTTGCAAAAAAGCGTGCTGCCGCACTCAAGGAAGCACTGAACGGTTAGTCATAAGGCGTACCAGCTACAGAGAAACCCTCCGGATATCCGGAGGGCTTTATTGTTTAAAAGCAACAATTGTAAGCAAATCTTGGACTTACACAATCTGCCAAGATGCACTGAACACGAGTCTGTCTGTTGAAAACGTCCAGTAAGAATAGGCCAATTAAACATCAAAGCCCCCCCGATAAATCGGAGGGGCACTTGGTAGCGGCGACGGGACTCGAACCCATGACCTAGGGGTTATGAATCCCTCGCTCTAACCAGCTGAGCTACACCGCCAAGGCACTGAGCATAATACCGCCCATCACGAAATTGAGGCAATGTAAAATTTTGAATTTCCTATCAAATTTCTGGCGTATCCAGGATTCGGCCATCCAGAGAAGCCGTCACAAACCACCAATCGGATACGATATAGCACTGTGAGTTCAGCAGAAGACCAGCACATGTTGCATGACATACGGATCGCCGATGCAATCCACGCAGCCCTTAGGGAAGACATCGGCGTAGGTGACATTACATCCCTTACGTGTATCCCCTTTTCCGTGACAGCGACCGCCCGGTTTATTGCTAAGTCCTCTGGGATTGTCTCTGGTATCGGCATTGCGGCACAGGTCTTGACAGCCGTGGACCCAGCTATCGAAACGGAAATCATCGTTACAGATGGCGCTCCCGTCACGAAAGGCGACATCATCGCCGTATCCCGCGGACCAGCCCGCTCCATGCTGACCGCTGAACGCACCGCTCTAAACTTCCTCCAGCGGATGTCCGGGATCGCGACTACCACCCACACCTACGTTGCAGCCACGCATGGCACAAAGGCCATTATCCTTGACACACGCAAAACCGCACCTGGCCTGCGGGCAACCGATAAGCTCGCCGTAACTCATGGCGGTGGCAGTAATCATCGCTTTGGGCTCTACGACATGGCGATGCTAAAGAACAACCACATCACCGCCTGTGGAAGCATCACAGCCGCAGTGGCAGCGCTCCGTGCAACTACAAATGTGCCCATCGAAGTCGAAGTACGGACCTTTGATGAGCTAAATGAAGCGCTATCGCTCAACGTTGAGCGAATTATGCTCGACCACTTCTCCATCGATGACATGCGCCGCGCTGTTGAAATCGCAGCTGGACGCACTCCCCTTGAAGCAAGCGGGAATATGACGCTTGAGCGCATCCCCAGTGTTGCAGCGACCGGAATTGACTACATTTCCGTGGGTGCCCTCACCCACAGCGTCACCGCGCTTGACATCAGCTTTACTTTTGACCCCACGCACTGAAACTAACGGAACGGAAACCAAATGCCAAACGACCTGCTTACTGCCGATGCCATATATGCAAAGCTCCATGCCAATCTCGCTGAGATCGTCCCGGATGTGATGCTACGCCGCAAGGCCGAAGCCGCCGCACAGATTGAAGTGCTCAAGCGGGAGCGCAACGCCATCGTGCTGGGTCACAACTACATGGAGCCATCACTCTTCCATTCCATCCCTGACTACCGCGGAGACTCCCTCGAACTCAGCCGCGTGGCCGCCACCACAGATGCCGACATCATCGTCTTCTGTGGCGTTCGCTTTATGGCCGAAACCGCCAAGATCCTGAATCCAGGAAAGACGGTTCTGATTCCTAGCAGCAAGGCTGGATGCTCGCTCGCCGAAAGCATCACCGCACAAGATGTCCGGGACCTCAGAGCGATGTATCCGGGTGTGCCTGTTGTTACGTACATCAACACCTACGCCGATGTCAAAGCGGAGTGCGATATCTGCTGTACCAGCGGGAATGCTGTTGCCGTTGTTGAATCGCTTGGCAGTGAGCAGGTTATCTTCCTCCCGGATGAGTTCCTCGCGCGTAATGTTGCCCGGGAAACTGGCAAGCACATCATCTTCCCAGTGAAGGCTGGCGGTCACGGCCCCGATGCCGGCGACACAACCCTGGATGTCAAAATGATCGGCTGGAGAGGACGCTGCGAAGTCCATGAGCAGTTCAACGTCAGGGACATCAAGCAAGTGCGTTCACAGGTCCCGGATGTTCTCGTCCTCAGCCACCCTGAATGTCCACCAGATGTCGTGGAAGCAAGTGACTACTCCGGCTCTACGACCGCGATGATTCGCTACGTCGAGAAGAACAAGGGCCGAAAGTTCCTCATCCTGACCGAGTGTTCGATGGCAGACAACATTCTGGCAAGCGCACCAGAA
>Ga0114975_10002243_pt1 | contig 13295 bp, 17 predicted proteins | sample S_130626_EF_Meta_FD_87031 | JGI IMG/M metagenome (GOLD analysis project Ga0114975, IMG submission 87031) | Freshwater microbial communities from Lake Simoncouche, Canada to study carbon cycling - S_130626_EF_MetaG | ecosystem: Environmental > Aquatic > Freshwater > Lake | place: Lake...
ATAACTATCAAACTCAATGATAGTAAGAAGTTTTCAAAAAGGTTTAGATACAGCAGTCTAAACAATGGATTCGAGGCTGCTTATAATCATAATTATGTCCTTCTTGCGTATTCCGCCACCAATTGTGGAGTCGGCATATATGAAAATAAATTTGAATCCACCAAAAAAGAATTCTACCCCAAAATTGATAGTCATATAAAAGAAACAATCCAATCTTTGGAAACTTATATGAAAATTCCAACTAAATCCAAAAGTAATTGGTAGGGGTTATTACCACACAACCACAAACTCACAACCCAATACACCCTTGGGGACATCCTTAAAACTATCAGTAATAATCTGACCACCTACCTTATAACACACCTCCAAAGCTAACTTAGATGATGGGGTTCGGAATGTCTGAACCCCATCTTTTATTTTATAACAATCAGTCCTTAATAGACCCGGTAGAATATCATAAGGTATATACTCTTGGAAGAGTTGATTGTGTACTATACCATAACTAGATAGGTCAGACACCATCTGAGAGGATGAAATCTTTAATTTTAATTTATTTTGATCTGACTTAATGACAGGTTGATTACTATTTATTTTGGTCTGAATATCTGTGATGGTTTGAAGGTCTGAACGAACAAATATAGTGTGATCGTTTTGTATGTATGAGGTAGCAACCATCTGACCCAGTGTGATTAATTTGTCTGGTGTGAGTGGTGGGTTGAAGTAATTGTGGTTGAGTGTATACTTCTGATTCTTACAGGTTTTGGAACAATGGAGTATTGGACGCTTTTCGATGTAGTATGAGTTATAGATGTGGAAGGGTTCACCACAAGTGAGACAATTTCGGATTAATCTGACAGTACGAATAGACATAGAGTATTTATCGGTTTTTTACGGTTTCGTTTGGATATTCATCTGAACTAACAAAATTTTCAAAAAAATCAACATTATCAAATTTATTTCGTATATTTTATTGTATGATAATTGAAAAACAGAACATTCCATTACTTAACTTAAAGGGACAGGGTGGAAAGGAGGGTGAGTTTGCTAAGATACTTTTGATGAGGGATGGTTGGGTAAGGAGAAATCATAACCTATATGATTATGAGAATGATAGGATTTCTACGTTATTAGAAATTAAGAAACAGCAGGATGTGCAATGGTTTGATCCATCAAAATATGCAAACCTATCGGATATAGAAAGGGATATTACTATATTATTTTGTCTTACTGATGAGGGGGGTAGAGTAGAAAAGTTATTCACGGTTATTACAGAAGATTTTATAAACAGGGTTTATACGAAAGAGCATTTATTAGATTCTTTTCAATATAAGTTAAAGTATCCTAAAACGCAATTGAAAGATTCTATAAGTATAAGAAAGTTCTTTAAGAACAATATAGACATTATTGACTTAATTTATACTATATAAACAAATGTTTATGACTTTATATATAACCAAAAATTAAAGATTATATATATGAAAGTAACAAAGATTAGTCAAGGGGGTATAGATTTAATTAAGAAGTTTGAGGGATTAAAGTTAAAACCTTATTTATGTTCTGCTGGTGTTCCAACGATTGGATATGGCAATACATTCTATGAGAATGGGAAGAAAGTTACTTTAAATGATCCTGCAATAACTGAGAAAAGGGCTGAGGAGTTATTAGCTTATTTATTAGTAAGTTTTGAGAAGTATGTAGATTCTTATTGTAGGGATGATATAAATCAGAATCAGTTTGATGCTTTAGTATCTTTTGCTTATAATTTAGGTCCTAACAGTTTAAAGGCTTCTACATTATTAAAGAAGGTGAATATTAATCCTTTGGATCCAACTATAAAGGTAGAGTTTTTAAAGTGGACTAAAGCAGGTGGTAGGGTATTAAAGGGGTTGGTATTAAGGAGGGAGGCTGAGGCTTCTTTATATTTTAGTTAACAAATCATATTTTATAAAAACTTATAATAATGTAATTTCTTTTCACCGCAAGGATAAGTAGTTTCCTTAGACTCATCTAATATAAATCCGGACTTAACAAGTGACCTATTAGAAGCAAAGTTACTTATTCTAGCACTAGAGGTTATTTTATTTATATTTCTATTTAAAGCTATTTTTTCTATTTGGAGTAACATCTGGTGGTTTATAGATTTACCTCTTTCTTCTGGTATAACTGCGGTATAGATACAATGGATAAGGTCTTCAAATACTCTAAACATTCTAACCCCTATTATTGTATTACCTTTTTTAGCGGTTATTTCCCATATTTCTGTATTAGTTAAGTATTCTTCTACTGGGAACTTTATATTTAAGTATTCTTTTACGAATAAGTAGGTTAGTTCTGTTTTGGGTGTGAGGGTTGAGATTATTTCCTCTGATGGTATTATCTTACCCAATTTCGATGGTTTCATTTGGTAATATAAAAAATTCTTTTAAGATTTCTTTTGTGTGGGGTACATATTCATAATTACTAAATGTCTTAGGATTTACCCAAGTATAATCTACGCATTCTGGTGGAATTTGATTTTTATCTAAACTTACTTGACCACTAGTTTTTACCACATGATATACATGTAAAGTATATCCATCTATTTTATCATTTATAACTTTATATTTCTTAATATATTTAGGATCGGTTTTTAGGGAAGTTTCTTCAAGTATTTCTCTTTGTAAACCTTGTTCGGGTGTTTCGTCATTATCAATTTTACCGCCTGGGAAATTCCACTTTAGGGGCATCCAAGGATTTTTTATGAACTCTCCAGTTTCTGGATGTTTGTAACCTGCTCCTCTTTGTAAGATTAGGACTTCTCCTTTATCGTTTTCTACGATGGCGCAAGCGGATCCTTTATCTTTTGATGATTCTATAATCATTTGGAAGTCTTTAAAATATTTCAAATTATTCATGAAAAAATAAAGTTCTTTTTAATATATATATTAATTATGTTAGAGAAGGAAAGTATCTTAAGTTTTAAAAATTTTTTAATTCAAGAAAAGTTAGAGTCTGATTATTTAACAGTATATCATAGGACTGGAAAAGCTTTTAGTAATGTAAGATCTGTTGATTGTCCAAATGGTACAGTTACACCAGATGATTTTGCTAAAGGTTTTAAAGTGGGTGGTGGTGCTTATCATGGGGCAGGTATTTATACAACACAAGAAGTTGAGGATCAAATGACTGATAATATGAGAAACACTTATGGTCCAATAATAATTGAATACAAAGTAAAAAACACTGGTAAATTTATTGTACTTGATTATGATGCTCAGAAGAAACTAAAAAGTATAAAACCAACAGTCTTCAATGACATCCCAGGTTTTACACCAAAAGAAGGAAAACCTTGGGGATTGAAAGCTCAATTAAGAAAGATATTAGGTGGTAAATATAATAAGATTTATAATTATAATAAGGAAGCTATAGATAATTGGGATGAAGAATTGGACAAAGGTGCGGGTGGTTCTAGAAATGCTAATATTGGTAATAATTTGATCAGACTGCCTGGTATTTTGGGGAACATTGATGGTTTTGTTTATACAGGATTTGTTGATGGTAACTGTGTATTAATTTATGATTCTGGGTTAGCTCAAGCTGTGAGGTGGGTAGAGGTTCCTGGGCCAGAGTGGCCGAAGACTGATGAGATCAAATGGAATATAATTAAGAAATCTACTAATAAAGATACGGTAAAGGGTTATATTTTCAAATCAGAGAAATCTGGTATTTTATTTAATAGTGGGAAATCAGGAGATAAGGTAAGTATAATTCTTGAAGGTGGTAAAGAAAAAGAATTTGTAAGGATTATAGGTAAAGTTCCTAGTGATAAAGAAGATTATGGGGTTGGTATTTCTGATGATTTAGCGAAGAAGATTGGATTTAAAGAGGGTAATAGTGTAACTGTTGGTTGGAAAGGTAATGTATTTAGAAAAACAAAGTTACAAAACCAAATTGATTGGTCTAATGAATTTTTGAGTGGATTTGATATATTGGAAGTAATACTATCAAAAGATGAAACTGATGATACTGCATCTGATTATGAAAAGTTAGTTAAATATAAAAACCAAAATTTCGTTTTGGATTCGCTTCTTTTTAGTGGGGAAAAAAAGGTTAAACAGCACAGATCTGAAATACTAGCTTTCATAAAAGAATCTTTTGGTGGAATAGATAATGATAAATTCGTTGGAACTATAGGTGGTCAAACACTTACAGTTTTAGCTTGGATTTATGGTGTGGAATATGTTAAGAAACTATTAGTAGATTCTGATAAAATAGATAGTAGAACAATAATTGCTTTTATATTTACTGATTTAGGAATTGGTGAGGGTGAGAATGCATCTGATTTACTAAATCTAATCAATAAAATGGATAGGATTTCATCAGAACAAGTATCACAATTTAGTGATGCGGAAAAAATTGAATTTTACAAAAAAAATAAAAGGGCTATTTTTAGTTTTTTTGTTAATGGTGAATTTTTAGCAAAATCCGAGTTTAATTATAGTCCCAGTATACTAACATCAGCTTTAAGAAGAATCCAAGTGGGGGTCGTTCCAACTTTCAATAAAAAATACCCAACTTTGAAACCAGAAATTGAATCTTTATTTTCAGAAATTCCGAACTTAACAGAAAAAGATTTAGAATACATAATAGAATTTGTTACTGATAAAAAACAATTAAAATCAATGTTATCTAAATCAACTGAAAGTTCTTCAGTATTTGATAGAATGTTTGATAAATTTTTGAAGAAAATGGGAATTGCATCAGATGAAAATTCCTCCATAAGTGATTCTTATAATTACAATAAGGTATTATTGTTTGAAGATTTGGAACAAAGTGGGGAAGAAATTGAAGATGTTTTTTCATATGAAGAAATTGTGGATTATTTATGTAGGGGAATTAGATTGTTTGAAGTGAAATTTGTTAATTCTTCTATCACAGATGATGTTAAAGAGGAAATACTAAAAAAATCACCAAAAATAAAAGAAACTCTTAAAAATTGGTTGAATAGAGATTGGAAGTACTCTTCTGAAGTAGAAAACAATTATAAACAATTTTTAAATTATAACTTTTCTGATGCAGGTTACAAAGTTCTGATTGATTTTCATATGAAAAATTTTGATAAAGAAGTTTTCTTCAAGAATTTTTGGATTAAAGATAGATGTTTAGATTTTGTAAGACAGAGTATGCCAAATGATTATGGAATAACATTCGCACCTGAATTCATGACAAATGAATTTAGAAAGGAGGTTTATTCAAAATTCACAGATTATGTTGAAAATCTCCCTGATGATATTACTGAAACACTTATTGATATCTGTGATGATACATTGAGACAAGCTATGAAAGAGGGTCTTGCTAAAACAAGTTTATTTAAAGATATTTTCGAATCTGATTCATACACATGGTTAAGATATAAAATGCTTGATTTCATTACAATATACTATGATTCGCCAGGTATAATTAAGAAAATCTATAAAATTTTAAAGAGTCATAAAGATTGGAATAGTTCTTATGAGTTGGATTCAATATTTACTAATATAGAAAAGTTCCAAGGGTTAGTGTCTGAGGATAAAACTGAAAAAAATGAAAGTTCTTTGATTATTATACCTTTCAAGTATTTTATTAATGAATCTAATTTATATAAATCAACTTTAAAAGGTGGTGAATCTGCTAAAAATTCATTTCTAGTTAAATTTTTCTATATTCTGTTCTCATTGGATGGAACGAAATTAAATAAGATGTTTGCTAGTCCAGAAGAGATGTTTGATTTTTGTAAGGCTGGAAAATTATCTGAAATGTTTATAACTAGGTACAATGAATATAAAAAGAAGATTGAGGAGTTAGAAAAGTCTAAAAGAGAAGCAGGATTGGAAGCTTCCGAAGAAAGGGGTGAAGAATATGATAAGAGACGAAATCATTTATCAGAGATAATGAGTGATGGTGAGATGCTCAAAATCATACAACATTTGAATAATTCTAAATTACTATTTAGTTTAGACAAGAGTTATCCTTTATTGACTCAAAATGATTTAGAAAATTATACAAGTAATTATAATAAAGGCAATAAATCATTTAGGTCTTGGCAATCTATGATTGATATATTGAGGTTTGCTACATTATATGGAGTAGATAAGAGTAAAAAAACAGTATGGGAGGATACTTTACAAAATATGGAGGTTGACTTTAAAGAGTATAGTAGAGATGGTGCAATAGTATCCACTAAATTCCCAAATGCTAAAACTATAGAAGAACTAGTAAACCTTTATGCAAAAAGTTTACAATTTATAATACCTCTAACATCTGGTGTCTTTTTCAAAGTGAAAAGTTTTGTTGATAGGATTATCTAAAATTTAGTAGGTGTAGTAGAACATCACACTTTTCGTATTCTTCTTTCTTTTCAAAATGTTCGATCATTATTCTTAGGGTGTCTCTATGTTCTTCACTTTCATTTATCATATCAATGGTCATATCTAATAGTTCACCTGTACTAGCTTCATATAGTCTTTCCATAAACATATCATAATCTTTATCTCTAAGATTTAAGATTTCGGTCAGTATTAAATGATGCTTTTTCATTTTTATTTATATGGTAAATATTTATTTTGTTAGGAAAAAAACTTTTATTGATTTGTCTTGTATAAATGCACTATGAAAACATTAAAAATTATACTTATCCTTTTATTATTCTCTTTTAGTAGTTTTGGACAAACTTATAAATGGAGAGCTTCTGATTATTCTTCAAGACTTAATAATAGTCAAGGTTGGGGAAGTTGGAGTGAATGGGCTACATCTGGTGTTTTAATAGTGGCTCAAAATGAAAGGGTTAATATTTACTCATCAACTCCACAGACTTATGATATGATTGAAACTGTTATCAAGCAATATGATAAGGATAATAATCCTATTTATTCTGTAATGTGTGTAGATGAAAATGGTACTAGATGTAAGATGATTTGGTATCATACTGTTAATGATGGGAGTTATGTTATTTTTGGGTTTTCCAATTTGGAGTTAATGTATAAAGTTGTATCTTTGGATTAATGATGAAAGGAACACTACACTTAATCCATAAGTTGGATGATCTTTGGATTTTCAAAACTTATGAGAAGATTGGTAAGGATTTAATACCCAAAAGATTTACTTTTTTGAGGGAAGGATTGGAATATGAAGATGGTCAAGAAATAATTGGTCAGATAGTAATGATTGAAGGAGTTGAGTATATAAAGAAAAAGGGTTGATGAATAATCAACCCTTTTTTATTTAACATATGCATATGTAGGACAAGTCTTAGGACTTCCGCAAGATTGTACTATTCCAATAGATAATAGGATAATAAGTAATATGGTATATTTTTTCATTATGATTTATTTTATTTATATATAAAAAAAACCCACCAAAATCTGGTGGGTTTTTTTAAGTTTAGTCTACAGATACAATTTCAATATCAAATAATAAGTCTTCTCCGGCTAATCTGTGGTTAGCGTCAATAACTCCATATTCATCATTGAGTTCAGTTACTGTAACATCAATTGGTCCTTGTTCAGTCATTGCTTGAAGAGAATCTCCAATCTTAACTCCTTCTGGTAATTGTGCGACTGGTACTTGTTGATTAAGGTCTTCCCTAATTGGGCCATAGGCTTTATCAGAAGGAATATTTATACTAACCTTATCACCAACAGATTTACCAATCACTGCGTCTTCAAAACCAGGGATAACTTGGAGAGCACCAACCTTAAACTTTAAAGGTTCTCTACCTTCAGAAGAATCAAATTGTTCTCCATTTTTAAGTTTGCCAGTATAATGAACGTTTACTGTGTTTCCTTGTGTGATCATGTTATAATAAATTTGTTTTTAACTTATATTAATTGTAGATATATAAGTTTTTAGTTATATTTGTAAAATGTTCCACTTACCTAATTATATCGACTGTTTAGAAATCTGTAAGAAATCAGATGGTTTATTCTATGAGTCTAAGTTATCCATAGAAGGATATAATATCTCTATATTCAATTATAGACTTTCTACCTATAATGACTTTGTTACTTATGAGGCTTTTGAATTAAGAGGATTAACCTTTGTCTTTAATTCAGATGGTTCTCTTTATAAGAGATTCATATTAATGGAGAAATTCTTCAATATAAATGAGAATGAATCTACCTTATTTGATGTTGTAAAAGGTAAGAAAGTAAAGTCTGTTTATTTAAAAGAAGATGGTTCTATAATAAACTTTATAGAGTTACCTAATGGTAAGATTTTAGCTAAGAGCAAAATGAGTTTTGAATCAGAGCAAGCTTTAATGGCTCAGGATTTATTTGAATCTAATGAGAATATAAATAAGTTTGTTAAGGATTGTATATCTAAGGATTTAGTTCCAGTATTTGAGTATGTTGGTCCAATGAATAAGGTTGTTGTTAAGTATAATAACTCTGATTTGATATTACTTAGATTAAGGGATAATAATACTGGTGAGTATCTTTCAATAGATGGGTATGATATATCAAAAGCAACTGTATTCAAATTTACTTTAAATGATTTAATGAACCTTAAAGGTAACTTAGATGGTATTGAGGGTTGGATAGTTGAGTTTATAGATGGTCAAAAGGTAAAGATAAAGACTGATTGGTATTTCTCGTTACATAGGATATTCACTGATTACTCAAATCGTGAGGATTATTTAATTGATTTGATATTAGATGAAAAGATAGATGATGTTTTATCTGTATTAGATTATGGTTCTGAGAACAGAAAGTTTGTTGAGTTAGTTTTAGATACTACTAATAAGAAAGTTATGGATATATCAAATGAGATTGATAAGGTATTATCTACTTATAATGGTGATAGAAAATCATTTGCTTTAGAGTATAATAACCATAAACTTTTCGGTCTTATGACTCAAGTAATAAGTGGAAGGGATAAGATGGAAGTTATAAAGTTTCTTATAAAGAAAATAACTTATAGATTATCAGGTGCCAGGGATTGGCTTAATCTCTGATTCATCAATCATCATTGGTGTTTCCAATCCTTCCATTTCTATAACACCTTTAACCCATTTTGTAAAGTTTACAGGATCTAATGAATTGTATATTTCATTATGGGGTACACACATTTTCAATAACTTTTTAATTATATCTAAATATTGGGGGTGTTTTTTAATATTCCCAATTTGTTCTTCCAATTCTTCTGAAATAGTGAATACCATATCTTTATCTGTATAAAAGAAAGTTCCTTCGAAGTATTGACCATCATACATAATACTTATTATAACTAATACACCATTTTCTAATGTTCCTAGGTATTCTAATATGGAAACTTCAATTTGATTCATCGACTAATTCAGTAAGTTTTTTTTGTCTTTCGACCTCGGTTCTATTGGTAATATAACCACCCATCTCTAGTGTGTTGAAATAAGATTGAACCATACCTTCAGAGCTTTTATCACCTAATCTATGTACCATATCTCTATACATATCCATAATAAAATTTCTTTTAGGAGATGGTAAGTCTATTATTTTTTCAATAATTAGGTAGTAGTCTTTTATATTTTGCATATTAATCAATTAGAATTTCAACTTTTTTAATCTTATCATCTAAATCAGTAAAAACAACTGAAACAGATTGAATCTTTTTATATTCTTTAGCTGTTCCAGTAACTTCATTTACTAAAACATCTTTTTGATATTTAATATCAAGAGATGGTCTTTCACCAAGAAATCTTTTCATATCTTCTTCTACCTGTATATAAGACCAGTTATCTTTTTTCCAATTAATCTTACCAAGATATTCTCTAATTGCACTTTCTTTCATTGAATACATAACAATAATTTAGTTTTAATTTATATATTAATTAAAAGGATTTGTTCAATACCCAAGTTGAGTTTTTATCTATATCCTCAAATATATCATGCCACTGTTGACATTCCAATTCAAATGTTAATATATCTTCTTCAGTTAAGTTAAACCACTCACCAGATACCTTTTTAAACTTAAATTTCTTATGAAAATGTGATTCTATTTTTGTTCCCCATTTAGATTCAAAAGATCCTAAAATCTTAAACTCATCAGAGTTACCAGTTTTCATTTGTTTTATCCTTTTCTCAATAGAGTTTCTAGTAAAACCAATCTTATGTTTATCACCACATTCTAATAAATAAACCTTATACATGGATTTATATATCAAAACCTCATGTATCCATATATAAAAAAAATCCCCATAAAATGGGGATTTTTTCAAAAAAGTAGAGTTTTTACTCTTTAACTTCCTCAAACTGAATTTCCTCAGCTCCTTCTTCGGAAGGAGTTTCACCTTCTTGGACTGTTGCTTCTGGTTGGGTTTGTGAGTAAAGATTAGTTGAAATCTTTTGCCATACCTCATTTAACTCATTCATTAAAACATCAATCTGTTCAAGATTTTGTTCAGAGTGTGCTGTCTTAAGTTTACTCAAAACCTCATTGAGTTGGTTAGTATCCTCTTCTGTGAGTTTTTCACCAAACTCTTTCATTTGTTTTTCAGTTTGGAAAATCATTGAGTCAGCAGCATTCATCTTTTCTACCTTTTCTTTTTCCAACTTATCCGCTTCTGCGAACTCTTCAGCTTCCCTCTTCATTCTTTCGATTTCATCTTTGGAAAGTTGAGATCCACCCTCAATCCTAATCTTATTCTCTTTACCAGTAGCCTTATCTTTAGCACTTACAGAAAGAATACCATTAGCATCAATATCAAGAGTTACTTCTACTTGAGGAATACCTCTTGGTGCTGGCATAATACCATCCAAATGGAACCTACCAAGGTCTCTGTTATCTTTAGCCATTGGTCTTTCACCTTGAAGAACATGAATTTCAACAGATGGTTGATTGTCCGAAGCGGTTGAGAAGGTTTCAGATTTCCTTGTAGGGATTGTAGTGTTAGCTTCAATAAGTCTTGTCATAACTCCACCCATTGTTTCAATACCAAGTGAAAGTGGTGTTACATCAAGTAAAAGAACATCAGTGATTTCACCAGAAAGTACTGCTCCTTGGATAGCTGCTCCAATGGCTACTACTTCATCTGGGTTAACTGATTTGTTAGCTTTCTTATTGAAGAACTTTTCAACTGCTTCTTGAACTGCTGGAACCCTTGTAGAACCACCAACCAAAATAACTTCATTAATATCATCAGTTTTGATCTTAGCATTTTTAAGTGCTGACTTACAACAAGCGATTGTTCTATCAATGTGTGGTGCGATCATTGATTCAAACTTAGCTCTTGTTAGTGTCTTAACAAAGTGTTGAGGTACACCATCAATAGCAGTAATATAAGGTAGGTTGATTTCGGACTGAGCAGAAGAAGAAAGTTCAATCTTTGCTTTTTCAGCCGCATCTTTCAAACGCTGAAGAGCCATTGGATCTTTACTCAAATCCATATTGTTTTCAGTTTTGAACTCATTAACCATCCAAGTGATAATTGTGTTATCAAAATCATCACCACCGAGGTGAGTATCACCATCAGTTGATTTTACTTCAAATACACCATCACCAATTTCAAGTACAGAGATATCAAATGTTCCACCACCAAGGTCAAATACAATAATCTTTTGGTCAGTTCCTTTCTTATCAAGTCCATAAGCAAGTGCTGCTGCGGTTGGTTCATTGATAATTCTTTCTACTTCAAGACCAGCAATCTTACCAGCTTCAATAGTTGCGGTTCTTTCAGCATCACCGAAGTAAGCAGGTACTGTGATTACAGCTTTCTTAACTTCTTGACCAAGATAGTCTTCAGCAGTCTTCTTCAACTTTTGAAGAATCATAGCTGAGATTTCTTGTGGTGTATAGTGACGACCATCGATATTCACACCTGGCACACCATTACCTGAGTTTTCAACTTTATAAGGAACTCTTGTTACTTCATCGGTACAGTTTTTAAAGTCTTTACCAATGAATCTTTTGATTGAGTAAACAGTTTTTGTTGGGTTGGTAACTGCTTGTCTTTTTGCTGGATCACCTACTTTTCTATCACTGTCTGTGAAACCAACGATTGATGGAGTTGTTCTTTTTCCTTCATTGTTAGCAATTACAACAGGTTCATTATTTTGCATAACGGCTACAACCGAATTTGAGGTCCCAAGATCCAGACCAATTACATATTCTTTTTTTGTCATAAATAAACTTTTTTTTTTATTAAACATTTACAATTTTTATACCAATTATAATTTTATAAACATATTGTCATTTTTACTGACTTTTTGTCATCATTGGCAATCTATCTATTATATTTTAGAATCAGAATAAAGTTTATTGGAATAGACCTTGGAACTACATAAAATTTAATATATAAATAAAAAAATACTTATGAGGTTCATATATAGATTAATTGACCCAAGTACCCAAGAAACAAGGTACATAGGCCAAACTGATAATTTGAAGAGGAGGTATAATGATCATGTTTCTGATTGTCTAAACATCAAAACGAAAACATACAACACACACAAGTCAAATTGGATACGCAGTCTCATATCAAATAATTTACTTCCAATTATAGAAGTGGTAGAGGAATGTGATGATTTAGAACAATCCAACATAAGGGAAAAGTACCACATAGAAAAGTTTCACAACGAAGGTTGTAAATTAACAAATTCGTATGTTTCAGATGTGACTGAATTTTCAAATGAAACTAGACAAAAAATGTCATCAGCAAAAAAAGGAAAAAAACTTGAGGAGATTGTGGGGGGAGAAAAGGCTGAAGAATTAAAAGTTTATTATTCAGAAAGGCTTAAAATTGATAATCCAAATAAAAGTGATGATCCTTTAGTCAGAGAAAAGATAAGTTCAACACTCAAGGAATACTTCTCTGATAAAAACAATCATTGGGCATATGGCAAAGAGATGACAGATGAAATGAGGGAAAATTTGAGGGTATCCCATATGAATAATCCAAAAAATGTTGGTAATCGTAATCCAAGGACAGAGGAACAAAAAAAGAAACTAAGTGATTCTGTAAAGGGTAGAAAAGTTAAGAGAAGTAGAATTTTACAATTTGATTTGGGGGAAAACCTTATTAAAATTTGGAATTCAATACGCGAAATTTGCAGAGAAAATAGTAACTTAAACAGACCCACTTTAAACAAATGCATAAATAGTGGGAAAAATTATGCAAATTTCAAATGGGTCAAAGAAGTTTAAAAAAAAAATTAATATGTATTTCTATCACCTTCTGTATCTCTCAATTCATATTGAGGATCTATTAAATCAGGGTCATTAGATAGTATACCAGATGAATCTTTTGAATCTAATTCATTAAGTTTCAAGTATGAAAATGTATCTACATAAGGATAATACTCATG
>Ga0114975_10002244_pt1 | contig 13283 bp, 10 predicted proteins | sample S_130626_EF_Meta_FD_87031 | JGI IMG/M metagenome (GOLD analysis project Ga0114975, IMG submission 87031) | Freshwater microbial communities from Lake Simoncouche, Canada to study carbon cycling - S_130626_EF_MetaG | ecosystem: Environmental > Aquatic > Freshwater > Lake | place: Lake...
AAAAATATTTTGTGAGTAAAAGGAGGGGAGAAATAAAAGATTCCCTCCTTGATAATTGCTTTAGCAATTACAACTCGCTCAAAATAAAAAATATTTTGTGAGTAAAAGGAGGGGAGAAATAAAAGATTCCCTCCTTGATAATTGCTTTAGCAATTACAACTCACTCAAACAAAAAAATATTTTGTGAGTAAAAGGAGGGGAGATTAAAAATTCCCTCCTTGAAAAAGGGAGAGGAGGAATAAAAATTCCCCTTTTAAATCTACAAAATCACTTCCGCCACTTTTTCTGAAACCACCAACTCAACTTCTTTAGCATTACAAACATTCGCTAAATCTTCTAAATAAACTTCCAATCCTTCCACTTTCGCAATCTTAATTTTTTCTACCGTTGTCTTCATCGAAATATTTTGTTCCGATTTAAATTTACGAACTTCAAAAATCACCTCAAGCATGGCCTGACCTGTTTTTAAGATCTCATCATTTGCAAAAACATCATTCACTTTCGGCCAATTTCCTCTCGCATTTATTGAGCCAACTTTTGCAAATTCTTCAGCAAAAATTGTTGAATAAATTTCATCACAAATGTGAGGAATGAAAGGAGCAAAAAGTTTTAACAAGGTATTCAAACAAATTCTCAAAGCCAAAATTGCACTTTGTTGTTTCGCTAAAATTTCTTGTTTTTGCGCATCAGTAAACTCAATACCAGCAAGCTTTTCCGCCACTAATCCGTAAGATCTAACTTTGCAAATTTCTAAATAATTATCGCAAAAATCTTTCCAGAAAAATTCTTCAATTTGCTCACGCGCTCTAGCATATTCAAACTTTTCAAATTCTTCTGTGGCGCGTTTTACGGTTTGTTGAAGACGGCTTAAAATCCACAAATCCGCTGCCTGCGTAATATCTTTTTCACTAGTATTCGCATCCAAAATTGCAAAATTCATCGAAGCAAATTTCGCCGCATTGAAAAGTTTAGTAATCAATTTTTGGCCAATCTTAAACACCTCTTCCGAATAAGCCGTGTCTGCGCCCAAGTGCGAAGTTGAAGCCCAATATCTAACAATGTCCGAACCTTTTTCTTCAATCAAAGAGGTTGGTGTCACCACATTTCCTTTCGATTTACTCATTTTGGTTTTGTCCGCCGCCAAGCACCAGCCTGAAATCATCAGGTTTTTCCATGGAACGCAGTTTTGGTGAAGCACAGCTTTGGTTAAAGTGTAAAATGCCCAAGTGCGGATAATTTCGTGAGCTTGCGGGCGTAAGTCTGCCGGGAAAAGTTTTTGATGTCGTTCTAAATTTCCAAGATGAATGTCTTCGTTGATCGCACGGCTAGATAGCTGAGGCGAAACAGAAGAAGTCGCCCAAGTGTCCATAATATCGGTTTCTGCCATAACTTCTTCGCGTGAATATCCTTTAGGAAGATCTACCGCCGGGTCGCATGGAAGCTGATCTACATCAGCCAGCAAAATTTTTCCTTCTTCTCCCAATCGCTTAGAATACCAAACAGGAAATGCCACGCCGAAAAATCGTTGACGCGAAATACACCAATCCCAAGCCAGCCCATCAATCCATTGCTCAATGCGAATTCTCATATATTCAGGAAACCAATTGCACTCATTGGCTTTGGCTTTTAGCTGATCTTTTTTGTCGAGAATTTTGATAAACCATTGCGGCACAACTAGAATTTCAATTGGCACGCCAGAGCGCTCGGCACATTTCACGGCGCGTTTTATTGGCTCTTTTTTAAATAAAAGAGGTACCATAGTTGGATTTAGCAATGAGTTCTCTAGAGCTACAATGATTGCATCTTTAGCTTCTTTGATTTTCTTACCTTCTGCTAGCTCTTTATAATGTATATTAAAGCCATCCAAATCCAAACACTCTTCTCTTTTTACAGAACCATCTAATCCAAAAAATAAAATATCATCTGTACTATTGTCATCGGCAGTCTTTGGTGCTGAAAATAGTTCTGACATTTTACCATCTTTACCTACAATCACTCGCAACGGCAAGTTGTATTTTTTCCACCATTTTATGTCTGTTTCATCACCAAAAGTACAACACATTACAGCTCCCGTTCCCTTTTCCTCTATTACAGAGTCATCATCAACTTCAATAATAGGAACTTTAACATTAAAAATTGGAGTAATGGCATACTTTCCTTTTAGATGAGACCATTTTCCATCTTTTTTAATCATCACTGCAACACAAGCTGGTAAAAGCTCTGGACGAGTTGTCATAATCTCAATTAGATCACTTTCTCCATCAACCCCAAATAAGACATAGTTCATCACACCTTCAACTTCCTTATCAATCAAATCTGCTTGCGCTAGAGCCGTGCGGTCTGAAATATCCCAAAAAACTGGTTCAAACTTTTTTTCAACTAAACTTTTTTTGTATAAATCTAAAAAAGAAGCCTGAGAAATCTTCTGAGACTCAGGTGAAATCGTCTGATATTTTTGCTCCCAATCTACCGACAAAGCGATGGAATTAAATAAAATTTCAAATTCTTTTTCCGCCTCGAAGACAACTTCGCGGCACTTAGTTACAAAAGATCCACGACCATTTTCCGCTTCATAAACTCCAGCCTTTTTTTCAATAATTTTTTCTACCAATCGTTCAGTCGGAAGCCCGTTATCATCAAAACCCATCGGGTAAAAAACATCTTTGCCATTCATTCTTTGAAAGCGGGCAACGAAGTCTGCCTGCGTGTAAGAAAACACATGTCCCATGTGCAAAACACCTGAAACTGTAGGAGGTGGAGTATCGATTACAAAAGTTTGAGCTTTTGGTAAATCATTTTTCCATGAGAAAATTTTTTGCTCTTTCCAGTGATTTTGCCAGAATTTCTCGCGGGTTTTTGGGTCGTATTTTTCTGGGAGGGAATTTGTTTTTGTCATTTTGTGAGTTGTGTTTTTTTTCTTTCTATAACCTATCAAAACCGGTGGTTGAGCGGAGTCGAAACCACCTGAAGGTTCCTGCTGCAAATTTACTTACACGGCAGGAACCTTCAGGTGGTTTCGACTCCGCTCAACCACCGGTTTTGATAGGTTATAGAAATATATTAAAATTAATTTTATTCAATTTCCACCAAGTCAATCACATAGCTACCAAGCCTGTGAAGATAGATTTTTCCATCAACAATAATCGGTGAATGATAAGTTCTTTCGCCAGTTTCTAAAGTTTTTTCAATTTTTCCATCCAGTGGCGACACAATTAATAACTCGCCAGCTGTGTTAGAAATCAAAAGCTTGTCGCCCGCCATCACCACGCCGTCATAAATAATTTTTGTTTGCGGCTTATTGGCTTTTTTCAAATTTGGTAATTGCGCAATCCATTTCACGCCGCCAGTTTTTTTGTAAATGGCCAGCAATTTATTATCGTTATTAATCACATAAAGAAAATCTCCCGCAGCCCAAAAATCAGTAACTCCAGCAATTTCTTTTCTCCAAATATAATTACCACTTTTCACATCCAAAGCCATCATCAAGCCGCCATTTCCGATGGAATAAATAATATTATTTTTAATGATTGGCGTGGCATCAACATCGTTCAAATAAAAGTCCGAGCTATTGGCTTTGCTGATATTCAAATCTTGCGACCATAAAATTTCGCCAGTTTTTTTATTCACTTTATAAATTTCGCCAGAAGAAAAAGAGGCAATCACAGAATCCTCATGAAAGATCGGATCAGCTGCGCCAAGGATCGCGGTGTTGCGCAAAATTGCAGAGATGGTCCATTGCAATTCACCATCTGCCGCATTTAAAGCGTAAAGTTTATTGTCATTCGTGGTCACAAAAACCAATTTTCCATCCGAAATTGGTGCTGAAACTGGAATTGAAGAAATATCTTTTGACCAAATTAATTTACCATCAACAGCGCTTGCAGCGGCTATTTTGTTAATTCCAGCCACAGCAAAAATTTTATCATCAGAATAATAAATTTTTGGGCTTTGATAATTTTTTAAGAATTTACGCGGGAAAATTCGGCTTTTCCAAAGCTTGTCGCCACTGCAAAGATCGTAAGCGTAAAGAACCCCAGAAGCGTTTAATAGATAGGCTGTGCCATCTTTAATTACAGGCGAGAAAACGAAATCATCATCTGAAATGTCGGTGAAAGAAACCCAAATTTGTGCCGATTCTTTCAAAAGAATTTCGCTAGAATTTTTCCAAAATCTTTTTCTGCTTAAAAAATCTTTCGAAAAATTTTCAACTCTTTGATTTTGTTCATTATTTGAACCGTTCCAAATGTCGTTATTTTGTTGTTGTGGTAATTTAATTTCTACTTTTTCCAAAGCTGGATCAATGGTTAAAGAATCAATAAGAGCAAAGGCCGAAACCGCCTTTGTCTTATCGTAATCTTTATTTTTATCAGCGCATGATGAGAGGAAAATCAGGCAAAGAACTAATGAATATCTTGTCTTAAATCCGCCGATCATTGGTGATTATTTTTTAGATTTTTCTTCTTTTGAAGCAGCAGGTTTTTTGTCTTCAGCTTTTACAGCTTCTGGCGCAACTGGTTGAATTTTTGGTTCATAACCTTTTGAAACAATAATTTTCAAAAATTCTTCAGATCTTGATTTCAAATTTTGAGAAACTTCAGGATTTTTTGAAATAGCTTCAAAAGCCAAATAAGCTTTTTCTAATTCGCCTTGCTGCATTTGGAATAAGGCTTTTTGCTCAGAAATTTCTAATTTTAAAGCTGAACTTTTTGATTCGATTTTTTCAATTTTAGCCAAAAGACCTTCTTTTGGAGCAACAGTTTCATCTGACAACCAAATTCTAATTTCAAGCAAGCCACCTAAATCTTTGATATAAGCGTCGCAACCTCTGCAATCATTAACTTTTTGGTAAATTTCTAAAGCTTCTGCAATTTTATTTTCATTAAAAAGCAAACCTGCATAACGCAAAGAAGCTAAAGCTTTGATGCCGCTTGGAGATCTAGCATCAACAATTTTTTTCAAGCTTTCTTTGGCTTTTTCCATGTCGCCTGCTTGTTGATCCATCAAAGATTGTTGAAAAATTTCAGAATATTTAGCTTCTTGAGATTCTTGATAAATATCTAAAGCGAACAAACTAATCGCACCAACCATTAAAATAGCTGCGATTGCGATAAAAACTTTACCATTTTTGGCAAAAAATTGTCTGATTTTTTCTTTTCTAGCTTCAGCTTTAGCTTGGCTTACGATCTGATTCATTTCGTTATTTTCTAACATAGTTTTGATTTATTAAAATTATTCGAGATTTAAGAAATTAACTTAAGACAGCAGTCTAAAGTATTTTTAAGAAGATATGTAATGGTCATAGGCCCAACTCCACCTGGAACTGGTGTAAGAGCTGTTACTACAGCTTTAACATTTTCAAAATCAACATCACCAACCAATTTGGTTTTACCGTCTGGTAAGGTAATTCTATTAATTCCAACATCAATCACAATTGCGCTTTTATTCACCATATCAGCCTTGATTAAACCCGGAACTCCCGCGGCAGAAATTACGATGTCAGCTTGTAAACATTCAGCTTTTAAATCTTTGGTAGAGCTGTTGGCGATTGTAACGGTGCAGTTTTCCAGCATAAGAAGTCTGGCCAAAGGACGACCCACAATATTTGAAGAACCAACAACCAAAGCTTTCAAACCTGAAATATTTTGGCCCAAAACTGATTTGATTAAATAAACACAACCCAGCGGAGTACATGGAACTGAAGCACCATCTTCTCCACCAATTTCACCAACTGAAAGCTTGCCCACATTGATTACATGAAAGCCATCAACATCTTTGCGATGATCAATTGTGCGAATAACTCTTTTAGTATCGATATGTTTTGGAAGTGGTAATTGAACTAAAATTCCGTGAATTTTTTTATCAGCATTTAACTCTTCAATCTTAGAAATTAGGTCTTCTTCAGAAATATCTGCAGCCATTTTATATTGCAGAGAATTCATGCCCACTGAATGTGCAGCTTTTTCTTTGTTACTCACATAAACTTCGCTAGCTGGGTCATTGCCCACTAAAATTACCGCAAGACTTGGAGTAACACGAAAATCTTTTTTAATTTTGTCAACTTGCTGGGCAATTTCTAACTTCAAAGAATTAGCAATTTCTTTGCCATTGATGATTTGTGCGGTCATTTGATTTTTAGAGATTTTTTGTAAAGAACGGAATTCAGAAATCTTAAACTTGAGCGAGCAATAATTCTACAAGATTTTATGGAGTCTCATTCATAAATAGAGGCTGCCCAAGAATTAGTCAGCTCTATCACATTTTTTTCAATATCTGCCGCAGATAGAGAATTTCTTTGATACATAAATTTCTCATTGCCATAAACACCGTCAGATAAAGATCTGACAGCCATTCTTCTCAATTTACAATTGATAGAATTCTCAGCAATAATTTCAGCCACCATTGATCCAATTCCGCCACTTAAATAATGAGCTTCAACTGTCAAAACTGTGTCATGTTTTTGTAACAGAGTTTTGATTTCTTCTAAGACAGATTTTTCAAAAGTTGGAATTACTGCAAAAGTAACATTGATACCTTTTTGGGAAAGATTTTTTACTGCAATTTCAACTTCTGAACAAATGGTTCCGAGGCTTAATATTAGTAGCTTTTTACCTGATTCAATGATTTGTAATTTGTTAGGATCGAAAGTTTTTTGTTTATCTAAAATTTGTACTGAACCTTTACCGATTCTGTAAAAAATTGGACCTGAATTTTGATAAGTTTTTTCTAAAGCCTCAATAGTTTGATCATCATTGGCGGGCGCCACATAAGCAAAATTTGGCTGCACACGAACTAACGCCACATCTTCAAGCAAGTGGTGAGTTGAACCAAGATTTCCATATTCAAAACCACAACCAATTCCAACAAATCTAACTTGCAGATTGTGAAAAACTGGACCGTTTTTGGCAAATTCGTAAGGACGCAAAATTACAAAAGGCGCAATTGAATAAACAAAAGGAATGAAACCATCTTTAGCCAGACCAGTTGCCAAACCAACCATATTTTGCTCTGACACCCCAACATTATAAAAACGATCTGGGAAATTTTTGGCGAATTCTTCAACAACTGAAAATCCTAAATCTGCCGTTAGCAAAACAATTCTTTTGTCTGTTTTGGCAAGTTCAATTAATTTTTTAATGAAATTATTGCGCATCTTAAATTCCAAGCTCCTTGCAAGACTGTTGATATTCTTGGTCATTCATTGATTTATAATGCCAAGGAATCGACTTTTCCATAAATGAAACCCCTTTGCCAGAAATTGTATTGGCAACGATGAATGTAGGTTTGTCGTTTTTTTGTGCGGTGAAATTTTTTAAAGTTGAACCAATTTTGTCTTGATCATGACCATCAATTTCTTCAACAAAAAATCCAAAATCCACCATCTTTTTTGCTATTTCAGAAATATTAATAACATCTTCTGTGCGTCCCAAAGCTTGTTGTCCGTTAAGATCAAGCATGATGACTAAATTTTTTAATTTATGGTGAGCCGCAAATAAAATTGCTTCCCAAAATGAGCCTTCGTTCAATTCGGCATCGCTAATCAGGCAATAAACTTTGCGATCACTTTTTTGAATTTTTGCTGATAAAGCAGAGCCCACAGCAAATGTAATTCCTTGTCCTAAAGAGCCAGTTGTAAATTCAACACCAGGTAAGAAATGCTTAGGATGAACACCAATGCGGCTGTTATTTTGGCTGAAGCTATCAATTTCTTCTTTGCTTAAAAAACCCTTTAAAAACAAAGCAGCATAAAGAGCTAAAACTGCATGACCTTTTGATAAAACAAAACGATCTCTTTCATGATCTTCAGGGTTTTCAATTCGCAAAATATCTTGATATAAAACACCAACTAGATCAGCAATTGAAAGACTTGAACCGATATGTCCAACTCCTGCTAATTTAGAATTTTGAATAATTATTTTTCTAATTTCGTCTGAAAAGTTCATTGATTTGTTTAATTAATTACCATTTCTTCTACCATTTTTTCCAGGGTGCTTTACCACTATTCCACAAATTTTCGAGATGAATTTTATCACGCTGCGTGTCCATAGCATACCAAAAATCATCATGTTTGAATGACATTAATTGATTTTCTGCGGCAAGTTTTTTTAAAGGTTCTTGTTCTAATACCACATCTTCGCCGTCAGGAATATAATCAAAAACTTTTTGTGAAAAAACAAAAAATCCACCATTGATATAATTGCCGTCTCCTGAAGGTTTTTCGTGAAAATCTTGCACAGAATTTTCATCATCAGAAATTTTTAAAACACCAAATCTTCCAGCAGGCTTTACAGCAGTAAGAGTTGCGACTTTACCGTGAGATTCATGAAATTTAATTGCACTAGCAATATCAGCATTACAAACACCATCTCCGTAAGTAAGACAAAAATTTTCTTCGTCTTTGAGATAATTTTTAATTTTTTTAATTCTAGCGCCCGTCATAGTATTTTCACCGGTTTCAACCAAGGTTACTTTCCATTTTTCAGAGCTATTATTGTGAATGATGTGAGTATTATTCGAAAGATCGAAAGTCATATCAGACATGTGGCGATAGTAGTTGGCGAAATATTCTTTGATCAAATATCCCTTATAACCCAAACAAACCACGAAGTCGTTAATGCCATGAGCTGAATAAAGCTTCATAATATGCCACAAAATTGGTTTACCACCAACTTCAACCATTGGTTTTGGTTTAAATGTAGTTTCTTCACTCAGTCTAGTACCAAGACCACCGGCTAAAATTACTGCTTTCATCTTATTTTAATTTCATTGTCACAAAATATTTCTCTGGCGCAAAGTAAGGATCAGAAATCACTTCTTTCCAGAAAAGATTTCCGTCTTTTTCTTCTTTACGCAGCGGAACTCTGATTATTTCTGCAAAACCGATATTATTATAAAGCTTCACTGCAGGCTGATTGTCAGAGAAAACTCTTAGATAAACTTCCTCAACCTGTAATTCTTTTTTGGCAAATTCGATAATTGTTTGGCAAGCTAGAGTCATTAATCCTTTAGCCACACCATTTACTCCGCGAATAATATTATCAAGCTCGCAAGCTCTTTTTTGATAATCAAATCTGAATAATCCGACATGACCGATCAATTGGTTTTTGTCGTCGGCAACAAAATATAAAATACGATCTCTTTGCGCTAAAACTTGTTTTTCAGTCCAAGCTTTTGTGCCTTCAAAAGTAACTTTAAATTGCGATGGGAAAGCGTGTTGATTGTCTTTGCGCCAGTTGGTTAACAAAGTAATTTTTGCATCATCTTTTAAAGTTTCAGAGGTCACTGGAGTTAATTTTCCAACCACTTTTCCTTCAGATTTAATTTCAATTTCAGCTGCGTCCACAGATTTATTAGCTTTGATAGAAGCATCAACTTTTTGGCGATATTCTAAAAATCCTGAGATTTTTTTCTCTTTTGATTTCGCACCCAAAATGTCGCGAACATGAGAACAAATATAATCTACTTCTTCTTCAGTTCTATTATGGCCACTTGGAAGGTTGATGCCGCGAAGACCAACATGATAAGCATTTTTATTATCAACTTTGCTAAACATTGGCAAAGAGCTTAGCGGATAGAAAATTGGTCGTGAATCGATCATTCTTTCTTTCAATTTTCCGATAAATTCATCACGAGAAAATTTAACTTTTTCTTCCAAAACAATTGAGCTCATCCAATAGATATTTTTTGCCCAAGGTTTTTCAGCATTCAGCGCGATTAAATCTGACAAATCGCCAAGTCTTTCTTGATACCATTTAAAAATTTGAATTTTGCGAGCAACAATTTCTTCAACCCTTTCAACCTGCGCCAAACCAATAGCGGCTTGAGCATTTGACATTTTATATTTATAGCCAATATCAAGATTATAGAGAGTTTTTTTCGGGTCTCTGCCTTGATCCCAATAAAATTTAAATTTCTCGGTAATCTCGTCATTATTCGAAACATAGATTCCGCCTTCACCAGTCACAATTGCTTTCGCACCTTGAAAACTAAAAGCCCCAACATCGCCTAAACTACCAGTTTTTTGGCCTTTATATTCTGCGCCAATTGATTGAGCAGCATCTTCAATAATCACTAAATTATGTTTTTTTGCTAAAGCCCAAATTGGCTCCATATCGCAAGGATGTCCATAAATATGAACTGGCATTATGGCTTTAGTTCTTGGGGTGATGGCTTTTTCTAAAGATTTTGGACACATAGTCCAAGAAGCGCGATCAACATCGCAAAATACTGGCGTCGCACCAACATATTTCACAGCTGCGGCTGTCGCAATCCAAGTAATTTCAGGAATGATAATTTCATCACCCGGACCATAACCAAGAGCGATCATGGTTAAATGCATTGCTCCCGTGCAGCTTGAAGTTGCTACTGAATGTTTGGTGCCAACATATTCACCAAACTTAGTTTCGAATTTTTTTATATAATCAGAATGATGCATGTTCCAGCCATTCTTAATCGCATCAGCACCATATTCTATTTCTTTTTGAGTGATAGAAGGTCCAGCGGTCAAAATCATTTGATCGATAATATCTTTATTTAAACTGGCTTTCATAATTTTAGATTTTTTCTTTCTTAATATTGTGACAAAAATTCTGTAACCACACTATGCATGTGAGCAATCATTTCTTCATTCAAGCCATGGTGACAAGCAAGTAAAACGCCGCCGCGCATGATATTATCAGCATTTGCTAAACTTGCAGATTTTCTCATTTCAAGATTTTTGAACCCAGGTTGTCTGGTGATATTTCCAGTGAAAACTACGCGAGTTTGAACGCTTCTTTTTTCTAGGAAAATTTGGAAATCGCGACGAGCGAAAGGAGCACTTTCTTTGATGATAACTGGGAAAGCTAACCAGCCAGTTCTAGTGTTAGCAGTTTCTTGTGGTAGCGTGAAAAACTCTTCGTATTTTTTGAAGAAATTAGTTTGAGTTTGATAATTTTTGCGACGAGTTTCGATGTTATTTTCTAAATCTTTCAACTGTTCCAAACCAAAAGCGGCGCCGATTTCTGAACCTTCAAGATTATAGCCGATAGTTTCAAAAACGAATTTGGCATCATAATTAATGCCATCAATATCAACATTAAAACGATTCTCAATTGCTTCAGATTTTTCATCAAAAATTGAAGAGCTTCTGCCCCAAGAACGCAGTAATTTAGATTTTCTCAACTGCTCATCATCATTTATACATAAAGCGCCGCCATTGCCGGCACAGTTAATAATATGTGAACCGTAAAAACTGGTAATAGACATGTCAGACCAAGCTCCACTAGACTTGCCATTTAAAGTTGCGCCCAAAGTGTCGGCGGAATCTTCGATGACTTTCAAATTATATTTTTTTGCAATTGCAGCAATCTTTTCCCACTCACAAAGGTTGCCCATTAAATTGGGAGCAACGATTGCAACGGTTTTATCTGAAATCATTTCTTCAATTTTTGTTACATCAATACAGTAATCAGAAACACCAACATCAACAAAAACTGGCACTAAACCATTTTTTACAATACAGCCAACAGTAGTTGAAAAAGTAAGCGCTGGCGTAATTACTTCACTACCCTTTTCAAATCCAAATGCTTCCATTCCAATGTAAAGCGCTGAAGATCCCGAATTAACATAAAGACAATGTTTTTTGTCGAAAAGAGCCGCAATTTTTGACTCAAATTCACGAGCATATTTGCCCATTTGCGTGCCTTCATTCAGGCATTTTACCACAGCATCAATTTCTTTTTGGCCGTAAACAGTTTTAGCGTAAGAAACGCTGATGGTTTTGTTGGTCATTATATTTTTTTAAGTTTGAGTTTTATCAGAAGAAAATAATCGATGAAAAGATTTTCAGTTTTTCTAATTTTTTTAGCTATAGAATCCCTTATTCTTCGTGCCAGATTTTTACGAGATTTTGTTAGTGACAAGCTAGTTTGCAAGATAAAAAACTTTTCCTTTTTGATTTTTATTAATTGTGGCGAATTCTTGTTTGAGGAAGTCTGATCACTGAGCGTAATTTTATAAATCAGATTAAATAAATTATATTCATCCATCACTAAATTGCGCATTTGCAATAGTTGCTGCGATCTTTTTTCATAAGCATTTTCAGCAATTAATTTTTCAATTTTAGCAATTGCGAATCTAGGATATTTAATATCGATTTCAGTAATTTGATTTGGGAAATATTCGTCAATATTGATCGCGCCAAAGTAAATCGGATAAGTCAATACCATCAAAGGATCTATTAGCTTTTCTGTCCAATAATCAGGATTGTTAAAATTCTCCAAAACAATGTGATATTTATATGGAGCAATGCCATCCCATTTATTATCGATTGGCCTAACACCATTTCCAAACCAATCAATTTGATCGCCAAAATGATTTTTTAATTTTTGACAGAAATTAAATCGGGCTTTGTGACCTTCGGTAAAAGTTTTGTCAGAACAAAAAACCGATAACAGCTTCTGTTTCGACACTTCATTTAAATTTTTAAAATCATCATAACTTAATCCCTCACCTTGCCATTTTTGAAATTCCTCTGGTGATTTTATTGGACTTCCCGCATCAATCCACCAATTAATTGGCGGACGACATGGAAAAGTTTTAGGATGTTTGAAATCTTGATGGCTTGTGTAAATGCGCCCAAATTGATTTGTGAACCCTTCATAAACATCATAACGCTTGATAGATTGCGGTTCTCCCGTCATCAAAATCACATTGTCTTTACTAACTTCGCAAGCCTCTTCATCTAAATCAACATCACCAATAATCACCCAATAATCAGCCTTATTAATTGATTCATCATTCCAGAAAAATTCACAATCACGCCAAATATTTTTCTTATTTGGCAGAAATTTAAATATCATCGGGTTGGAATTGTCAGCTCTTGATCTAGATGAATCGGCGCAACTAATTTTTATAATTTTTTTCAAAAACTAATCTCCAAATCTTCTTCTTAATTTTTTTCTGGCTTTAATAAGCAGTAGTATTTTACCAGAAAATCCATAACCTCGAGAACTACATTTTTTCAAAATATCAAGCTGTCCTTGCTGCATTTCTTTTCTGGAAGGCAGCACTTTATTTTGAGAATTGCCTAAAGAATTTTGCCAAGCTTTAACATTTTCTTCTTCTGAAAATGTCAATTTAGTTTGGCGCCAATTATAAATTGAACGCGGCGAATAAATTAATTTAGCCTCGCGCGCCATATTGCAAATGAAGACATGATCATTGCCCAAAATTGGCTTTAGCAGATATTTTTTGGCAATGTCGGTGCGATAAATTCCAAATAACAAAACAACTTCATGAAGATT
>Ga0114975_10002245_pt1 | contig 13280 bp, 3 predicted proteins | sample S_130626_EF_Meta_FD_87031 | JGI IMG/M metagenome (GOLD analysis project Ga0114975, IMG submission 87031) | Freshwater microbial communities from Lake Simoncouche, Canada to study carbon cycling - S_130626_EF_MetaG | ecosystem: Environmental > Aquatic > Freshwater > Lake | place: Lake...
ATATTGCTATTTCAAGATCCGGCACTAATTTAAGAATGTTTATCAATGGAGTCTTAGTTGCAACTAATGCAGCAGATACTACAAATTATGCAACTAGTAGTTACCGAATTGGGTCAGATGTAAATCAAGGGTGGTACTTGAACGGCTACATATCAAACCTACGTGCAGTTAAGGGTGTAGCAGTATACACATCAGCATTTACCCCACCACCAGGACCGTTAAATAATTCTCAAGTAGAAAATCAAAGTGGCGCACCCTCAGCCGCTGTAACTAATTCACAAACTAGTTTGTTGCTAAATACCGCGTTTGGAACTAACTTTTTAGTAGATAGTTCTATAAATAATCTACCAATAACTAATGTTGGTACTGCTACTTCAGCAACACTAGACCCATTTGTATTCTAAATTTGACCCGTTTTAACTAAATTCTGATAAAGCATAAATACATTATAAAAATGGAATATTTATGGCATCAGAACCTTATAACAGTTTAGGCGGATACACAGTTGGTATACCTCCTGTTCCTGTAGTTAATGATACTGGAACAGTAGTTGGAAATGTTAATAATGATTATGTATTAGCTAATACTGTCCTTACCGATAATCTACGTTATGCAAATGGTCAATCATATGTTCCAGTCGGTGCTAACACTCAAATAATATACAATAGTAATGGTGCATTTGGTTCTAGCAACAATCTTACATTTAATAGTTCAACTAATTTTTTAACTACACGAAATCTTAATATTTTAGGTACCACCTCACTCGGTGATGTAGCTAATGTTTCTATACTAGGTGGACTAAACGGATATGTACTTCAAACAGATGGATTAGGTCAATTGACTTGGACTGCACCCACAGGGGGCGGTGGTGGTAATGGTAGTCCAGGCGGTAGTAATACCCAAGTTCAGTTTAATAATGCTGGAACTTTTGCAGGCGATGCTGGATTTACATATGATCAAAATACAAATATATTAACTGTATTCCAAGCAAATGCTACGACTTTTGTTGGTAATTTGACAGGTATAGCAAGTAACGCTACTAGTGCAAATACAGTAACTTCTAGTTCTCAACCCAATATTACTAGTGTTGGTACACTATTAAACTTAACAGTGGGTGGAGAAGTTGAAGCAAATATGTTTACTGGTAACGGTGGAAATCTTTCAAATCTTACCGCTGCAAACTTAGTTGGAAGCGTACCTTTAGCAGCACGAGTAACGGTAAATGCCCAACCAAATATAACAAGTGTTGGTAATTTAGTAACACTAGAAGTTATTGGAACAGCAACTGCTGGTAATCTTAATTCATCAAATCGAATTTCAGGTGGAAATCTATTCATTACAGGTAATGCAAGTATCGCAGGAAATGTCAGTATAACTACTGGTAATTTAGTAGCCAACGGTGGTGTTACGTTCAATGGCTCAAACACTAACTTGGGTGATGTGGCATACGTTCATATCACAGGCGGATTTAACGGGCAATTACTTGGAACTGACGGGCAAGGGAATTTATCTTGGGTCAATGGCGGGGGTGGTGGCGGGGGTGGCACACCTGGTGGCCCTAATACTGCCGTACAGTTTAATTATAACGGTGGATTTTCAGGTAGTTCACTGTTTTCATACAATAATTCAACTGACACACTAACTGTAGCAGGACCAGTGGTAGCAAACTCAATAACAGTTGGTGCTGGAATTTATGCTTTTTCTACATCTATGGTTTATAGTGCAGTCACTACTAGTTCAGCAGCAAATCAGATTATTTGGGCAGTAGCATCAAGTCAAGTGTCTGCGGTAGATTTTATGATTGTTTCTACAGACACAACGGCAAATACTAGAACTACAGTAAAAATTTCATCAACTATTTTAGGTTCGCAAGTTGATTTTAATAAGTATGCAGGTTTGGAAATTAACGGCGGAATCGGTAATTTCAATGTAGCATTTGATGCAGGAAACATCTTAATGCCACCTAGTTTAGTCTTACGGGTCACTCCTAAGGCTAGTTCGTCTTGTAATTATAACATGTTAATCACTAAGTACAACGAAATTTCATAACAAATGATAAATAAAGTATATAAGGGGATATTAGAATGGCTTCAACATTAAGAGCACTTAACTCACTCGGCGGTTTTTCAGTAGGCGACGATCCGCAAATAGTCATCGTTCAAGCAAACGGTGATATTACTTCCGGCAATATAACTGCTAACGGGTTTGCCAACATTAACGGTAATTTAATCGCTAATGCTGCTAATTTCAGTGGTAACGTTAACATATCAAATGCTAATGCATCTTGGGGTCTTTTAACTGATAATCTATATTATAGTAATGGTTCACCGTGGGACTTATCAAATCCCGGTGGTGTAAACACTGACGTTCAATTTAATGTGAATGGCAGTTTTGGTGGTAGTAATAGTTTTCAATTTAATTCTACTTCTAACACTCTTACTATTACCGGTACATCAAATGTTACTGGTAATATTAATGTAACACAATCTCTAAATGGTAATGTTGCTAACTTCAGCGGTAACTTAACTGCTCTAAATGCTAGTTTAGGTAATTTAGCAACTGCTAATTATGTAAACGTTGCTGTTGATTTATTAGTAAGTGGTAATGCTAATATAGTATTAGACTTACAAGGTAATACTGCTAACTTCAGCGGAAATATTAAAGCCCTTAATGCTAATTTAGGTAATTTAGGTACTGCTAACTTTATAAATGTATCAAGTAACTTAAACGTAACTAATACTGCTACTGTTGGTAATCTAAATGTTACAAGTAATGTAACAAGTAATTTAATTCCTAATGTAAGTAATACATATACCTTAGGTAATGCTACAAATATGTGGAAAGACTTGTACTTATCAGGTACATCTATCTACATTGGCACACAAAACATCACAGCAAACGGTACTGCTATTGCTGTAAGTAATGACTTTGGTGCAAATAACTTCTTTGCTACAAACAACGTAACAGCAAATGGTAATATCTATGCTAATACAGGCGGTGGTGCTGGTTATGTTTATGCTAACTTTGCAAATGTTCAAAGCAACTTATATGTTGGTGCTAATGCTAACATTGTTAACACATTAACTGCTGCTAACATTAAAGATACAAACTTATCAAATACGCAACTAGTATTTGCTAATGCAGCTAACACACTAACTGGAAGTGCAAACTTAACGTTTGACTTTGCTTCTCAAACTCTTTCTGTCACCGGTACTGCTAATGTATCCGGTGATTTAAATGGTAATGTTGGTAATTTTAGTGGTAATTTAACGTCACTAAATGCTAATTTAGGTAACTTAGCAACTGCTAATTATGTAAACGTAGCAACACTAACTGCAAATACTACGGTTAACTTCACAAGTGCAAGCAATGTATCATTGGGCCCAGTTGGTAATGTTCATATTACAGGCGGTAGTAACGGTCAAGTTCTACAAACAGACGGCTTAGGTAACCTATCATGGTCATCAACTGCTAATATCAACGAAATTCATAATGGTACTAGTAATGTATACATTCCAACTGCTAATGGTAATGTTACAATTACTGCTAATGGAAGTCAGACATGGACATTTGGTACAGACGGCAAATTAAGCACCGCAGGTGATATACAAGCTAATGGTACAGTTAATGCTAACTATATTACAGCAGCATTAAGTATCACTTCAAGTGGTAATATCTATGCTAACACTGGTTATGTATATGCTAACTATTCAAACGTAACTACTGATTTATATGTTGGTGCAAACGCTAATATTGTTAATACATTAACTGCCAATGTTGCTAATATTACAACTCTTAATACTTCAAATGTTAGTACTACTGGTAATATCACAGCAAACAATGTAACGGTTAACTTAGAACTAAGTGGCAATACTGCTAATTTTAGCGGCAACGTATTCTTAAATGCTAACGCTAATGTTACAGGTGACTTAGGTGTTGGTGGTAATATTACGTTGACGGATGCCACTGGGCACATAACACTGAATGGAGGTGACATCAGTGGCGTTGATAATATATCTGCCAATTCTGCAAATATCACTAACTTATTACAAGGTAATACAGCTAACTTTACCGGTAATGTAGATGCTGTAAACTTCATTGGTAATCTTGCTAATGGTGCAAGTAATGTACAAATTGACAATGGCGGTAATATTAGATTCAGCCCAGGTACTGGATATGCTAATGCTGTAATTATTAGTTCAGGTGGCATTGATACAATTGGTTATGTAACTGCTAATGGTAATATTACGTCAAATACTGGTTTTGTTTCTAATACAGTAACAGCATTTGCTAATACTTCTCTAACTCTTAATGCAGGTACAGCAGCAGGTTCAGCTAATATAAATGTTGTTCTTGTTCCATCTGGTAATGGTACTGTTGATGTCTCTAGTAAGAGAATCACAAGTGTAGCAGCTCCGACACAAGACTCTGATGCTGCTAATAAAGCATATGTTGATAGCGTAGCACAAGGGTTGAATATTAAGGCATCAGTTCGTGTTGCTACATATGCTGCACTTCCATCGTATACTTATAACAATGGTACAGCTGGTGTAGGCGCAACTATTACTGCTAATGCATTTGGTGCATTAGTTGTTGATGGTCAAACAATTTCAACAATAGGCACTCGTGTCTTAGTCAAGAATGAAACTGCTGGCAATGCTCCTTATAACGGTATATACACACTAACAACAGCAGGCGGCGTTGCTGATTATTTCGTATTGACTCGTTCATTGGATATGAATGTAGCAATAGAATTTGATGGTGCATTCACTTTCGTTTCTGTTGGTACTGAAAATGCAGATACTGGTTGGGTACAAACAGGGGAAATTGTTACAGTTGGTACAACTCCTGTAGTTTGGACACAGTTCTCTGGTGCTGGTCAATATACTGCAAATACTAGTGCTGGTTTAGCATTAAACGGCACAGTATTCAGTGCTAAGGTTGATGGTAACACTAACCCAACAACTGCGTTTGACGGTAACGGTAATATTTATGTTCCAGCTGGAGCAGCGTTCACGACACCAAATATTGGTGCTGCAACTGGTACAAGTATTGACTTATCTGGTAATGTATTAGCGGCTAATATTAATTCTAACGCAATGATTACGACTGCTAATCTTGAAGTTAGTGCTAATATCTTAACTAATAATATTACTGCTAATGCTAGTGCTAACATTGTTGGTAACTTAAGTGCTAATAATGCTACTGTTACTAACTTATTAACAGTTAGTGGAAATGCCAATGTTGCTTTAACATTAAATGGTAATGTTGCTAACTTTACTGGTAACTTAACCGCTGCTAATGCTAACTTAGGTAACTTAGCAACAGCTAATTATGTAAATGTAGCAACACAGATTAATGGTAATGTTGCTAACTTCAGCGGTAACTTAACTGCACTTAATGCTAACTTAGGTAACTTAGCTACTGCTAACTATGTAAATGTAGCTAATGACTTGAATGTTGTTGGTACTGCTAATATTGCTAATGTTTCTATAACAGGTAATATCACTGCTAATAATATTACTTCTAATAACATTATAGCAATGCAACAAGCCAATATTGGCAACACATTGATTAAATGGGCAAACACTACAACAACTAGTACTGGTGCTAATCAAACTATTGCATATTACACTATATCAAGTACTGATATCGTTGGTGTAGAGTTCTTAGTAAAAAGTTATGATTCCACTCCCGGCGACACTAAATACAGTGTAGCAACAGTGCAAGCAGTTACTAATGGAACGGCTGCAGATTATGCTGTATTTGGAACAGTTAGATTAGGTAATACTACTGGTATGCTAGCAGTTAATATGAGTATTGTTGGACCAACAGCAAATATTAACTTGCAAGTTACCCCAGCTAGCAGCAACACTACAGTATGGACTACACAGTATAGATTGATTTAATAAATGGCAACTCAAGCATTCAACGCGGATACCGGGGTTAGCGTTGGAAGCAGTGCTAGTCTTGTAATTGATGCTAACAGAAACGCAAATTTTGCGAATGTTAGCGCCAACCTTGGAAATTTTTCTGGCAATGTTTCTACCAATAGCTTCTTTGTAGGAGACGGTGGTTATTTAACCAATATAAGTTCCGGCGGCTCTAGCTTAAATGTAAGTCAATACACGACTGGAACAATTAGTAATACAGTAACAAGTGTAGCTAATTTATTATTTGACACCACAACAGGTTTTAGTGTAACTAATTTAGGTAATGGCAATGCATTAATTCAATTAGGTAGTTCATTCAAAACTTGGGAAGTTGCAGGTCAAACCAGTCTTGTTGCGGTAGGTGAAGATACTGTACAGTTCATAGCCGGCTCTGGTATAGATATCACAACTAATGCCTTAGCATACCCACAACAAATCACATTCTCTGCTAATTTAGGAAACATCTCAGACAATGAGATTAGCAATGGAACTAGTAATGTTTCTATCCCAACAGCAAATGGTAATGTTTTCATATCAGTCAATGGTAACGCAAATGTAGCAGTGGTTACTAGCACTGGTGCCAATATCAATGGAACATTAACTGTAAGCAATACAGTAACTATCTCAAATACAGCAGGTGGAGCAACGAACATTGCATTAGGTAGTCCTAGTCAAGGAAATCTAGTAAGCAATGCAATATCTTTTACCACGGACTCAACAGTGTCAAACGCCATCGCCCAATTAAATACAGTATTAGGGAAATTAGTTCCCCCGTCTCCCCCTAATTTCCCTGCCAGTCAATCAATAACTATTAATAGCTTGTCATCATATCGTATGGCAAACTATGTTCAAACTGATAATACTCCTGGCGCAAACAAATCAGTAGCAGGTGGAACAACGGTATCAACCGTAACCAGAGTAGCAACATACACTACAAGCAATATAGCTAACGCTGGCCCGGGTGATAGTGGAACAATTACTGCATTTCTGAATGGCGCCAATGCAGGAAGTAGAATACTTACTACTAGTTTAAATGGAAACGGTGTTTATAGTAATTTAGTTATATTCAATAATGCTGACTATAATACAGTCAATGCAAATATTACTGCCGGGTTTTGGAGTGTGTTTTCTTCAAGAGCCTCAGGTACAGTAACTCAAGGTTGGAATGAAGTATACATAAGAGATTCAGCTACTAGTAACACTAATACTGCAAATTGGTTCTATGATTCAAGTTCACCCGGCACTCCCACATTCAGTTCACTATCAATAACTGCGCCCGGGTCACCTACTTATACATACTCAAGTACTGTTCCACATTATGCTAATACTAATAATTTTACCATTGGATTTAACTGTACAAAATTAAGTGGAAACATGTATCCAGTGAGTGATGCGTTTGTAACAGGAACAGCAGGTGGCGCATTTGCTGCACCAACATCAGTAACATACGCTACGGCAGGCGTTACTACACCACTAGCACAAAATTTATATGTAAGTTCTGGTTCGCAAGCAGTATCAACTACTAGTAGTATAATATCAGGATTTGGTGCAAGTACAACTGGACCAAGTGTTAATGTACTAAACAGTTATGCTACTGGAACACAGTCATTCACTACTACATTAGGTGCCAATGTATTATATAAAACAGGAACAGTAAGTTCATTGAGTGTTATACAAGAAGCTAATATTTATATTGGTTCAACGATAGGGGTTGGATCTGGATTAGCATTTAGAATATTAAACCCAGGTGCAAGTAATACTCCATACTTTACAGGATATGAAACTGCATTTGATAGTCAGTCAAGTTTATTAAGAGTATACGATGCAACCGTAGTAGCAAATGTATTAAAACATGATCAAACAAATTACTCAACGGGTTATTTACCAGTTGGCCCTGATTTAAGCACTGGTAGAAGTGGTACACAGTATTTTACTTTTAAAGTTGTTAGAACATCTGTATCTAAATTTGATGTAGGATGGTCAGGGAACATAGCTGGATTATGGGTAGCTTTGCCTGGAAGTACCATTGATAACACTTCAACTGCAAATGGTTGGTTAGATATGACAGTTTCGTATGCTGGAGCAGGAGTTCCGGGTGCGAATGTAGCTGCTGGTGGTAATGGAAGTGACGGTTCTGCATTGGGAGGAACAGCTCCGATAAATATAGTACAGACAAATAAATTCATTACTGCGACCTTTGGAACTGTAAGTAGTTCTAGTACAGCACAAAATGAAATTTATTTAAGGGTAGGATTAACAAGCGGACAAACTGTTACAGCATTATCATTGAGAGCGGCAAGCAACTAACTAAATCATGGCAACATCACAAAGTCAAATTGTTGATTTACTATTTAAACAAGCGTTTGGCGTTACAAAAACCGACACGGCTGCAAACAAAAGCCCTAGTAATGAATCAATACCTAGTCCCGCATTAATTCGCGGTGACACAATTTGGGTAGAATCAGATCAAATACCAAATCCAGCTGCTGCTACAGTAGATATCGTACAAGCATATTTGGGTGCAAATGCAGTACAAACAGTAGCAGATACCACAACAGTTCCAATTGGTGGTATATATCCAACGTGGAAAACTAATTTAACAACTTGGATACCACAAGAGTTTGGCGCTACTTATACAGTTCAAGTATGGGTAGATAGTTCGGGAGTAGCAAATCCAACAAGTACAGGTACTCAGATATTTGCTGACGGTTCAGGTGGCACAGGACAATATTACTATAACTATCAATCGGGTGTACTTAACTTCATAGGGGAAACAATCCCTGCACCGTTAGTAGCCGGTAAAGTATTATACATTGTAGGATATAGATATATAGGTGTAATTGGTATAACTAATTCTCCTTCGGGAGGGGCTGGCGCAACTGGCGCTACGGGTGCAACTGGATTAACAGGTATACAAGGAACAACAGGCGCAACAGGTGCCACTGGATTTAGTGGTGCAACAGGAACAACCGGTGCTACGGGTGTTGTAGGAACTACAGGTGCAACAGGTGCAACAGGTTACATAGGAACAACTGGTGCTACCGGTGCTACTGGTGAAATAGGTACGACTGGTGCCACTGGTGCTACTGGATATATTGGGACAACTGGTGCTACTGGAGCAACCGGATTTAATGGTAGTACTGGCGCTACAGGATTAAATGGTGACACAGGTGCAACAGGTGCTACGGGAGAAATTGGTAGTACTGGAGCAACTGGCGCCACCGGTGCAACTGGATTAACGGGCAATGATGGTGCAACAGGTGCAACGGGAGCAACCGGTTTTGTAGGTACAACCGGTGCTACTGGCGCAACAGGTTACATAGGAACAACTGGTGCTACTGGCGCAACAGGTGAAATAGGAAGTACAGGTGCAACAGGTGCTACTGGATATGACGGGGCAACAGGCGCAACAGGCGCAACAGGATTATCTGGTAATGAAGGAGCAACTGGTGCTACTGGATATATAGGAACAACAGGTGCAACGGGTGCAACGGGTGTGCAAGGAACAACTGGTGCTACAGGTGCTACTGGATACACCGGAACAACTGGTGCTACTGGCGCCACCGGATTAACTGGTAATGACGGTGCAACTGGTGCAACAGGTGAAATAGGAAGTACAGGTGCAACTGGTGCAACAGGTGAAATAGGGAGTACAGGTGCAACGGGCGCTACAGGTTACATAGGAACCACTGGCGCGACTGGTGCTACTGGTGAGATTGGTGCAACCGGTGCAACTGGCGCCACTGGATATACAGGAACAACTGGTGCTACTGGCGCAACAGGTGAAATAGGGAGTACAGGTGCAACGGGCGCTACAGGTTACATAGGAACAACCGGGGCCACAGGCGCAACTGGATATGATGGTAGTACAGGTGCAACTGGATTAACTGGTAATGATGGTAGCACAGGTGCAACAGGATTAACAGGCAGTGATGGGGCAACTGGTGCAACTGGGTTAACGGGTAATGATGGAGCAACGGGTGCTACTGGCGCAACTGGTTATGTTGGTACCACAGGCGCTACAGGTGCAACTGGTTATGTTGGTACCACTGGCGCTACTGGCGCAACAGGTGAAATTGGTAGTACAGGCGCTACTGGGGCTACAGGGTACATAGGAACTACAGGCGCTACTGGGGCCACAGGTGTACAAGGCACAACTGGTGCCACAGGCGCCACCGGATATGATGGAGCAACTGGTGCTACTGGTGAAATTGGTAGTACTGGCGCGACAGGTGCAACTGGATATGATGGTTCTACCGGTGCAACTGGACAAGCCGGAGCAGACGGAGACAAATATTCAACTACATCAAACACATCATTTACGTTAGGCAACACTGGTAATCAAACGATTACATTAAATGATTTAGTTGTTGATTATTCTACCGGACAAGATGTCACTGTAGCATATGATGTTAATAACATTCAATATGGAACTGTAATCAGTTATAATCCTATTAATGGTGATTTAGCATTTAAGAAAGTAGCTTTTATTGGATCGGGTACATACGCTACATGGTCTGTAAACTTATCGGGAGCAGTGGGCATTCAAGGTGCTACTGGATATCAAGGTGCCACTGGAGCAACAGGTTATATTGGAACAACAGGTGCTACGGGTGCAACTGGATATGACGGAGCAACAGGTGCTACCGGGGCAACTGGTACTACTGGAGCAACAGGTGTACAAGGAACTACGGGTGCGACAGGCGCTACTGGATATGATGGTAGTACAGGTGCTACAGGTGCTACTGGATATAATGGAGCAACGGGTGCAACAGGTGCTACAGGCTACATAGGAACCACTGGTGCTACCGGAGCAACAGGAGAAATTGGTAGTACTGGTGCAACTGGCGCCACTGGATTAGACGGAGCAACAGGTGCTACTGGATTAGACGGAGCAACAGGTGCTACTGGATTAATAGGTAACGATGGTGCAACTGGTGCAACAGGTATTGACGGTGCAACTGGTGCAACTGGCGCTACAGGATTAAATGGTGCAACAGGTGCTACTGGATATATTGGAACTACTGGTGCTACTGGTGCTACTGGATCAGATGGAGCAACAGGTGCAACTGGTGCCACTGGATATGATGGTGCAACAGGAGCAACAGGTGCAACAGGTGAAATAGGAAGTACAGGTGCAACAGGTGCTACTGGATACATTGGAACAACAGGTGCAACAGGTGCTACTGGTGTTGTAGGAGCAACAGGTGCAACAGGTGCTACTGGAGTAGACGGTGCTACTGGTGCTACTGGAGTAGATGGCTCTACTGGTGCTACTGGAGTAGATGGAGCAACGGGTGCAACTGGTTATGTTGGTACCACTGGCGCTACTGGCGCAACAGGAGAAATAGGTAGTACTGGGGCAACAGGTGCTACTGGATACATTGGAACTACAGGTGCAACAGGTGCTACTGGTGCTACTGGAGTAGATGGAGCAACGGGTGCAACTGGATACGACGGATCAACAGGAGCAACAGGTGCTACAGGTGTAATAGGAACAACTGGTGCTACTGGAGCAACCGGATACATAGGAACAACTGGTGCTACTGGAGCAACCGGTTATATAGGCAGTACAGGAGCAACAGGTGCTACTGGCGAAATTGGAGCAACAGGTGCCACCGGCAATGATGGTGCTACTGGAGCAACAGGTGCAACCGGTGTCACTGGAAATGACGGAGCGACAGGTGCAACGGGCGCTACCGGTGAGATTGGTTCAACTGGTGCCACCGGATCATCAGGAGCGACAGGTTATGATGGATCAACAGGTGCTACAGGCGCTACAGGTTACATAGGAACAACTGGCGCCACGGGAGCAACTGGATATGATGGTACCACTGGCGCTACGGGAGCAACTGGATATATAGGAACAACAGGTGCAACAGGCGCAACTGGTTATGTTGGTACCACTGGTGCTACAGGCGCAACTGGTTATGTTGGTACCACTGGTGCTACAGGCGCAACTGGCGCTACTGGTTACGATGGCTCTACTGGAGCAACCGGTGCGACAGGAGCTACTGGTTATGTTGGCGGTACGGGTGCTACAGGTTTTACTGGAAACGACGGGACAACAGGCGCTACAGGTGCAACAGGTAATGATGGTGCGTCTGGAGCAACAGGCGCTACAGGTTATATAGGTGCTACTGGTGCTACTGGTAATGACGGAGCAACAGGTGCAACCGGTGCTACTGGTAATGACGGAGCAACAGGCGCTACAGGCATACAAGGAACAACTGGCGCAACAGGCGCTACAGGATACATAGGTACAACTGGTGCTACAGGTGCAACAGGTATACAAGGAACAACGGGTGCTACCGGCGCTACAGGATATACTGGTACTACTGGAGCAACCGGCGCTACTGGATCAGATGGAGCAACAGGCGCTACAGGCGCTACCGGTTACATAGGAACAACTGGTGCAACAGGTGCTACGGGAGAAATTGGTAGTACGGGTGCTACTGGTGCCACAGGATATGATGGAGCAACAGGTGCAACTGGTGCATCCGGTATTGCAGGAGATAGATATTCCACAACATCAAACACATCATTTACGTTAGGAAATACTGGTAATCAGACTATCTTTGTTAATGATTTATATGTTAATTATTCAACCGGGCAAGAACTAATTGTTGCTTTTAATGTAGGTAATATTCAATATGGAACTGTAACTACTTACAATCCAGGCACCGGTGCATTATTATTTGTTAAAGAGACTTTTATTGGTTCAGGCACATATGCATCATGGACAGTAAACTTATCGGGTGCAATTGGCATTCAAGGAAATCAAGGTTCAACTGGTGCAACTGGATATGAAGGTAGTACTGGTGCAACAGGTGCCACCGGAGAGATTGGATCAACAGGTGCCACCGGGGCAACAGGGTATATAGGAACAACTGGTGCTACAGGTGCTACTGGTGAAGTAGGTGCTACAGGTGCAACAGGTGCTACTGGATATGATGGTGCAACAGGAGCAACTGGTGCTACTGGCGAAATAGGAACAACTGGTGCTACGGGAGCAACTGGTTATGTTGGTACCACTGGCGCTACGGGAGCAACTGGATATATAGGAACAACAGGTGCAACAGGTGCAACTGGTGAAGTAGGTAGTACAGGTGCCACAGGCGCAACAGGTGAAGTAGGTAGTACAGGTGCTACTGGTGCTACTGGTGCTACAGGTGAAGTAGGTGCTACAGGTGCAACAGGTGCTACTGGTTTAATTGGTAATGATGGTGCAACAGGTGCTACTGGTTTAATTGGTAATGATGGTGCAACTGGTGCAACAGGTGCAACTGGATACGACGGATCAACAGGAGCAACAGGTGCTACAGGTGTAATAGGAACAACTGGTGC
>Ga0114975_10002246_pt1 | contig 13280 bp, 10 predicted proteins | sample S_130626_EF_Meta_FD_87031 | JGI IMG/M metagenome (GOLD analysis project Ga0114975, IMG submission 87031) | Freshwater microbial communities from Lake Simoncouche, Canada to study carbon cycling - S_130626_EF_MetaG | ecosystem: Environmental > Aquatic > Freshwater > Lake | place: Lake...
ACTTCTGGACTTGGTGACAACCAAAATGTGCCAGAATCTTCCAGTTTGTAACGGATGGGATCGTAATGAATGGGTGAAAACTCGCCTTTCGTGGCTCCATCATCTCTGCCCACGCCGATGGAGGCATAGCCAAGCCCTTCGTTGAGTTGCTTGAGCTGATGTGCCAATACCTCCTGCGTGCCGACAATGCCAATCTGGTGAAATTGAATCAATTGGATTACCTGTGTTGCCCGATCTTTCCAGAGATTGCCTAGATCGTTCGGGTTGTCCCAGCGAATATTGAAAGTAGCAAGTCGGTGAGTTTGGGCTGCAATTGGAGAAGCAAGAAGTACCAAAAACAAAGATAGGAGGACTGCTGTGCGTAGTAGAGACATAAATTGGAAACTAATTCGTGAATTGATTGCTATCTCTTAAAATTGCCTATTAATTTCATGAAATGAAAACGATCAATCCCAAAGACTTAGCTACTTCTGAACTTCATGCCCTTTTGCAAGGGGCTGTTACTCCACGGCCCATTGCCTTTGTGAGTAGCATCAGTGGAGCAGGGGAGGTCAATTTGAGCCCTTTTTCTTTTTTCAATCTTTTTAGTGCCAATCCCCCGATCCTTGTTTTTTCTCCTTCTCGAAGGGTGCGGGATAATACCACCAAGCATACCTTAGACAATGTGCTGGAGGTTCCTGAGGTCGTAATCCATGTAGTGGGCCATGATTTAGTAGAGCAGATGTCCCTCGCGAGTACAGAATACCCGAAGGGGGTCAACGAATTTGTGAAAGCAGGATTGACTGCAGTGCCTTCAAATCAAGTAGCTCCGCCGCGGGTGAAGGAAGCTCCTGTTGCTTTTGAATGCAAGGTGCTACAGGTGCTCCCCCTAGGCGATCAGGGAGGGGCTGGGAATTTGGTGATTTGTGAAGTGATTCAAATTCACCTCGATGAAGCCATCTTGGATGCTTCCGGAGCTATTGCACCGCTCAAGTTGGACCCTGTAGCTAGACTGGGGGGCAACTGGTATACCAAGGTTACAGCTGATTCCTTATTTCAAATACCCAAGCCCTTGACGACCCTTGGGATAGGCGTAGATCAGATTCCAGAAGAAATTCGAACTAGTACGGTGCTGAGTGGAAATAATTTGGGGCGATTAGCCAATGTGGAGTGTTTGCCTAGTTCGGAGGAACTCGCCCTGTTTTCTGCCCGAGAGGACCTGGAAGATATCCGACGCCGATTCCGCTTGGATGCAGAGTCCTGGATGGATCACTTGCACCGCTGGGCCAAGGAAGAGCTGGAAGCCGGCAATGTCGACTTGGCTTGGAAGATTCTTTTGCAAAAACCCTAATAGATTATCCGCTAACTTTCTAATGGCTCAATAAGACTGTTTCCAATGCGGATAATCGTCGACAGCCGACAGCCCACAGTCCACAGCACATTTACTTATTCTTCAAATCTTATTTTCTTTGGGCACAGGTATAAAAGTGGATGATCATCAACCAAAAAAAAACTCAGCAGAAACGCTGAGTTTTTTTTTGATTCTTATTTGATCACTATCTCTTGTGGCATGCGTACCTGCACACCCTGGTAGTTTTTCAGTCTCTGAATTTTTTGGTAGAGCGGGTACTGCTCTCCGAGTTGAGTCTGAAGGATGCGAACTTGTACCTTATCGCTAAATGAAACCATCAACTCCTCAAACCAAAGCTTCTTCTCAGGATAATACACTACTCGGTAATCTTCCCCTGCTTTGATCTTCGCAGCCGCAATGCCGATAGCCGTATCCAAGCCACCCAATACATCGACCAATCCACGTGCTTTGGCTTGCGTGCCAGTCCAAACTCTTCCAGAAGCTACCTTGCGAACAGAATCGGGGTGCATGCCACGACCTTCAGCCACTCGAGAGATGAAGGTCTCGTAGCCATCTTCTACAGAGGATTGGATGATGGTTCGCTCTACCTCAGTGAGTGGGCGAGCCATATTTCCAAAATCCGAAAGCTCACCGGTGGAGACTACATCGGTAGTCACTCCCAATTTGTCATTGACTAATTCCTGAACATTGAATAAAATTCCAAAAATCCCGATAGAACCCGTGATGGTGTTTGGCTGCGCTACAATCGTGTCCGCAGGAGCAGCAATGTAGTACCCTCCCGAAGCAGCTACTTCACCCATGGAAACAATCACTGGCTTCACTTTTTTGGCTTCCGACATTTCTCTCCAGATTACTTCAGAGGCAAGAATAGATCCTCCTGGAGAATTCACGCGTAAAACAATGGCTTTGATATTTTCGTCTTTCCGCGCTTTGCGAATTTCCTTTGCAAATTTTTCAGAGCTAATTGCTCCTTCCGCATTTCCGTCTACAATCTCCCCTTCGGCGAGGATTACAGCGATGCGATTGGAGGAGGTGATGTTTTTACCTTTTGCCATTCCACCAAGGTCTGTGGCATTGATGGTCGAAATTTGATCGTCTTCCTTCAGCCCTAATTTTTCTTTTAAGATGCTGTGCACCTCATCTTCGTACTTCAGGGCCGTGGCCAACTTGTAGGTTACCGCATCTTTTGGTTTCCGAACAAGCATTTGGTGGTTGATGCGAACCAAACTGTCTTGCGCAATGCCTCTCGATTTTGCGATTAGCTCGAGCGCATGGTTGTTGATGTCATCCAAGAAATATTGGGTTTGTAGCCGATTTTCTGGGCTCATTTTATCCAGGATAAATGGCTCCACGGCACTTTTAAATTCACCTACTCTGAAAACCTCCGGCTTGATGCCTACTTTTTCAAAAAAGCCTTTCAAGAAAATTCCCTCGGATGAAAAGCCGTTGAAATCAATTCCACCCAAGGGATTGAGGTAAATTTCATCAGCCACAGAGGCCAAGAAGTATCCGCCCTCTGAGTAAGCTTCATCGTAGGCTACGATAAATTTTCCTGATGTTTTGAAATCAATTAAAGCTTCTCTAAGCTCCAACAGACCCGCTTGACCAGCGCCAAATAAGCCGGCGTTGAGGTAGATTCCTTTTACATTCTCATTGGTCTTTGCCTCTCCAATGGCCTTTTTCAAGTTTACCAATCCGGCAGTATTTTCTCCGCCAAAAGGATCTAGAAATGAGCCAAATACCAAATCTTCATCTGAGGTACGCTCCACTAAGGTGCGGCCATTGAGATCTAGGTGGAGGATGGAGTTTTTTTCCAAGGTCACTTCTTTCTCAGAAGAGGAAGCAACCAACCCTAGAATCCCGAAAAAAATAAGCATTGCTACAATGCTGAATACAAAGAGGCCCACGATGACGGCCAAGACATTACCTAGAAACTTCATATTAGTTCGTTTATGACTGTAAATTTAGGCTAATTTGAGCAATCTTTACAAAAATTATACTAACGAGAAATGCAAACTGAGGTTGTTTTGGGAATTGGTGGCAACAAAGGAGACAGGGCAGCCTATCTCAAAACCGCAATTGAGGCCCTATCCAAACAGATAACCCTAGTTGGCTGTTCCCAAATCTATGAAACTGAGGTTTGGGGAGGAGTGGCGACCAACGGAAATTTTTTAAACCAAGTAGTTTGTATTCAAACCGATCTTGAACCGAGTAGCTTGTTGGAATTGATCCAAGGAATTGAATTGGATTTAGGGAGAACGCGGGAGCAGCATTGGGGAGATCGAACCATTGACATCGACATCCTATATTTTGGAGCAGAAGTTTGGGATACCCCAACCCTCAGCATCCCACATCCTTACCTTGCGCAACGACGATTTGTACTGCAGCCCTTGGCTGAAATCCTGCCGGGAAAAACCCATCCTGTTTTAGGGAGAACAAGCCTTGAGTTACTTGCCGAATGTACAGATCAAGGACAGGTTTCAGTTTGGAAGGGAGCCAACTAAAAACTCCCACTTTGAAGGTGGGAGTTGGAGGGTTATAGTCCAGAAACGATTGCTTCGGGGTGGATTTTTTTGACCAAGCCTTGTAGTACTTTTCCAGGTCCACACTCTACAAATTCGGTGGCGCCATCGGCTACCATATGTTGAACGGATTGTGTCCATTTCACTGGAGCAGTCAGTTGAGCAATTAGATTTGCCTTGATTTCGGCCACATCTGTTACCGCTGTCGTACTCACATTCTGGTAAATGGGACAGATTGGGGTATTAAACTGAGTTTCTTCGATTGCTTTTTGAAGTTTCTCCCGAGCAGGTTCCATCAATGGTGAGTGAAATGCACCGCCCACTGGAAGTGGAAGCGCTCGCTTTGCTCCCGCAGCCTTGAGCAGCTCACAGGCGATTTCAATGCCTTTGGTGGATCCGGAGATCACCAGCTGTCCTGGGCAGTTGTAATTTGCTGCCACGACGATTTCCTCGGTGATGTCGGCGCAAATTTGTTCAACCACTTGATCTTCCAAGCCTAAGATAGCCGCCATGGAAGAAGGGTTGATTTCACAGGCTTCCTGCATGGCTAGGGCTCGTTGAAACACCAATGCCAAACCATCTTCAAAGCTCAAAGCGCCATTGGCGACTAGCGCGGAAAATTCCCCTAAGGAATGCCCTGCCACCATGTCTGGAGCAAAGTTTGGGGTGGTTTTTGCCAAGATCACCGAGTGTAAAAAAATCGCAGGCTGCGTTACCTTGGTTTGCTTGAGTTCCTCCTCTGTACCTTCAAACAGGATATCTGTAATTCGAAAACCGAGCTGCTCATTTGCTTTTTCAAATAAGGCCTTTGCGGTTGGATTTTCTTCGTAGAGGGATTTTCCCATTCCTGGGAATTGGGCTCCTTGGCCTGGAAATACGATTGCTTTCATTTCTTTAGTTGACGAAAATTAAGCCGCAAATATAGAATTTTTTTAACAGTCCTTGGGAAGGGATTAGAGCGTTTCCAAGGTTGGGAAGTGTTTGGAAAACACTTCTTTTCGATTTTCCGAAAGCCAGCGAATGAATGCTTTGACTGCAGGGGAATGCTTTTTTTGCTTGAGCCAGATTAGATTCCAGTCCGCCTTTATGGGGAGTCCGGGTAATTCCAAAAGGGCGATTCGGCCCTCTTTGATTTCTTGCGCCATCGAAAAATTGGACAACAAGGATGCTCCCAAACCGGCCATAACTGCCTGTTTGACGGCTTCGTTGGTTGCAAGCTCTAGGTTGCTTTCTACCTGAATGTCACGATCCTGAAAAAATCGCTCCATCATGGTACGGGTACCGGAACCTTTTTCTCGCAGTAGGAAGGGGACTTTTTTCCAGTTGCCCGCTTGAATATGGGCAGCATAGGCTTTTTTATTCTCCGGAGAGCATGCCAAAAACCACTTATTATCTGCCAGCTGTATGCTTTCCAATTCTAGATCATCGGGCCAAAGAGACAGCAAAGCCAAATCTGTTGAGTTTTCTTGCAAGTGAGACAACACCTTGTAACGATTGGAAACCTCCAGACTGATTTCTACATGGGGGTGAATTTTCATGAAGTCCGCCATCAGGTAGGGGATGATGTATTTCCCGGTAGAAACCGCAGAAATCCGAATTTTCCCGCCCAAAAGCCCTTTGAGCTCCAGCATTTTCTCCTCAATCTGGCCGAGCTCTCCAGAAATACGGTCTGCCGTGTCTACCAATTCTTGGCCAAACTCCGTGATATGAATTCGCTTTCCAATGATTTCGGTGAGTGGTACTTCAAACTGTTCCTGTAAGTTTTTCAACTGGATGGAGACCGCTGGCTGGGTCATGCTCATTGCTTCCGCAGCTTTGGTGATGCTTTGAAATTTGGCAATGGCCTGGAAGGCTTTTAGCTGATGTAGGGTGATATTCATAAGTAAATTTAATTCAAAAATGAAAACAAATTAAAATATATTATGTTTTACTTTTTTTCGATGTGTTCAAAAAGGATATTTGCACAATGGATTTTCAGATTCTTATCAACAACCTTACTAATCCAAGCCTCCTTTTTTTTATTCTAGGAGTTTTGGCTGTGAAACTGAAGAGTGATTTAGAAATCCCTCCAACTAGCGCCAAGTTCATCGCCTTGTATTTGATGATCTCCATTGGGTTTAAAGGAGGACAAGAGCTTTCCCATAGTGAGTTTACGGCTGGATTAATTTGGGCTCTTGCCTTTGGTGTGCTGCTTTCCGCCTCTATTCCATTCTACGCCTTTTTTATCCTAAAGCGAAAGTTAGGGGTGCCCAATGCCGCAGCAATTGCCGCTGCCTATGGATCCATTTCTGCGGTAACCTTTGTGGCTGCAGCTTCATTTTTGGAGCTGCAGGGCGTCAGCTTTGGGGGACACATGGTTGCCGTTATGGCCTTGATGGAGGCCCCTGCGATTGTTTCTAGTATGATTTTATTGCGAAAATATACTCCCTCCAAGTCCGAAGGAGAGCTCAAGAAAATCATCATTCATGCCTTCACCAATAGTTCGGTATTGTTGATTTTGGGAAGTTTGGTGATTGGATTGATTGCGGATGAAAAGCAGGCTGAGGGGATTAAACCCTTTGTTACGGATATTTTCAAAGGATTTCTGGCTGTCTTTTTATTGGACATGGGCATTACTAGTGGGAGAAAATTGAAAGCATTTTTTAAGACAGGTTATTTTTCTTCCCTTTTCGCCATCCTTGTACCGCTTATTAATGGAGTGGTTGTGGCATATATCAGCCAGTGGGTCAGTCCTGAGGTTGGTGATCGCCTAATTTTTGCAATTCTTGCTGCTTCGGCTTCTTACATTGCCGTGCCCGCAGCGATGAAGTTATCCAATCCGGAAGCAGATGAAGGGCTCTATGTTCCAATGGCTCTGGCCGTGACTTTCCCTTTCAACCTTACGCTAGGGATGCCCATTTATTGGATGATTATTCAAGCAACTTAAGAAAGGGATGATCTTCTTTTAAAAAGTGTGCGCTTTCACTTGCTGAAGGAATTCTGCAGGTGTCTCTTCGACCAAACCACCGGTACCTGTGCTTGCTAATCCATTGATAGATTCGGTCTCGTATTCCTTTAGGGATGATAATTAGCGTGTAGAAGAGGGACCAGCCCCCACCCAAAAGTCGGGCCACACGAAGTGCTGCTGTACTTCCGAGGTAGACCTTTCCTTCCTCAACCAAAACCAGTGTATCCAAATAGCTTGGGGGTAATTCGTATTTTTTCAGGACTCCTTGGCCTGCAGTTCCCTGAATTGAGGCTAAAAGTAATTTTTTTTTAGGGTCTCGCTTCAGTACAAAATCCACTGCTCCATTACACAGGCTACAATGTCCATCAAATAACAAGATGGATTCCTGTAGCATCAGCGAAGGAGTTGAATTGTCCCTTTCAAGATCTGCTGTTTCTTAGTTGGATCCACCACATCAAAGGAGACTGTTCCTGAGTAGTAGTAGGTTCCAGCTGGAAGTTCATTTCCACTCGGGTCTTTGCCATCCCAACGGATAAAAGGATCATTTTCAGTGGCGGATTGGCTGGCATAGCGAAATACCTCTGTTCCCCAGCGGTTTACGATAAAGAGTTCTACCTGGGTAACAAATCGTGGGCATTTTGAGAAAGGATTATCAAAAGCCATAAAGGTATCGTTGAGCCCATCGCCATTGGGGGAGAAAGCATTCGGTAGGAGGTAGTTTGGACAGTTGTCGACACAAACCACATTACTTTTTGGGCTTTCATTACCAGAGCGATCTACTGCGGTGATGTAATAGCAACCTTTGTAGTTGGCAAGATTGCTCAAGGTAGCTCGAATCTGTATCGCGGAATACTGACCGATGCGGGTGAAGGTTCCATCCGGAGTACCTTCTGGATTGAAGTACAGGCGGTAGCCACTCAGTTGATCGTCACAAGTGCCACTGAAATTGGGCTTCCAACTTAATTCATGCCTGTAGGTAATTGTGCCACAGGATTGTTCCGCGACATACGCCGTACACTCGGGCCCTTCAAAAGTAAGCACTGGGGCGCAAGGAAGGCGGTTGTCATCGGGCTTGGCACAGATAATTTGGGATCGATTTTCGAGGGGATACACGAGTCCAGCTACATTGTAAGCCCCTTTAGTCACTACATAGTAGCAGTATTCGAGGTCTTTTTTAAGCTTTACCCCATTGAATTTTCCTTCGTCCAGGTAAATAAATCCCTTTTTGGTAACATCTACATCTGCGATTTTAACGAAGTTGGTCACATCTAGCGCTGCGGCATCGGCTCGATTTCGGTAAACTTCGTGCGGATATTTGGCGACGGAGTTATTCCAAGGGACATTAAAAGACCATTTGAGTTCAATCGCTTCATTGATAATGGTAGGTTCAAGTCGTACCGAAGAGGCTAAAGTGGAAGTGTCAATCTTGATGTTGTTATCCAACAAAACCACCTTGTAATTGTAAACTAGGTTCTTGGTATTCAATTTTTTGTCTGTGAACAAGGTGTCCGCGGTTTTCCCCAGAGACACGCGATTTTGAGCGCCTGTAAATCCTTCGCTTCGGATCAATTCATAGGAATAGGGGCCGGGAAATTGGATTTTATCCAAGTCATAGGGTGGAGTCCATTTGACAAAAATTTGACCATCTTTTTCATCTGTGGCAGTAATGCTCACATTAGTTAAAATGGGCACATCCACATCTATGGTGATGCAGATTTCTTCAGAAACTATGCTTTCACCTAACCTAGGTGTAGGGAATGCGGCCACCAACCGGTAGCAATAGGTATTGCCTGGAGCGAGTCCTTCTCCACCATTTTTATCCGTAAAGGCAAAGGTGGTCATGTCGGTGGTTCCAATCAGTTCGTAACCAGCACGTATACCTGTTTCGCAAGAATCCGGTTTATAAGGATTGGAATTAAGCCTTCTCCACACCTGCATTTCTTGCGCAGAAGTGGCACAGGCATAAGGATCCCAGGTCAATTTTAGCGTTCTACCGGGTAATTGCTCTAGTTCATCCCAAACTGGCGGAGGACCAATGACTTTAATTTTCCAAGTCTGAATATCTACCAATTTAGGCCCAGAGAGCGGCTTGTCGGTGATGCGTACGCGGACCTCATACTCACGTTCCCGCACATGATTGCAGACCGTTTGCCAATCAAAATTCACAATCCCTGGCTGAACCTGGAAGACGTTTTCTGGTTTGTAGGTGGCTGGAGAGGTATTTATTTCCATGGGTTCCCCAAAAACCTCAATTTTGATGGGGTCTCCATCTGGGTCTTCTCCTTGGATGATTTCCTTAATTCGTGTTCCTGCCACCACGCAGAGGTCGGGGGGGAGAATAAGCTTGGGCCGTTTGTTTTTCGAGTTTTCAATGATGATTTGCATATCCCGAACCACGTAGCCGATTTCCACATACTTCCCGTCGATTTTTCGCCATTCGGTGATTCGCATCGCCACACTGTATTGTCCTGCGGTGCCAGGAGCATCCCAGACGAGGTCCCCAAAAATGGCATCTACGCGCATAAAAGCAGGGCCAGTACCGTCCTCTTTATTCTTACTAAATTCTGCGCTTGCAGGATCACGGTAATTGTTGACCACACGCTCAAATCCTTGCTTAGGGATTTCGATTTTGTAGGAAAGACTGTCTCCATCTGGATCGTATGCCCCTGGGTTGTGAATGTAGCGCACATTTACGGCGCCATTATCCACGGGTGGGATGGTCAAAACTGGGGAGTTGTTGACCCCGATAAAGGGATCAATCGTGATTTCGGTTTCCACATAAAATGGGGTGTCTACCGAATTGTTCATGTTCAGCGTTAGGTCATTTCGGTTAAATTCTAAGAAACGAATCTTGTATTTGCCAGGACCTTGAAATGTATGTGTGATGACGAATGTGTTTTTTTCAATCAAGTCACCTAAGTCTTCGACTAGCGAAAAATCACTTTTTGTATTGAGCTGCTCTTCTCGACCGTCTCCAAAATTGATTCGACCTGGGCCGAAGACTACGGACGAACGGGTATCTGTATAGCCTACTACCGTGATTCGGTAGGTGAGGGTTTGAACCGAAATTCGTTCCGCAATGATTTCACCTGCGCGGATGTGGGTAGCCCAAGCTGTATCTAGGGCTGAAAAAAATGCGATGGAAAAAAGAATAAAATAAATTTTAAGCTTCATATCGGTCAAGGTGACTAGGCTAGGAATAAAATGGGTATGGAGAATGGGTTCAGACGAACTGATTTCACTCAAATTTTTCTTTGTATACGAAGTAAACGTATGGAGGGAGAAAAACCATCAAAAATTAAAACAATAAAATTGAACAGTCTGTTGGAAACTAATAAAAATTAAGTCTTTTCCACGTAAAATAAAAAGCTTATTTAGAATCGTTTAAAATAAGATAGCAGTTCTTGCACAGATTGGATACTAGCCTTCTCGGATGTAAATTTGGACAATTGAATAGCAAAACCAGTTTGTTTTAAACTAATCTTAATTATTTATGACTTGGGTTACCAAAACCTTGAATAGCACCCTTGGAAGAAAATTGATTATGGCGCTGACCGGTCTTTTTCTTATCCTGTTTTTGACAGGCCACGTATCAGGAAATTTGCTTCTGTTTAAAGGAGATGGAGGGCAGGCATTTAATATCTATGCCAAGTTTATGACTACCAATCCAGCAGTAAAGTTGCTGTCTTACCTGACCTACATTTCCGTGATTGGTCACATCGTCTACTCAATTACCCTATCGCTTTACAACAAGTCTGCTCGCCCAGTCGCCTACTCTACCTCTAAAGGCAGCACCAACTCTGCTTGGTCCTCTCGCAACATGGGCGTATTGGGAACAATCATTCTTATCTTCTTGGTGGTCCATCTGCAAGGCTTTTGGGCTCAAATGCACTGGGGTGAAGTTCCAACGATTACCTACGAAGGGGAAGTGTACAAAAACCTATTTTTAATTGTGAGTGAGGCATTCAAACAAGAATGGCTCGTTGCCTTATACGTGTTGTCCATGATCTTCCTAGGCTTTCACCTTTCCCACGGATTTGCTTCAGCCTTTCAAACCTTAGGGATCAACCACAAGAAGTATTCCCCGGCGATCAAAGCTATTGGCACCGCTTACTCTATTTTGGTACCTGCTTTATTTGCCTCCATGCCTGTATACATTTATTTCTCTAGCTTTTAATAAAGTCCCGTATGATACTCGATTCCAAAATACCTGCTGGTCCTTTGGCAGAAAAATGGACTAAGCACAAGTTTTCAAGCAAGCTCGTCAATCCAGCCAACAAGCGTAAATACGATGTGATTGTCGTAGGTACTGGTTTGGCAGGAGCATCTGCAGCAGCTTCCCTCGCGGAGCTCGGATACAATGTGAAGGCTTTTTGCTTCCAAGATAGCCCTAGAAGAGCGCACTCCATTGCAGCGCAAGGGGGGATCAATGCAGCAAAAAACTACCAGAACGACGGAGACTCTATTTACAGACTATTCTACGATACCATCAAGGGTGGAGATTACCGGGCTCGTGAAGGCAACGTATACCGTCTTGCAGAAGTTTCGGTAAAAATTATCGACCAATGCGTGGCGCAAGGGGTTCCTTTTGCCCGTGAATATGGAGGGCTACTGGCCAACCGTTCCTTTGGTGGGGCTCAGGTATCCCGTACTTTTTATGCCCGTGGCCAAACAGGTCAGCAATTGCTTTTGGGGGCCTATTCGGCGTTGAGCCGTCAGGTTGCCAATGGCAAGGTGAAGTTATTTCCACGTACCGAAATGATGGATTTGGTGGTCATCGATGGCCAGGCCAAAGGAATTGTAACGCGTAACTTGATTACTGGAGCTGTGGAAACACATGCTGCACATGCAGTACTACTTTGTACTGGAGGATACGGAAACGTATTTTTCCTTTCTACCAATGCGATGGGTTCCAATGTAACTGCTGCTTGGAGAGCACACAAGCGTGGGGCGTTTTTTGCGAACCCTTGCTTTACGCAGATTCACCCTACCTGTATCCCGGTTTCTGGAGACCACCAGTCAAAGTTGACCTTGATGTCTGAATCCCTCCGAAATGACGGAAGAGTATGGGTTCCAGCCACACAAGAGATTGCAGAGAAACTTCGCAAAGGACAGATCAAGGCAAATGACATCAAAGATGAGGACCGTGATTATTTCTTGGAAAGAAAATATCCTTCCTTCGGAAACTTGGTTCCCCGAGATGTAGCTTCCCGAAATGCGAAATATGTATGCGACGAGGGTCGTGGAGTCAACGAAACAGGTGAAGCTGTTTACCTAGACTTCCGTGATGCCATCAAGCGCGATACGCGAAATATCATCGAACAGAAGTACGGCAACCTCTTTGAAATGTACAAGCAGATCACTGGAGAGGATCCTTACGAAATGCCGATGATGATCTATCCAGCGGTGCACTACACCATGGGAGGTCTTTGGGTGGATTACAATTTGATGACCACTGTACCCGGTTTGTATGCGCTAGGAGAGGCCAACTTCTCTGAGCACGGTGCCAACCGACTAGGAGCTTCTGCTTTGATGCAGGGCCTGGCAGATGGATACTTTGTAGTTCCTTACACTGTAGGTGACTATTTGGCGCAGCTTGCTCCAAAGCCAGTGGACGATACGCATCCGGAATTCGCCAGAATTAAGGAGGAAGTTCAAGGTCGTATCAATACGCTTTTAACCATCAATGGAACCAAGCCGGTGGATTATTTCCACAAGCGATTGGGTAAAATCATGTGGAATGAGTGCGGCATGGCCCGAACTGAAGAAGGACTCAAAGGTGCTAAAGCTGAAATCCAAGCCTTGAAAAAGGAATTTTGGACCAATGTGAAAGTTATGGGTACCAACGAAGAACTCAATCAATCCTTGGAGAAGGCCAATCGAGTAGCGGATTTCTTGGAACTGGGAGAATTGATGGTGGATGATGCACTTAGCAGAAACGAATCTTGTGGAGGACACTTCAGAGAAGAATACCAAACACCTGATGGGGAAGCCCTTCGTGACGACGAAAATTATGCCTATGTGGCTGCCTGGAAATACCTAGGAGAAGGCCAAGAGGAGGAACTTGTCAAAGAGGAGCTGGTCTTTGAAAATGTCAAACTTACTCAGCGTTCATATAAATAATTTGTAGGCAATCAGCTCAACTCGGCTTTGGCTTTTTTATTAAAAAAAATCAAAGTCCTTGACCTAAAATAAAACTAGCGTAGACAGATGAAATTGACTTTAAAAATCTGGAGACAGAAAAATACAGCGGATAAGGGTGGATTTGTTACCTATGAAGCAGATCATGTTTCCAAAGACATGTCTTTCTTGGAGATGTTGGATGTATTGAACGATCAACTAACTGAAAAGGGAGAGGATCCAGTACACTTTGACCACGACTGCAGAGAGGGTATCTGTGGCATGTGTTCACTCTACATCAATGGCAAACCTCATGGACCACTGCAGACCACTACCTGCC
>Ga0114975_10002247_pt1 | contig 13270 bp, 13 predicted proteins | sample S_130626_EF_Meta_FD_87031 | JGI IMG/M metagenome (GOLD analysis project Ga0114975, IMG submission 87031) | Freshwater microbial communities from Lake Simoncouche, Canada to study carbon cycling - S_130626_EF_MetaG | ecosystem: Environmental > Aquatic > Freshwater > Lake | place: Lake...
GATTTGTAAGTCGCACAAATATGAAAAGGGTCAAAGCATTATTATAAGAAAAACCGCCGTCCATATTTTGGATTGGACTTGAAAGAAGTATTTTGTCAAATTCTTGAATATACTTAGTTACTTCTTCTGTATCCGTATCGATTTCAAGTTCAGTGAAAAAGTTGACCAAGACTTCAGAAATTCTATTGTTTCTTGCTTGAATAACACCTGGGTCGAGCAATCTAAAATTATTGAATTTATTGTCTGAAACTTGGGAATTATTTCTTACTACCTTTAGCCCGATAATGGATAATATTCGCTGGTTTAAAAAGTCAAAAATTCGACCTTTGATTGAGATTCGCTTTCTTTCGATTTTTTCCTCAGACCATCGGTCCGTTGCGGTTTGCGTGTTAATTTTCCGATCCTCCACACCTTTGTAATACTTGAATATTGGCTTCAACATCGAATTCATACGAGTCTCAAATTCAAGAGTTACCTCACTTTAAATAAAGGCTCGTTGGGTTCGACTAATAACAGATTCTGTAGTTCCCGATTTTCTAGAGCGGTGGAAGTTGCTTGGATCGTATCTTCATAGATATTAATCACTTTTCTTATGTTGCGAGAATTCAATGCAAGAGTCACGTTGTGCGAATTCAAGACAAGGATTCCCTTTCTGTACAATTCCTGCTGGAAATAGGTTTTTATGAGCTCTTTTCTATATTCACCAGAGTCGTTCCAGTTCAAAAACTTCCACGTTGGGTGTCCGGATAGGCTTAAGAAGTTGAATTTTGCGCTACTTTCCAAAATTTTATCAATTCCGCCGTTCAGTTCCTCTCCAATTTCAATCAGTCGAGGTGTAATTTCGTTTCTTAAATGTTGAGTAAGAACAACTTTTGCAGCTGCTAGCGAGAGCAATTCTCCCCCAAAAGTTCCGGAGAAGAAGATTTGTTCCATTTCCATCATAATTTCTCTCTTGCCCACTACTGCCGAGAGAGGGAACCCGTTTGCTATCCCTTTTCCGAAAGTTGATAAATCGGGGATTACGCCAAATAATTTTTGTGCTCCACCTCGGTCAAATCTAAATCCTGTGATCGTTTCATCAAAAACTAGAACAATTCCGTATTTTCTTGTTATCGCCCGAACTTTCTCTAGGTAACCCTCTTTCGGGTACTCAACATTCATGGGCTCCATAATTACGCAAGCCAACGGAGGAAGTGTCTGAATTAACAATTCAAGAGAATCAATATCGTTATACTGAAATTTATGCGTTAACGCAGAGACTTGGGCAGGTACGCCCTTATTTCTAGAGGTTGAACCTATAAACCAATCCTGCCAACCGTGATAGCCACATATGGCTACATGATCGCGCCCCGTATAGGCTCGCGCAAGTCGTACGGCAGCAGATGTCGCATCGCTTCCATTTTTTGCAAACCTAATCATTTCAGCCGAAGGGACTAGTTCCCGGAGTTGTTCCGCGACTTCAGCTTCTAAGATTCCAGGCAAGGAAAGTGAAACACCGCGCCTTAATTGTCTTCGGACGGCTGTTCCAATTTTCGGGTCGCCATAACCGAGAGTAATGGATGCCAATGAAGATACTAAGTCTATGTATTTGTTCCCATCAAGATCCCATGAATAGCAGCCTTTAGCCTTGTTCATGAAAAGCGGGGATATTCCAACGGGGTATTGCACCCTCGACTTGCTAAAGGTTTGAGACCCCACCGGAATGGTTTCCTCCGCCCGTCTTAACCAATCTTCCGACTTTTGGTATCTATTCAATTTTGATTCCTTTTGCCAGTGTGATGTTTCGGAATAAATGCGTTTTCAAACTCTCCCTGATTTTCCCGGAATTAATTGCATCAAGAATATCATCAATTGTGAATTCCATTTCTTGACCTTGAAAAAAGCCGTAAACATCAGAGACAAAATTATAGTCTTCTTCATAGTCAACCGTCCAGCGCATAGACGATAGATCTTTCTTTGAAAAATAGTTACTGCAATTAAATAAATCAGGTCTTTTCGTAATGCCAAGGGTGACGTGTTCTCTATCTTCCGCGCTCAATTCCAGCTTCGAGTATTCGAGAAAAGCTTTACTGGATATGATTTCAATATCTAAACCATCAGGATACGTGGGCGGCTGAGTATTAGAAAGATAGTCATAGTTATGAGACTCAAAATGATTGATCATTTGATCAAGGAGTTCAGGCATTACAAGTGGACAATCTCCAGTTAGTCGGATGAAATATGGGGGATTGGAATTTTCAATAATGCTTTCAAATCTCGAATGAACATCATTTAAAGATCCGCGAAATACATCGATTTCGAGTGCGCCCACAACTTTACACAGCGGATCGTCTTCTCTCTCAGAAGAAGTCGCCAAGATAATCTGCTCCGCAGAACTCTGTCTAATTCTCCGTATTTGCCACTCTATCATTGGCTTTCCGTTGATCGCGCGGAGTACCTTTCCGGGTAGGCGAGAAGAACTCATTCTTGCCTGAAGTATCACCAAGTTTCTCACACTATTTCACTCCACCGCCTTGGGTCCAAAACAGCTTCGGGCAGGCTTCGAAGATTGCTAAATTCAAAATCAGTGTGTTGATAATTGATAATTTCATCTAGTTGAGCAACGGTTGCCGCCGCGATTATTGATCCGGAACTCCACGAAATATTTGCTGCGTAGGAAAGACAAATGTCGAGTGGTCTTACCCCCACCTCTTGTGCGAGTGATTCAATCTGAGCGAACACCTGCCGGTACTGCAAGAACTTTAAAGGCAGTTCTTGAGGGTTGGCAAGGAGTAAACCTTGCAGGAAGATTGATCTCACATGAATAATGTTTCCCGCATTAGACAAATCTAGCAACTCAGTAGAATTCATGAGTCGCCTATCCAATATGTTTTCTGGAATTTGAAAAATAGTCCAGTGTGGATTGTTGTTTTTTGCAGTTAATAGCGACTCTAGTGAATAGGCTGAAAAACCAATTCTTTTTACCTTCCCAGAATTAAGAATCCTCTCAGAAATTTCATAAATTTCTCTTCTCTCATGAATCGACGGATCATGGAAAAGTAGGCCGAACAAGAAAGGAGTCCCCAAACGATCTATTGATTGATTAAGGTAATGGCATACATTTTCAAAGGTATAGCTTTCTAGTTTTGGAATTTTAGTAATTAATTGCGCAGCCTTACCTGATTTAAGGGTGATTCTTAGAAGCCTTTCGGCTTCGCCGTATTCTGCCGCCGTATCGAAAGTATCTATTCCTCTACTGACAGCATAATTAATTATTTCTAGCGCATTGGAAGGATTGTAATTATCTGAATTAGTAATTCCGTAGCCACTTCCCAGGTTTGCTGTACCGAGAATCAGTTTGCTGGGTTTCATTATTCTTTAACTGATCACATTTAAACTACAAGGTGTGCCGATGGGTAAATCCTCATTGAAAGTTTTTCCAAGAATTGAATTTAAATACTTTGGTGAAATTCCTGCGCCTGGACGAATGGCGCGAACATTTTCACGAGTAACAATGTCACCACGCTTGACGTTAGAAACTATGTAGAGTGATCTCCTTAATCGACGAGATTCTTGCTCTGAAGGTTGCATGCTCCAGTCAGGTAATCCCAAACATTCAGTTACAGATTTCCCTTCTCGTACAAGATCTCTAAATTCGCTCGGTTCCATAGAAAATGAACTATCTACGCCTCCGCTATTTCGGTCAAGCGTTATGTGCTTCTCAATTACAGTCGCGCCCAAGGCTATGGCTGCCAATGAAACGCCGATACCAAGAGTGTGATCGGATAGTCCAACGTTTACAGCAAATTTTTCTCTGAGCAACTTCATTCTTCGTATATTCGCATCCTTAGGATTGGCAGGATAAGAACTCGTACAAACAAGAAGAGTTAACTCAGAATTTCCAGTCGCTTGGAAAGTGGAAACTAAATCTTCAATCTCATTTAATTCTGTGGCACCTGTTGAAATTATTGTTGGCTTACCTGTCTCACCAACCAATCTAATTAGCTCTAGGTCAGAGGTTTCTAGTGAGGCAATCTTGTACATCGACACATTAAGCGATTCTAGGAATTCTACCGCCGTCGCATCAAACGGCGAACTAAAAGGTATCACCCCTTTTTGACGGCAGTGATCAAATAACTCTTCATGCCACTCCCACGGCGTCATTGCCTCTTGATAAAGACTATATAGTGTTCTTCCGCCCCATAAATCATGTTCACTGGAAACCGAAAACTCATTTAGGTTTAAAGTCATAGTATCTGGCGTATAAGTTTGAAATTTTACGGCACTTGCGCCGGCGGAGGCAGCGGCATCAATGAGTTGGTGTGCGCGTTCCAATGATCCTAAGTGATTTGCTGAAACTTCCGCAATGTAAAGCACTTCATCCTGGGTTCGTTTCATGATTGAATTATAGATGTGGATGACAATAAAAGTGGATTTTCGCAAGAAAAACTCCAGATGCGCCGAGTTTGTAAATCAGATTCTAGGCAATTGCTGACTTGGCGGAATGACTCTAAGGTCCGAAAATTTTCTAGGCAGACTGAGATTATTACTGATGAAGAACATGAGATTTGGTTTGTAGGTAAGCTCCAGTCATTGCAGAGCGATTGCGAGATTTTTATCTTTTCTGAGTCAGATTTCCTCGTTGGGATGAGCAGAATTGACATGGCGCAGCCGGGTTGTGCGGAAATTAGCATTCTGATTGATCCTGGATTCCGAGGGCGGGGTTATGGAACAAGAATTCTTGGGCAGACAATCAGCCATGCACTTGATGAGAAAGGCCTAGGTGAATTGGAGGCAATAATTCACCGAAACAATCTAGCCTCTGTCGCTCTCTTTAAGAAGTTTAAGTTCGTTAGAAATTATTCCGCTGGAGATTTTGACAATTACGCTTTAGTTCGTGAAGGTAATTGAATCCCTTATGGACTCAACAACATATTCAAATTCGCTATCCTGGATTCCCACATACATCGGAATTGATATTTCGCTTCGATAAAATTTTTCACTTTCCGGGAACATGCCTTGTTTGAATCCTAGTCTCTTGAAGACGGGGTGCCAGTAAGCTGGAATGTAATTAACCTGCACGCCTACTCCTTTTGCACGTAAAGCGTTGAAAACTTGAGTTCGGATCTCTGGATCTACTCGTAAAGGAAAAAGGTGCCACATTGGATCTACGTATTCCCTCTTGGTGGGCAAAGTTAACTTATCTATCATTTGGAGAGTCTCTATATAAGAATTGAAGAGAGCGGTTCGTTCCTGTTTAAACTCACCAAGTCTCGCAATTTGACTAACGCCAAGTGCGCACAAAACATCAGGTAGCCGGTAGTTTAATCCAAAATTATGCACTTCTTGATGCCAAACTCCCTCTGACCTAATTATAAATTCATTATTATCTCTTATTAGCCCTTGCCGAGAAAACCGTTTAGCTCTTTCGAGCAAATCTGAATGAATTGAAGATATTGCACCACCCTCACCGGTGGTTAGGTTTTTCGTGGGGAAAAAGGAAAATGTTGTTATATCGGCGATAGATCCAACTGGACGATTTCTATAAACGCTGCCAATTGAATGTGCTGCGTCTTCAATTAGGAATATTTTATACTTATCGGCTAACTTTCGAAGTTCCATCAATTCGGCTGGGTGCCCGGCATAGTCAACAGCAACTATCGCTTTCGTACGAGTTGTGATGGCCGCCTCTACTGCGGCAGGGTTGATGTTTCCAGTATCCGACTGAATATCCGCAAATACTATTCTTGCTCCGAAAAGCGCAGCAGTGGCCTGGGTGGCGATAAATGTAATGGGTGGTGTAATTACTTCATCTCCAGGTTTTAACTGAATTGCAGCATAAGCACAATGCAAGGCTGCTGTCCCTGAAGACACAGCCACTGTTGGAGCTCCAACAATCTTTTCGATTTCCGCTTCAAATTGTTCGACGAGAGGGCCAGTTGTGAGGTATTGACCTTTGAGCGATGCTACAACTGCTGCGATGTCATCAACATTGATTGATTGTCGACCATACGGAATCATTAGAAACTAAATCTTCTTTAGGAAGCTTCTAATATCTTCCGGCGACATCCAAAGATCATTTGTGTGAGACTGATATGCAATTCCCTCAGCCATGGGTATTCCGGCAGGAAGCTCGTATCCCCATTCAGCCACTACAGGCGTTACAACATATCTATCATGGGTAAGGATTGTTCTACGGCTATCATCTGCGGATATCATTTCCTCGTGTAGTTTTTCGCCCGGGCGCATTCCTATTTCCTCTAATTTTGCTTCCGGAGCAACTGCGGTCGCTAGATCGATAATTCTCATACTTGGTATTCGAGGAACATATAGTTCCCCCCCATGCATAATTTCTAAAGAGTTCATCACAAATTGGACGGCTTGGTCAATACTTATCCAAAATCGCGTCATTCTTAAGTCAGTTATTGGCAATGGCTGGCCCGCATCAGCCAACTGCCTCCAGAATGGAATCACGGATCCCCGACTTCCCATAACATTTCCGTAACGGACGACCGAGAAAGTAGTTCCGTAGCTGTAACTGTAATTATTTGCTGCAACAAATAGCTTGTCTGCCGTTAACTTTGTCGCGCCGTATAGATTAATTGGAGAAGAAGCTTTGTCCGTTGAGAGCGCCACAACTTTCCTGACTCCAGCCTCAACGGAGGCATCAATTACATTCTGACTACCTAGGACATTGGTTTTGATGAACTCCATGGGGTTGTATTCGCCCGTATCGACCTGTTTGAGCGCAGCTGCGTGTATTACGAAATCCACACCATGAAGTGCTCTTTTCAATCTCGGTAAATCTCTAATATCACCGATAAACCATCTCAATCGTAAGTCTTCGCCTATTTCATTCCGCAAATTATGTTGCTTAAGTTCATCTCGGGAGTAGATCGCAATTCGGCGAACTTTTGTATTCTCCATGAGATATTGAATCAAGGCCTTGCCTAACGAACCGGTACCGCCAGTTATAAGAACTGAAGAATTGTCTAGCTGAGACATTAATTTCCCCCATGCGGTACCTTGTTTGCCTTACTACCTCCAGAGCATACTCTTGATTCCTATGAGAATCATTTTTCGGGCGGATGCCTCTCTCAATATAGGCACTGGCCACGTAATGAGATCTTCTGCACTTGCCGAGGCTGCAATATCTCGAGGGTTTGAATGTGTGTTCATTGGCAATATGGGAAATATCTCCTGGCTGGAAGATAGAGTCCGTGGACTTGGATTCAGCGAAATTCTTACTAATCCTTCTGAGTATATTCCCAAAGCTTCCAATGAGATTCTAATTCTTGATTCGTATGAGATTAATCCTCATGATCCCTTTATTGGCATCTCCAACTGGAAATACGTAGTCAGTATCGCCGATCCATCCACACCAAAATACAATTCTAATCTTATCGTTCATTCAGGATTAGATATCTCGTGGATAAATGAATCTCCAGTCCCAGTTCTTTTCGGGGCTAATTATATTTTGATTCGTAAAACAATGCGGAAAAATGTAGAAACTATTCCATCTTCTAGCGAAATCTTGAAAATTCTACTGGTAGGTGGTGGGTCAGACCCACTTGAATTCTGTAAAATGATGGCTTCGATTTTGGATGATTTCAATTTGCACTTTGAGGTCGTCATTATGTCCAGAACTAATATTCAGTCCAAAACAGGGAAAATGTTTCGTGTCTATCCTATTGGCCCAGAAATGGATAAACTGATAAATGAAGTGGATTTGGTGATTACAACTGCAGGAACCTCGTGTTTAGAATTTATTGCTCAGGAGATACCTACCGGAGTTGTCTCTGTAGCAGCGAATCAAAAATTCAACTACAAAGAACTTTCGGAGCGAAATTTGGTACAGCCTCTTGGATATTTAAGTGACGAGACTAGTTGGCAAATTGACATTTCTTCTCTAGAAGTATTAATCCGCTCCCACCCTTTTAGACTAAGCCTTTCAAATAATTGTAGGAACGTAATTGATTTGAATGGTTCTGAAAGAGTCCTGGACTATATCTTAAGCCAAATTAACGGGAACGCTGGCTAGAGTTTTCTGAAACCTTCAAACAAGAAGTTAACTGAATGACTCCTAAAAAGACAAATACTTGGCCCACAATCGACTGCCTAAACCATTCATTTGGAATTGAAACAGCACTTATCGCGATTGAGAAAGCTCCAAAAAGAGCACAATAAATCCCAGCTGCTCTGATGCTTTTTCTATGCACAGTAGTGCAGATCTTTGCCCGCGGATTCAAAATTAAAATGAGCAACAGGACCATCATCGCAACCCAGATTATTAAAGGCGAAACTACCTGCAGCGTAGAGATATCAATATTCTGAGCTGAATCACCGTTTAGACGAAGTGCATTATTTCTAGAGCCGAAGAATATTTCTGACGTGAATTGTGGTGCAACACTTATGCTGCCTCCGTACATTGAGTAAGGAGAGTTGCCAATCGCAAGAGAAACCGCGGTCAATTTAATCACGTATGAGGGATGTGCCATTATATAACTAAAATACCAACGCTGGAATTCTGATGTAAGCCATTCTTCAGTGCGTGAGCACTTTGACTTAAGCAGTTCCGTTACTTCTATCGGAGACTTATCGGATACATTGCCGAGGCAACCATAGTCGCTTACCTTTAATAGCTCCATATTTACTTGTGCAGAATAAGGGTTAATATTGGTTATCACGGCTACAGCCTGAGCTGCTGCATAAGATTCTCCAAATCCATCTGTTTGAAGGTCTTGTTTTGATTGATTCAAAGTTAGTAAGGCTGTGTATAAAACAATAATAATAGTAATTATTGTGAGCTTGACATTGCGTTTCAAGAAATTTCTAACGTTTAAACTAAACAGGAGTGGGATAGAAACAAATATTAACGTAATAAACGTTAAGTAATTTGAAGGTTTGGTATTGAGAAAAACAAACAGAAATAAACTCAGTAAAAAGAGATACCTATTACTTCCTAAGCGCATGTATCTTCGAAGGAAAACAATGCACATCACACCAAAAGATATTGAATAGGATTCGGAAAGTTGGATGCTATTCCAGCTCGCGATTTGAGGAGTGATTGCAAGACATGTAATAAGTAGAGCGGAGACTTTTTGATTTCTTTCAAAAGTCAGACTTTCCCGGATCATTAAGATCCAGGCCGCTGTTGAGATCATTGTTTGCGCCGCCATGCGGATGTAGTCGCTCGCAAGTGCATAATTCAATGCCACAATGGGCCATTTTCTGAGCGCTTCTCCCTTAAGCGAAATCAATGCAGAAGAAGGTTCAGGTCCAAAAGCATACGCCCAAGAGTCGCCTTGAGGAAAACCGCTTGGCTTAAGGAAATACTGGCACAAATTAGCAACTAAAAGTATTAGAGAAGCAACTAGGAAGAGTGTTGTATTGCCGTAGGGCCAAAGGGTTCTAGCTCTTGCTTTGATTTGATCGAGCCTCATTGGTTCAGTGTAGGTTGACAGCCTGCATGGAAGCGAAATTTGATGCGTTTTGCAATTTATTTCGTTAAGATTATCAAGTGCAAAGAATTTTGGTTCTCGGTGGGGCGGGTTTTCTAGGTACCAATTTATCTCAAGAGCTCCTCAAGCGTGGAGATCACGTTTTATGTGTAGATAATCTCTCAACCGGCTCAGTGGGAAATCTAAATTTGCTTTCAAATTTCCCAAAATTTTCATTTATCGAACACGACGTGCGAGAAAAATTCCACTTTGAAGCGGACGTAATCGTAAACATGGCTTGCCCAGCATCACCCCCTAGATATCAACTTAACCCCGTCGGCACCCTTGTAACTAACTTTCAAGGTACGTTAAACGGCTTAGAACTAGCTCGCAAAAATGGAGCGCGATTCATTCAAGCATCAACAAGTGAAATCTATGGAAACCCTTCAGTCCATCCCCAAGCTGAAAGTTATTGGGGTAATGTAAATCCCATAGGTCTCAGAAGTTGCTATGACGAGGGGAAGCGAGCTGCGGAAACCCTCTGTTCGGACTTTCAAAAGCAATACAAGGTTTCTACTTCTATCGTTAGAATTTTCAACACTTACGGTCCACGCATGGCTCGAGATGATGGGCGCGTTATTAGTAATTTTATTGTTCAAGCTCTCGAAAATCGTGAAATTACGTTGTATGGAGATGGAACTCAATCCCGAAGCTTGTGTTACGTGAGTGATTTAATCAGGGGGTTCTTAAGTCTGATTGATGCAAAGTCAGATATCCACGGTCCTATAAATTTGGGAAATCCGAGCGAAATATCTATGAAGGATCTAGCCGTCAAAATTATCGAGTTAACAAAGTCACGCTCGCAAATTGTCTATCGAGAGCTGCCTTCTGATGATCCCGAAAGACGCAAACCCGACATATCCATCGCTAAGAAACTCTTGAGTTGGGAGCCCAGGGTTGATTTAGAACAAGGGTTGTTAAATACAATTGCTTTCTTTGGAGATCGACAATGACAAAATTATCAGTTGTTATTGCTTGTTACAACGAGAAGTCCTCAATTGAGACGATTCTGCGCCGCGTCAGAAGCGCTCCCATTGGCTGCGAGATAGAAATAATTGTTGTCGATGACTTTTCAACTGACGGAACTAGAGAATTGCTCACGGGCCCGCTAAAGAATATGACAGACCTACTAATCCTTCAGGAATTTAACATAGGTAAGGGGGCTGCAATACGCGAAGGTTTTCAAAGTGCGACGGGCGACATAATTCTTATTCAGGATGCTGATCTTGAGTATGACCCGTTGGAATATCCAAAACTGTTGCAGCCAATTTTAGAAGATAAAGCTGATGTCGTGTATGGCTCGCGCTTTCTAAGTGTTGGACCTCGTAGAGTTCTATATTTTTGGCACAGAGTCGGAAATAGTTTTTTGACGCTATTTTCAAATATCTGTACTAACTTGGATTTAACGGACATGGAGACATGTTATAAAGTTTTTACTCGAGACGTTGCCTCAAGATTCAAAATAGAGGAAAAGCGATTTGGTATGGAGCCTGAAATAACGGCCAAGATCTCAAGAATGGACGTTCGAGTTTATGAAGTGGGCATTTCATATTATGGTCGAACATATTCAGAAGGAAAGAAAATTGGCTGGAAAGACGGATTCAGGGCCCTGTACTGCATTGTTAAGTATAACTTTTACAAGTAATGAAACTTCAAATCTCTAATCTTTTTTTGTTTGCAGTCTGCTGGGCATTAGCTTTGATTTTGCCACATTTCCAAAACAATCCAAACTTGGTGCATTATGTATTTGACATGATGTTGTGCGTTGCAATGATAATTTCCCTAAGAAGAATATTACTCACATCATCAGTTGTTCCACCCCGCCACATGGGAATAGTTGCATTTTGGGTATTGAGTATTTTTCCAGTGGTCTACATGTTGTTGAGAATAGGGTTCCGTTTGCCATACGAAACTTGGAGCAGGTTTGGAGCTGGCTCAATGATTCTCAAGGGCAACATTATTCCTTTTGGGGATCTGATTCATCTCACCTCAGCTGCAAAATGTCCACAGCCGATTGAAATTGGAGAGGTTGTGTGTGATTTATGGGGAAGGCCTCTTAATCAAAACCCCTTAATAATTAGTTTAATGCGGAATCTGCGAATAACAAATATAGAAATTCTCGGGCTGGCAAGTTATCTACTCTTTGCAGTTGTCATAATTGTGGCGACCAGGCAATTAGTTTCTCAAAGATGGTCAGTTTATATCTTCGTCTTAACCCCACCGCTGATTCTTGCATCGGACAGGGGCAATGAGTTAATAACGATTTCACTCATCATTCTTGGGATGTTTCTGCTGAATCAGAATTCGCTAGTAATAAGTTCTTGCGGTGCATTTCTCTTGTCGTTTTCTGTGATTTTCAAACTTTGGCCACTCGTGCTGGTTTTTTGTTTAATAGTTACACCAAACAAATTTGTCAGAGTTCACGTTAAGCTAATTTTGATCTTGTCGGCACTTTATTGGATTGTAAACTATCAAAATGCTTTTAGCTTGCTTGAGGCAACCCAGAACGGATCTCCTTTCGGCAATTCATTCGGTCTTCAAATATTTTGGAGTTCAAACCCCACTTCCCAGCAAAGAGTAATTCCCATTCTAATTGCTCTGGCCTTTTTCATCTTTTGGATTCTTAGATTCCCAATTCGATCTCAAACTATTCAGAAAATCATCCGGGATTCCGATTATGGTTACTTCCTACTACCTGTTTTTTTCACATACTTTGTGATTTGGCTTGCAGGAGATAGTTTCTCTTATCGGATGATAATTCTTCTTCCTGCTGTTTTGATTTTGAGCCAAGAAAAAGTGAGGTCTGATATCTTCTCTGGCAACTTGTTGCTGATAATTCTATTTACTGCTCTTACGGCGCGGTTGCCAATTTTTTCTGCTACAAGTTCAGCTGCCGCCTTATATTTTGGGGTTGTGATACTAATCGCGATAGCGCATGAGTTTAAGCAGGCTTCGACCCTCAGCTCGTCTAGATTGGTTAAATAGACATCTCGCAAAATCAAAAATGCTCTTAAAACAAACTGCTTGCATTATCTCTGTAGGCTAATGCAAGCAGTTCCGCATTCGCTGATCCTAAATTGAGGACAAAAGGGTTCGGTGACTCAGTCGAGGATAACAGCACCGCTAGGTGTTGAGAGGTGCACAGCAACTATTCCTGATTGGTCATCATTTGTTGATGGGTCTACCCATTCAATTTGTACATCCCCAAGCGCGGCAAGAATCTCTTCTGTAAACCATGAGTCAGCTAATTGATCTGTATCTGCAATTACAATCTTCACAATCTCTGCCAGTGGTGTCCCATCTTGTGAGGGGTGGTCGGCTGAAAGCCACTGGATAAAGAATGGGAATTCACGAGTATCCGCAATTTCCTTCACGCCGATTTGCTTCCATTTCAAATCTGATCCGTTTGGGCGCGTGCGATGACCTTCAATTGCATCGCGACCAAACTTCTCTTCAATTGGTGCAATGTCCTTGGTGCTAAAAACCCAAGTAAACCAGCCACCACCTTCGTTGGCTTTCTTTGATACAGCTTTGCCCCAAGGGGTTTGTTCTGTTGCGGGGTGATCAAGAGGACATACAACTTCGATGTACTGGTCGTTCTTGAGTGCGGCAGTGAAGTTACGTGTTCCAAATCTTGGGTGGATGCCACCATCTACAAAGGTGCTACCAAGGCGCGAACCTAAGCGTTGTACTGTGTCAGCAAGTTGATCATGGGAAGTCACATAAGAAACATGGTCTAGGCGCATGATGGAATTCTGCCTTATGGCAAGGGGTGCTCATGACCACTCTCA
>Ga0114975_10002249_pt1 | contig 13266 bp, 12 predicted proteins | sample S_130626_EF_Meta_FD_87031 | JGI IMG/M metagenome (GOLD analysis project Ga0114975, IMG submission 87031) | Freshwater microbial communities from Lake Simoncouche, Canada to study carbon cycling - S_130626_EF_MetaG | ecosystem: Environmental > Aquatic > Freshwater > Lake | place: Lake...
AGGCTTGCGACTACCTCTTCTACTCGCTCATTTACTAGCGAATGGTCGAAGATTCCCGCCTGAGCAAGTTCCTCTTGAGCCAGGGCCAAGCGAGCAGCGCGACGTTCCGGAGAATCGGTGCCGCGACCTTCCAGGCGAGATACCAACTCTTCCCATGATGGTGGTTGCAGAAAGATAAGGATCGCCTCGGGTGCGCTCTCCTTAACTTGTTTAGCTCCCTCAATCTCTATCTCTAAAAGAACGCTCTTGCCATCACGAAGTGCATCCTCAACAGGTTTACGAGGAGTTCCATAGCGATTTCCCGCGAACTCAGCCCATTCAAGAAAGAGCGCTGATTTAATCGCGTTGTCGAATTCTTCATTGGTATAGAAAAAGTAATCCACTCCATCTACTTCATTATGCCTAGCAACTCTTGTGGTAGCAGAAATGCTTACCCAAAACTCGCCTGTCTGGCGAAGCGCCTTAGCAACTGTGCTCTTTCCAACTCCACCCGGACCCGATAAGACAATGAGCTTGCCGCGTTGCGCAGCGGCTACTCGGTCAGGAAATTCTCGTAGCAGGTTTTGGCGTTGCGCAACTCCCAGACCCTGAATGCGTCTAGTTAGCGAAATCTCTAAGCGTTCGAGCGTAGCTAACGCCCGAACCTTGCCAACACCGGCAAAAGATTCCAGCAGTTCAGCAACGCGCATCTTGGCGATAGCTTCATCGTTCTGTGCCAATTCCAAAACTGCTGAAAGCGAAAGATCTCCAGATTTAACTCGCGCTTTGATCGCAGCTCTAACCTGACGTGATGCCGTTGATTTAGCCAGCGCTGCCTTTCGCTGCTCAGCCGTTAACTTTGGTGGAATCGCCATTACTTAACTCTACGCAAGCGCTTGAAGGATTTCATCAGCAATTGAACGCGCTTTTAAAGTCATAGCATCTCTACCTTCGCCCCAAGCTTTAGTTATAGGACGACCTATGACCACGTAATTTGCGCCGGCTGAAATTGCGTCCGCCGGTATCATCGTCCGCACTTGATCATCTCCACCCTGTTCGGATATCGGCCTAACCCCCGGCGTAATAATTATCGGTTCAGCTCCGACTGCGCTACGTATCGCAGCAGTTTCTAAAGGTGAACAAACGAGCGCTTTCGCACCAGAATCGACCGCCAACTTCGCGAGAGCAACCGCACTTTCTAACGCAGGGCTGGCGTAACCAATTTCAAAGAGATCTGACTCAGAGAGTGAAGTAAGGATAGTTACCGCGGTAATGGAGATATTTGGAACCGCTTGCGCAGCCGCTGCCACCATAGCTCGTCCGCCACTGGCGTGCACAGTCAAGAAGCGAGGGTTCAATTGTGAAATCGCATTGGCAGCCCCGGCAACAGTATGGGGAATATCGTGGAGTTTAAGATCGAGAAAAATCTCCGCCCCGGTTCTTTTAATAACCTGCGATACGCCGGCGGCTCCGAAATTCAAATAAAACTCTAAACCCAGTTTGTAAACGCTCACCGATTCCTCGGTCGCCTTGATCCAATCGATTGCCGTTTCAAAATCCGAAGTATCTACAGCGAGAATTATCGGGGCTTTCATACTTCCTCCTGGCGATGTGCGTAACCAATAGCCGATTTCAAAGATGGAAAACCCTTTGTGATCAAGAGTTCACGGAGCTCGCTCTGAATATCAATTACTGCATGTGGATTTCCAAAACTTGCAGTTCCAACACTTACACCAGATGCCCCAGCAAGGATCAGCTCAAGTGCATCTCGTCCCGATGCGACACCACCCATTCCTAAAATGGGAACTTGTGGCAGAGCAGAGTGAACTTGATAAATAGCGCGAACTGCGACGGGTTTTATCGCAGGACCTGAGAGACCACCAGTCTTGCCACCAAGATGGGGGCGCATGGAATCTAAATTAATTACCATGCCCAAAACAGTATTGATTAAGGCTAGGCAATCTGCCCCAGCTTCAACGACACCTTGTGCAATCGCCGGCAAATTCGTTACATCTGGTGAGAGTTTAGCGATGATAGGAATCTCGCCACCAATTGTTTTACGCACTCCATCGATCACACGACGGGAAGCTTCGGGATCACATGCGAAGACTAAGCCACGATTTTCAACATTTGGACAGGAAATATTTACTTCCAAAGCGCTAATTCCGGCGACAGATCTAACTTTGCGAGCCAAGGTTGCATACTCTTCAACCGTTTCACCGGCGATTGAAACTATTACCCGAGATTTCTGCTCCACTAACCACGGAACGTCTTTGGCTAAGAACGCATCTATACCGGGGCCTTGTAGGCCGATTGAATTAAGCATTCCAGATGGGGTCTCTGCCATACGAGGAGTCGGCCGACCATATCGCGGCTTATTCATTACTGATTTAGTAACGACAGCGCCGATTTCATTTAAAGGAAAGAATTGCGCTAACTCTTTTCCGGAACTGGCACAACCGCTGGCAGTGAAAATTGGGGTGTTAAAGAAAGCGTTACCTAGTGTGGTTGAGAAATCGAAGTTACTCATGGAGCAACCTCAGGTATTTGTCCCACCAAGTGCCACTGCACTTGAGCGCCATCCATTACTGGACCGTCTATACAGGAGCGCAACATCGCGATCTGGCCATTCTCATCTTTAACTGGGAGAACACAAGTCATACAAATACCAATGCCACATGCCATTGCTTCTTCGACCGCACACTGATGCACAACATCTGTACCGTTAGTTATCTCTGAAATAGCGCGGAGCATTCCCATCGGCCCGCAGGAGTAGATAACGTCAACTTCGCCATTTTCAACCAATCGGGTAATAGGTTCAGTTACGCGCCCTAACTCCCCCATTGAACCATCCTCGGTATAGATCTTCAAAGAATTTACGGAGCGCTTTCCTTCCATGGGAGCATAAATCTTTGCCCCGATAGAAGCTCCTAACAACATATCCACCTTGCATCCACGAGCTTTTAGAACTTCGGCTAAACCAAAGAGCGGTGCAGAACCATATCCACCGCCTACAAGTAGAGCGTTAACCGGCGTTGTTGGTATACCAAAGGCAGTACCCAAAGGTGCCACGATATCTAATTCAACTCCTTCGCTCTGAGAGCAGAGCCATTTAGAGCCTGTTCCGTGTGGGGCAACTATTAACTCCATGGTGCCACCAAAACTTACGCTCTCTGAAACGCGTGAAATTGCAAAGGCGCGACGAAGAATCAACTTAGAAGAATCTCCCCCAACTTTAATCGCAACAAAGTTTCCGGGGCGGCAAGATTTAACTAAGTCTCCAATACCCAAAACAATTTGATGGTACTGACCAACTCTTTTATTTGCTAATACAGTTGCGTTAAAGTGAGTAGCACCGCGATTAATATCCGACATTACTTCTTTAACCATTCTTGAATCGGCAAAACAGAAAGTTCACCACGTTGTAGCGCCTTTATACCTTCAACCGCTGCGCTAAATCCCGCAGTTGTTGTAATACAAGGAATAGAACGTTGTACCGCGGCGGTACGAATCGCCCAACCATCAGCTCGAGTTCCACGTCCAACCGGCGTATTGATAACCAAATCCACATCGCCAGTATTTAAAAGGTCAACGATAGTGCGCTCCCCCATAGGGCCGGCACCTTCTGAGTTCTTGCGGACTTTAAGCGCAAGGACGTTATTGATCGCTAGAAAATCTGCCGTTCCCCCGGTAGCCAGTAATTTAAATCCCAGCGCATGAAGGGCGCGAGCCGGCGCAATTCCTGACTCTTTATCTTTATCGGCGAGCGAGATAAAAACTGTTCCTGACTTTGGCAAAGAACCAAATGCGCTGATTTGAGACTTGGCATAACTCTCGCCGAAGGTCTCCGCTATTCCCATTACCTCACCAGTGGAGCGCATTTCAGGCCCAAGTACCGCATCTACGCCCCGACCATCTGTCCGTCGGAATCGGTTCCATGGCAATACCGCTTCTTTTACCGAAAATCCCTTTGGTCTTCCATCGGGTGAATCTGGAAGTAAACCCTCAACTTTAAGTTCGGCAATCGTTGCCCCTAGTGAAATTCGCGCAGCAGCTTTTGCAAGTGGTACTCCCGTAGCCTTGCTGACGAAAGGAACGGTGCGAGATGCTCGTGGATTTGCTTCTAATACATATAAAACATCGCCAGCTATGGCGAACTGAATATTAATTAATCCAAGAACGCCTACGCCTTGGGCAATCTTCAAAGTTGCTTCTCGAATCGCCTTGTTCTGCGCGGGCGTAATAGTCATCGCAGGCAATACGCATGCGCTATCACCTGAGTGAATACCGGCTTCTTCAATATGTTCCATGACGCCACCTAAGAAGAGTTCATTACCGTCATAGAGCGCATCAACATCTATCTCGATTGCGCTATCTAAAAAACGGTCGACTAGGACTGGGTGATCAGGTGTTATTTCGGTAGCGCGGCTGATGAAACCCGCAAGAGCCGCATCGTCGTAAACGATTTCCATTCCACGACCCCCAAGGACGAAAGATGGGCGCACTAGAACTGGATAACCAATTCGCGTTGCGATATCCAACGCTTCCAGCTGCGATGCAGCCATACCGAATTCTGGCGCCGTTAAGTGCTGCTCTTCAAGAACTCGACCAAAAGCGCCCCGCTCTTCTGCCAGATTAATAGCCTCAGGTGAAGTTCCTAAGATTGTTACTCCGGCTGCTTTGAGACCGGCAGCCAGGCCTAATGGGGTTTGACCGCCAAGTTGCGTAATCACTCCGAGGACTGGTCCTGCCAGCGTTTCCGCGTGGATAACTTCTAGGACATCTTCCAAAGTTAGTGGTTCAAAATATAGGCGATCAGATGTGTCGTAATCCGTAGAAACAGTTTCTGGGTTGCAATTGATCATAACTGTTTCAAAACCAGCCTCGCGAAGCGTAAATGAAGCGTGCACACATGAGTAATCAAATTCGATTCCTTGACCGATTCGATTGGGTCCACTACCTAAAATAATGACCGCAGGTTTGGTCCGCGGCTTAACTTCAGTCTCTTCTTCGTAACTCGAATAATAATAAGGAGTAAATGCCTCAAATTCGGCGGCACAGGTATCGACTGTTTTATAAACTGGTCTGACATTGAGGTGATAGCGCGCCTTTCGTACATCCTCTTCACTCAAACCACGTAGAGCTGCTATCTGAGAGTCTGAGAATTCCATCTCTTTGGCCGACCGTAGAACCTCAGCTGATAACTCCCCTGGTTGAGCTAATTCCTGAGCCCGTAGATTGATAAGTTCTAATTGATGCAAGAACCAAGGATCAATTTTAGTTGCAGCGTGAACTTCATTAATAGTGGCACCTGCCCACATCGCTTGATGAACCTGTTGCAAACGATATTCGGTAGGAATCTTCATCGACTGTAAAAGTGCGCTCTTGTCTATTCCTGATAATGAGGAAGGGAATTGGAAGATCGCATCTTTACGCTCTAGCGAACGTAGCGCCTTCATGAGCGCCTCTGGGAAAGAGCGACCTATCGCCATCGCCTCTCCTACGCTCTTCATTGTCGTAGTTAGGCGTGGGTCGGCATCTGCAAACTTTTCAAATGCAAAACGTGGCACTTTAACCACAATGTAATCCAGTGTTGGTTCAAAAGATGCGGGTGTAACTTGGGTAATATCATTTTTGATCTCATCCAAGGTATATCCAATTGCTAACTTAGTTGCAATCTTTGCAATCGGAAATCCAGTAGCTTTTGAGGCAAGCGCGCTAGATCGCGACACACGTGGATTCATCTCAATCACGATGATTCGTCCATTGTCGGGATTTACGGCAAATTGAATATTGCAGCCGCCAGTTGCTACTCCCACTTCGCGGATAATATCGATCGATAAATTACGTAATTTTTGAAATTCAACATCAGTAAGAGTCAGTGCCGGAGCCACTGTGATCGAATCACCTGTGTGAACTCCCATGGGATCTATATTTTCAATACTGCAGACAATTACCACGTTATCGGATGAATCTCGCATCACCTCGAGCTCGTACTCTTTCCAACCCAGAATGGATTCTTCAAGAAGTACCTCAGAAGTTGGGCTATGACGTAAACCAGCACCGGCGATCTGGCGCAAATTCTCCTCATCAAAGGCGATACCCGAACCAAGTCCACCCATCGTGAAAGAAGGACGAACTACTACTGGATACTTCAGGATTTCTACACCTGCAATGATTTCTTCCATTGTGTGGCAAATAACTGATTTTGCTGACTCACCACCAATTTTGGCAACTATAGATCGAAATATTTCCCGATTTTCTCCGCGCTCGATCGCATCAACATCTGCCCCGACTAACTTTGCGCCATATCGCTCAAGAGTGCCTGCCTTTTGCAGACCAATAGCTGCATTTAGCGCGGTTTGGCCACCGAGGGTTGCCAACACCGCATCTGGTCGCTCCTTCGCGATGATCTTTTCAATAAATTCTGGCGTGATCGGTTCTATATAAGTTGCATCCGCAAATTCAGGATCAGTCATAATCGTTGCCGGATTTGAATTTACTAAAATAACGCGAATTCCTTCGGCGCGAAGAACTCGACAAGCCTGTGTTCCAGAATAATCAAACTCGCAAGCTTGGCCGATGACAATTGGACCTGAACCGATTACAAGTACGCTCTTTATAGAATTATCGCGTGGCATTAATTCGCCCCAACCTTACGAGGATATTTAGCCATCAGATCTACAAAGCGATCGAAGAGATATGCCGCATCGTGCGGACCGGCTGCAGCCTCTGGGTGATATTGGACGCTAAATGCACCACGTTCTAGCAGTTGCAAACCTTCTACAACGCCATCATTTAGAGATACATGCGTTACTTCACCAGGACCAAAAACAGTATTAAAGGTTCCTTCAGTTGGAGCTTTAATAGCAAAGCCATGGTTATGGGCAGTTATCTCAACTTTGCCAGTATTTTTATCAAGCACGGGTTGATTAATTCCGCGATGTCCAAATTGCAATTTATAGGTTTCAAAGCCGAGGGCTCTACCTAGGATTTGATGTCCAAAACAAATTCCGAATAACGGAATCTCTTCGAGCAGTATTTCTCTTACTAGATCAACTACATCGGTCATGGTCGCTGGATCGCCTGGTCCATTTGAAAGAAAAGATCCATCCGGACGTAGCTCGTTAATTTCGGCAAGAGTTACGTTGAAAGGTAAGACATGGACTTCAACTCCGCGGGCTGCAAGTGCGCGAGGCGTAGCACCCTTGATTCCTAAATCAATTGCTGCAACGGTATATTTCTTCTCACCAATAGCAGGTACTGTGTAAGCTCTTGGGGTTGAAACATCTTCACTCAGATACGCCCCTGACATTGCTTCGGACTTACGAACTTCAATAACCATCTCTTCTGGCGTTAGATCAATATCTGAAAATATTCCAACGCGCATGGCACCACGATCGCGTAGATGTCGAGTCAAGGCCCGCGTATCTATCCCTTGAATTCCAACGATCCCCTGATCAATAAGCTCTGCTTCCAAATCTTTTTCGCTGCGCCAATTACTGGTAATTGTCGAAGGGTTTCGTACAACGAAACCTGCCACCCAGATCTTCTTTGATTCATTATCTGAAGTATTTACGCCAGTGTTACCGATATGGGGAGCGGTCATCACAACTACTTGGCGGTGATAACTCGGGTCAGTAAGGGTCTCTTGATAGCCAGTCATCCCAGTCTGGAAAACGGCCTCACCGAAGGTGCGGCCAGTAGCAGCCCAAGATTTGCCTTCGAAGATTCTGCCATCATCTAAAACTAGAACCGCCTTAGCCATTAACGCCCTCCGATTGCAGAGAGTTTGCCATTGAGGTAAGTCGCATGTCCACGATAGAAAGTGCCAGTGATAACACCTTGCAACTCCATTCCATGGAATGGAGTATTGCGGCTGCGGGAAGCAACTAAGTCGCGATCGATACGTAGAGTCTGCGTAGGGTTGATCACAGTTAAATTCGCCACGTTTCCGAGAGCAATCTTTTGGCCATGCTCTTGGTAGCGACCGATCCGTGCAGGTGCGTAGCTCATTCGATCTGCCACCGCCTCCCATGTCATTAGCCCAGTGGCCACCATAACCTGATTGACTATTGAGAGCGCGCTTTCCAGGCCGAGCATTCCAAAGGCTGCCTCTTGCCACTCGCATTCCTTCGCCTCTGCAGGGTGAGGGGCATGATCGGTTGCCACGATATCGATGGTGCCATCGGCTAACCCTTCGCGCAGCGCTTCAACATCGCGCTGTGTGCGAAGAGGTGGATTTACCTTAAAGATAGGGTCGTAACTTAACGCGCTCTCATCCGTCAGCAATAAATGATGGGGAGTTACTTCAGCGCTTACATTAATTCCACGCGCCTTTGCCCAACGGATTATTTCAACCCCGCCTGCAGTAGTTAGATGACAAATGTGTAAACGAGATTTAACGTGATCGGCTATCAGAACATCGCGCGCGATGATCGCTTCTTCTGCAACCGCTGGCCAACCCTTTAGCCCCAAGCGGGACGAAATCTCTCCCTCGTTCATCTGCGAACCAATTGTTAGACGGGGATCTTGTGCATGTTGCGCAATTACGCCATCGAATTTCTTAACGTACTCAAGGGCGCGACGCATTACTAGCGGGTCAAATACGCAGTTGCCATCATCGCTAAAGATGCGAACTCGGGCACGTGAATCTGCCATCGCACCGATCTCAGAAAGATTCTCTCCTCTAAGTCCTTGCGTGACTGCGCCAATCGGAAAGACATCGCCAAATCCGGCGGCTTGACCTAAGGCATATACCTGTTCAACTACACCTGCAGTATCGGCAACTGGTGAAGTATTGGCCATCGCTGAAACTGCAACATAGCCTCCTTTTGCAGCAGCCATCGTCCCTGATAGAACTGTTTCGGCATCTTCGCGCCCTGGTTCGCGCAGATGAGTGTGTAGATCTACTAAACCGGGAAGAACAACTGAGCCCGTCAAGTCAATTTCAGCTACTCCATCACCTTTAACTAGCGACTTACCAAGGGCAGAAATCTTTCCTTCGCGAATCTCAATGTCGCTGGCGCTGCCGTCGGGCAGTGTTAGCCCCTTGAGTAAATAGTTACCAGCTTTCATAACGCTGCTCCAATCTCTTGGCTGCCCGCCAGTAGTAAATATAAAATCGCCATTCGGATACTGACGCCGTTGGCAACTTGTTCAACAATTACCGAGCGCGCACCATCGGCAGCATCTGCGGTTATCTCTAGGCCACGATTCATTGGACCTGGATGCATCACGATCGCATCGGACTTAAGAGCTTTCATGCGATCACTATTTAAACCAAAATACCGCGAATACTCTCGTGCATTTGGAAAGAAGAGCTCACTCATGCGTTCCATTTGAATTCGTAACATCATGATCGCATCGACGCTGCCTATTACTGAATCAAGATCATACGAAATCTCACATGGCCAGCTCTCGATGCCAACCGGAAGCAAGGTAGGTGGCGCAACCAAAATTACATTTGCACCAAGTTTTGATAACAAGAGGACATTGGAGCGCGCAACTCGAGAATGCAGTACATCTCCTACGATCGCAACGCGCAGCCCTGTTAAATCGCTTTCACTTTTATATAAATGTTTATGAATTGTGAAGGCATCCAATAACGCCTGGCTGGGATGCTCGTGAGTACCGTCACCGGCGTTAATTACAGAACCGGACATCCACTGAGAATCTGCCAAACGTTGCGCAGCCCCAGATGCACCATGTCGAATGATGACAGCATCCGCGCCCATTGCTTGCAGTGTCTGTGCCGTATCTTTCAGCGATTCGCCTTTACTGATGCTCGATCCCTTGGCAGAGAAATTGATGACATCTGCCGAAAGTCGCTTAGCTGCGGCTTCGAAGGAGATACGCGTGCGCGTTGAATCTTCCGCAAAGAGATTGACGATGGTGCGCCCGCGCAGGGTAGGCAACTTCTTCATCGGACCGTCACTTACGCGCGCTAGCTCTTGGGCGGTATCTAAAATTGAGATTGCTTCTAGCTTGGAAATATCGTTGATGGAGAGTAGATGCTTCATTGCGCACTTCCTTCAACCAACACTTCATCCACACCATCTAGCTCGGTTAGATGAACGAGAACGCTTTGTTCTAAGGATGTTGGAATGTTCTTACCCACGTAATCGGCACGAATCGGAAGTTCGCGATGGCCGCGGTCTACCAATATCGCAAGCTGCACGCTCTTGGGCCGGCCTATCTCCCCCAACGCATCTAAAGCAGCGCGGATCGTTCTTCCCGAGAAGAGAACATCATCAACTAAAATCACATCTCTGCCTTCGACTCCCAGGGGTGGAATCACTGTCGGCATGAGCGCGCGCGGCGGGCGAAGGCGTAAGTCATCGCGATGCAAGGTGATATCAAGGGTGCCGACTTGAATAGCGGTATTTTCAATCTGCGAGATGATTTCGCCGATCCGCTTTGCTAAATGCGCACCTCTAGTTGGAATACCTAGCAAGGTGATATTTGAAGAACCGGCGTTACGTTCTAGGATCTCGTGAGAAATACGAGTCAGTGCGCGTGTTAAATCTGGCGCAGGCAGGACAAGGCTCATTTAAATCTCCTTCCCCGCCTCGCAGGACGGGTCGTTAAAGGATGTTGGCAAATGATACACCGAGATTTGGCGAACCTGTGGATGAGAAACGTTGGCGCTTCGACTAACTCTCTAACCTGTGCGCCATGGAAAATTTGCGCCCATTTACCCAGCCAACACCCAAGTCGATCTCCCTGCGCTTGCGCAGCTTGCGAAAATCTCGGGGTTGGACCTTGCACGATGTCGAGCGGATATCCAAAGGGTCCATTAAGGCGGTAGTTCTGGGTTCCTATGAGCGTGGAACTAGATCGATCTCTCTTCCACGCTGTCTGGAGCTAGCAAATCTCTTCGAAATTCCAATCTCAGAACTCCTAGCCGAAACAAGTCTTAGAAGTTTAGAAGGAGTTAAAAGCAAGCGCTTTGATTTACGACGAAGCGCCCTCTTGGCGGGCTCACAAGATGAAAAAGAGTTTACCCAACTCCATAAATTCTTGATTGCACTGGCGCAAAGACGCGGCGATTGGAATGGAGAAATATTGACTCTTCGCAGCAGCGATATTGATACTTTGACGCTACTACTAGAGATGAATCAGGATCAGCTAACTAGCTGGCTTAGCCAATTAAAGATCACTCTCAATTAGCTAAGGCAAGACAACCTAAATTGCCAAGCTATCTTTGATTGAGGCGATACGCCCAAGGACGCCATGGATATATGTTGCTGAGTCATCGGTGGATAGCTCTTTGGCAAGATTTAGAGCCTCATCAATGGCAACCGCATCAGCCAAATCTTTACACCAGAGAATTTCATATATTCCAAGACGTAAAATATTTCGGTCTACGGCAGGTAGGCGATCCATATCCCAACCTTGCGCGTAAGTGGAAATCAATTCATCAATCTTGCGACGATTCTCTGAAATCCCGGCGATCAACTCTTTCGTATATTCACGAATGGGCCTTGCGTCAGGTCCTTCTTCAACTACATCGCGCAGCGCAAGTAAATCAGCGGGTGATTGACCGCGGATATCGCCTTCGTAAAGTAGATCAAGACTCTGTTTACGAGCCTTGCTTCTTGCTGACACTAGTTAGCGCGACCTAAATAAGATCCATCGCGCGTATCAACTAGGACCTTCTCGTCTTGCTTTATAAATAACGGCACCTGGATCTGGATTCCAGTTTCAACGGTCGCAGGCTTTGTGCCACCGGATGAGCGATCCCCTTGTAACCCTGGCTCGGTGTAAGTCACCGTCAAAACAACCGATGCAGGGAGTTCAATATAGAGAGGATTGTTCTCATGGATAGCCACAATAGCTTCTGTGTTCTCCAACATATATTGTGCTGAATCTCCCACAGTTGCAGCGCTGATATTCATCTGATCAAAAGTTTTATTATCCATAAAAACGAAATCTTCGCCTTCCTTGTAGAGGAAGTTCATTTCACGCTTTTCTAGAATTGCGACTTCGATCTTGACGCCCGCGTTGAAGGTTTTATCTACAACTTTGCCAGTTAAAACCTGCTTCAACTTAGTGCGAACAAATGCCGGGCCTTTACCAGGCTTAACATGCTGAAATTCGACAACGGTCCATAGTTGACCTTCGATATCCAAGGTCATGCCATTTTTAAGATCATTTGTTGTTGCCACGATAACTCCAGTTCGCGCGCTCTGCGCAATTCATCAACCAAATGCGCAAGATTAGATTTATCAAGCCAGGTCGGTCCCCGATTTTCGAAGACTATCGGAGAAGTTTACCTCAAATAATTATGAGATTAGCGCCTTAAGGGCGATGAGCGCTAAGACGTAGGAATTTGGACCGAACCCTCCAATAGTTCCATTTGCCACACCAGAAATTACAGATGTGTGACGAAATTCCTCACGCGCAAGTGGATTCGAAAGATGCACTTCTATTAGTGGAGCTTTAACTAACTCGGCGGCATCCCTGATCGCGTATGAATAATGGGTAAAGGCTGCCGGATTGATAATTACTGGTGTATTTGTATCGGCTGCTTCATGTAGCCATCCGATTATCGTTGCTTCATCATCGCTCTGACGCACATCGGCGCTAAAGCCATGGGTCTTCGCTGCGCCTTCGATATGTGAAACAAGTTGTCCATAAGACATGTCACCGTAAATTGAAGAATCACGAATATCCAGGCGAGCTAAGTTCGGTCCATTGATGACTAAAACCTTCATGAACTCACCTTCTCATATGCTGCAAACAGTATTTTTTCATCTGGATTTTCCAGGCGATCAGTCTGTCCAATGGATGTAATGGTAACGAATCTAAGTGTCTTTCCGCGCGCTTTTTTATCAAGGGACATATTGGCAAGCAGGGCTGGCCACGCTTGACGCTTGTATTCAATAGGAAGCCCTAGCGCTTTGAGAATATCTAGATGATCTTGTGCCAATTCTTGAGAAATTAGTTCTAGCGATAGCTGTAGTTGGGCCATAAAGGCCATTCCGATAGCGACACATTCTCCATGTCGAAGAGCGAACTTGCTCTCTAATTCAATTGCGTGGCCCAAGGTATGACCATAGTTGAGAGCCTCTCGGGCAAAGCTCTCTTTGAAATCTGACGTTACAACTAAAGCTTTCACTGAAATTGCACGAGTAAATATCTCTTCAATGGTTTTGCCATCTTGGCGTAACGTTGTTAAATCCTTACCCCGTAATAGATCAAGAATCGCACCATCTGCAATGAAACCAGCCTTGACAACTTCTGCCAGGCCCGCGGCAAAATCCCGATCAGATAAAGTGGTTA
>Ga0114975_10002250_pt1 | contig 13266 bp, 12 predicted proteins | sample S_130626_EF_Meta_FD_87031 | JGI IMG/M metagenome (GOLD analysis project Ga0114975, IMG submission 87031) | Freshwater microbial communities from Lake Simoncouche, Canada to study carbon cycling - S_130626_EF_MetaG | ecosystem: Environmental > Aquatic > Freshwater > Lake | place: Lake...
CTGTATCAGCAGCTTTATTAAACTGCGCTTTTATTTGCTCTGATCCAGTTGTTACAATTTTTGGATCAAAAGAGCTTAGTTCATTTTGAGCTTTGATAAGCTCATTGTTCATTTTTGAGAATTGCTGATTAACATCATTAAGATCTTTGCTTTCAATTTTCTCAAAATATTTATTAGTGTCTAAGATGCCTTTACTTGCAGTTGTAAAAGCTCCACTTATACCTTTAGCAGCAGCAGCTACTTTTGCGCCATCGAAATTTTTAGCTAATTCTGTTCCAAAGAATGTACCAGCAAAACTGCCAATTGTAGCTCCTACTTGCACTCCTATAGCAGTTCCAACAGGACCACCTAAGCTACCCAAAGCCCCACCTATAATAGCCCCAATTCCACCACCAGCAGCGCCGCCAACACTCGCCTCGGTACTAGTTGAGGCTTTATATTCAGCTTGTGCTTCTTCAGAAAGCATAAGAGTTTTAATCATGGCATTTCTGACTTCAACTTCATTATTGGCAGAGGCCGCGAATTTTTCCATTGCCCTGCCTAAGCCTTCGCTAGCCTTGTCAGCCCTAGCATTTGTCGCTGCAATTCTAGCTGCTGAGAGAGCTTGTGCAGCAGCATATCCCATGATTGCGCCTTCTGCCGCTTTAGAAGCAAGATTTAAACGACTGGCAAATTTAGATGGTTGCTCGTCACCTGTTGATGCGGTTCCAGATACAGCAGATGCGTGCTGCTCCAATGCTTTTTTGTCAGCTTCAACAGCAGCTCTATGCTCTCTATCTGCTTTTGATGAAGCAAGGTAAGCGACTGACATGCCCCTTAAATTTTGCCCAATTCCATTAATTGATGCAAATGTCCCAGTTAGCGCTGTTATATAATCGGCAGTTTCTTTCTCCAGTCCCGACATTTGAGAAACTACACCAGTTATAGCAGATGCTAGTATAAGTAATCCACTATTAACTGTATTTCCTTTGTTTGCCAGATCATCTAGTTCTGCTTTTAATTTGCTAGCATTCTCTGTAGCTGTTGGGCCTGATTGTTTTGCAATAGCCGCATCTTTTCCAGCTCTGGATATCTTATAATACTTTTTAATATTTTCAGGACTAGCTTTAAAATTTTTACCAAAAATATCAATATCTTTCGCCATTGCTTTCATTGCTGATTCTGCATCATGTCCAGCAGCAATCATTTTTTGTAACATGTCTAAGATCTGTTTACGATCTTTAGGATCTGTAATTTTAGTCGCATATTGTCCAGAAAAAAGAGATGCTTGCATTTTTTGGGCTTGTGGATCAAAAGCAGGCCCACCACCAGCAAAGCGTTGGACTCCAACTGGGCCACCAGATGCAAACTTAGCAACTTTATTCATACGATTAAGAGAGCCGTGACCAATAGCTTGAGCAGATTTTTTATTGATTACATATTCGCCCGGCGTGAGCATAGCAGGAACGGTATCTTGATTTCCTCCTCCGGGAACATTACCTCCCTTGGCAAGAAACGCCCCCTTTTCTCTAAACATATCTACTGCGGATTGCTTATTTTTGCCCCCTGTAAATACCATGTTTGCAGGCGAAATACCAAAAAGTTTTTGTAAAAATTCTGGAAGTCCCGGAGTTCGATCTGATTTGCTTATAACGCTTAAGGTTTTGGGGTCTATTTCTTTATTTTTAACTGCATCTTGTAAAGCGAGGCCAAACTGTGTTATTTTTGCAGATTTTACATCTTTTAAACGAGCAGCGTCATCAAAGAAATATTTTTTAAGAACTGCTAATTTTTCTTCAGGAGTTTTAGCTTTTCCATAAGCAAGATCTCCGATTGTTCTAAGTAGGGTTCTGTCCATATCCAAAGAAGCGCCACCAGCTTCTTTAATTTTAGCGATGGCATTTTTAGGATTTGGTAAAATTGCTCCGGTAGCTTGTAGTATATCATCAACAAGAGGAGCGTTAGGAATGCCTTTGGTTCCAGCTTCTCCACCGCGAGATAAATATTGAACCTGACCACCATTGGCGAACTTGCCAACCTTATTCATTCTGTTAAGATTACCATAACCAATAGCCTGAGCGGATTTCTTATTAATTACATATTCGCCCGGTGTAAGCATAGCGGGAACAGTATCTGTGCCAAGATTTCCACCGCCCATAGCCCTCCTAATAATAACCCCATCAAGAGCCTCAATAACCTCTTCATCACTCATACCGCTAAGCTTATCTTGGTATCGTCCACCTAATTTCTTATTAAGTAAACCAGCTACATCGCGGTGCAATACACCTTCTTTAATTGGGGAGTATTGAGTTCCAAAAACCTTGTATCCAGAATTAAATTTTTTATCTACTATAGTTTTTAATCTTTCTTGAGAACTAACAGCATCCATCTTACTTTGCTCTTTAGCTTCCTTAGCAGCTTCTTCTTCTGCATAGCCCATTCTAGCTTTTGTCTTTACAGCAGCTCCCAAGCCCCTTGTAACATCCTCAAATACAGTCACCCCGCCGATCTTGATATGATCTTCCTTTTCTGTAAGATCATTAGCATTAAATCTAGCTCTAGTTAATTTTTCAGGTTCGGAAATGTTATCAACAATCGCTCCATAAAGTTTATCTTCTAGCTCGCCAGTACTAATGGCAGTCTTTCTACTCTTGGCCTCGAAAGGGTCTCCATCCTTCGTAATCCCATCTAGACGAGCGTTCGATAACATAGACACGGATTTAGCCATTCCTGTTTCTACAAGAATGTCTTCGAAGCGAAAACCCCTATTCTGTTCGTCCCCCGTTCGATACGACTCAAGCAAACCCTTGCTCACTTTTAACTTGTCAACATCAACATTGACAGTCTTTAGATTATAGTCTAATCTATCTTCGGCGTTTAATTTATATTGTTGCTTCTGTGAATTAGTGCCGTCTAAATCAGCTCCAGCCGCCTTCTCAAAACTATATGTGTCAATTTTAGGAATGGTAATAGCATTGGCGGCGCGAGACTTCCCTGCTGGCCCACCAAGAGCAAAGCGTTGAATTAATCCACCTTGGGCTTTTTGAGCAGCACGAACTGCTGTAGCAGTACTAGCTGCGTTTACAGACTTCTTAGCTGGTTTAGCAGCACTAGCTGCGTTTGCAGACTTCTTAGCTGCTTTATCCTCGCTAGCTTTCTTAGCTGCGTCTGCTGCGTCTATCCTATTTCTGTTCGCGAGGGACTCCTTAAATCCTTCAACGTCAGAGTCTTGAAGTAATGTCACATTTCCTAGATGAATACGATCTTCTTTTTCAGTTAACTGGGGTTTAGACGCTCGTGCATGAAGTTTTTTTTCTGTTTCCCCATCCTTACTAATTGCTCCTCCAATAGCGTCATCTAGTATTGTTAAATAAGTTTGTGCTTTGTTGGTAGATTTGAGTTCAGTTAACTCTCCGTTTAAAAATCCATCAATTCTGGAATTTGGCTTGGCGTCTTTTTTAAAATCTCCGGCAGCAATTAAAACCTCTTCAAATGCAAACCCTCTACCTGTATCATCCTTTTTTGCAGCTGTATTTGTATATTTCTCATAAGCAGCTTGTACCGCAGCATTACCCTTATTATCTTCTGCAATTTTAGAAGGCGATATTTCCTCTCTTTTTAGATTCATTTGTACTTTGTCTTCAGTATTAAATCTAAGAGGGTTTGCCTGCTTCTTTAAAGCTGGAGTGATGGGTTGCTCTTTGGCTTTTTCATGTGTTATATCAGTTGTTTGTATATATGGCCTAGAGGAAGCAGTTTTAGAAATGTCTACTGGTCCACCAGTAGCATATTTATTAGCTCTAGCTAAATTATCAGCACCCAACTTCTTAACAGAACTTTTCCTAATAACAAACTCGCCCGGAGTCAACATGGCTGGAACTGTATCGCCATTACCACTACCGGGAACCATTCCACCACTAGCAAACTTATGAATTTTACCGCCCTGAGCTTTTTTATTACCAGCAAATGATTTTACGCTAGGCAACAAACTTTGGCCAAGTTTTAAAGCCCCGAAACTTGCAATGAGTGGAATCATAGGCTTGAGTGTGTCGGCCACTTTTATAAACGCATTTGCCATTTCTAAAAGGCTTGAAATTGTACTTTGAAAAGATGAGGACCGTGTGAGATCTTTAATAAATCTTAAAAATTCTTCGCGAGTTCTTTGAATCTGTACAGCTAATGCTTGTTGTGCCGTTGCAGCATCTTTGGCTAGTGAACCGCTAGAGTTTTGTGCTACCCCAAGGGCTTTTTGAGCAACTGCAAATTGTTGAATAAGAGGAATAACTTTAGAAACTTGACGGAATCCACCAAGCTGTTCAACGATTAAATTAAATCTAAAATCTTTAGGGTCAATACTAGACAGGGCTATGCTCAGTCTTTTCGCCGCTTCCATAGGGCCAACGAACTGACCTTTAACATCCTGTAATTCAATACCAAGATCTCTAAGATTGTTTAATGTGTCAACACGCTGAACGCGAGTAAAAATGGTTCTAAAACCCGTAGCGATACTCTCGGCTGATTCACGGGTTGTGGACCTAACGCTTGTGAACAGGGCAATAAGCTCGTTTAAACTACCTCCGGCACTTTCGAATGCGGAACCTGTAGTTTTAACGGCTGTAATTAAGTCGGATGATTCAACAGCGAAGTCTTTAGAAACCTGATTAATTGCAGATAAAGATCTCTCTAAAAATGCTACTTCAGTGCCAGTCCTTTGGGCCTCACGACCAAACTGGTTTAAGATAGCAATAGCGCCATCTGTTGTATCTTCGATTGATTTGAATGTGGCAGCTAAATCTGTTTGGGCTAATACTTTTAATGATCCAGTTACTTTGTCAGCAGCGAAACCAGCTTGGATTAAAGTTCTAGCGGCATTGATAAGCTCTTTAGACGAAGCGCCCATACCAGTAGCAATGTTGCCAACTTCTAATTCTAGACCTCTCAATTGACTTACGGTTTTTCCCGTGGCTTGAGCGATCTTAACCATTTCTCTTTCAAACTCGATAGCGTCACCAACAGCATTTTTTATAGCCCTCGTTAAACCAACAAAGGTTCCCGTGGCAAGCGTAATGGCTGAGAAGCGTTTTGCCGCATCAGCTATACTACTACCCAGAGAACCTATTGATTTACTGGCTCCATCAGCAGCTTTACCAATACCCCTGACCTGAGATTCAGCATTAGCCAAATCTTTAATCTTGATATTGAAATCAATGCCTTGAAACTGTCGCTTTAAATTATTTACAACTTGACTTAAATTTTTAGTTTGTAAGTTTAATTCGGCAGTTATTGTGAACTTAGAAGCCATTTATTTTATTCCTCTATAAAAAGAACATGCTGGAGTAGCATCATTTATGTGGGGATACTGTCCAGCATGTCGCTAATTTCCATCCTATATTATATTACACAATTATTCAGATGAATCAGCTTTCTTTTTTTTAGACTTTTTAGTGTCTTCAGAAGGTTTTTCTTCAGCGCCATCAGTCAAAACTACCGGATTACCTTCATCGTCCAAGAATGGCAATTCTGTAACGTCAAGCCTTTCGCCATCTCGATTAACGCTATAACTAGCCCCATTTTCATCATAGGCAATAAAATTACCTTCTTCATCAATGAGTCGCTCTACATCATTCACGTCAATAGAAATTAGATGACCGTCTTTATTTACAAATCTGCCTTTGTCATCCGCAAACTTAAACTTAGTCAAGAATTCATTCTCTGGAAGATTCTTTTCGTAATTAGAATCTAGATTATAAAGAATGTTTGCTAATTCACCAGCGGCCCTAACAGCCCAAAGTTCAGCGCCTCTTTCATTATAATCTTCCAAGTCCTTGAACACTGGCTTTTTAGTCTCTGGATCAATTGTACAAACAGAAACGAGATAGTCAAACCTTTCGTTGTCTGCAACTCCTTCTGCTGTAGTATTGTCGTAAGCTGTCCTTTCGGAGATAAGATCTCTGAATTCTATTCTAAGTCTCTTAAGCTCAAGAGCAATAGCTTTAGCTTTCTTAAGTGGAATTCCACCCTTTTGAAGCACTAATTCTCTGTCGTTGATTTTCTTAACAAAGTCTTTGTATTGTTGTTCCTTCTCGTCGCTCCAAATACCTTGCTCAGTAAGAAAGTCGTTTAATTTTGAGCGGATGATAGCCTTGTCTTCAAGAGCCTTTCTCCATGCTTTATTATAAACTATTTGAGAATTATTTAGATCCTTACGATTAGGTGATTTAACAAGTACAGTTACATCACCTTCAACCACAGTCTTCATTCCTTCGTCAGCCATATCAGTCTCCTCTGTCTTTGAATGGTAAATTAATGGTATATTTTTTCCATGTAATTTCATAATTTAAGAATTCATTTTCCAAATTCCTTATCTGTGTGTTACCACGATCAAGGATTTCCGACCGCATTTCCTCAAAAAACTCCCGAAGTTTTTCTTGTTCCTGAGTAGGATTTTCTACATCCCACAAAAAACCGAAATACTTTTCCATACTAGAAAGTGATCCGATCATTGTGGTTTGAATTTTCTTTTTAGCAGCTCCTAGTAATTTATCTTTTGATAATTCCTTTTGGCGCTCTTCTCTCACTTGCTTGAACTCAAAAGATTTTTTTAAATAATTTGAAAATTCATCCATTTTATCTCCCTCTCGCTTTATCCATCACAACTTGATTATTTTGCATCTGCAAATCAATTTGCACATCTCTAAATTCAAGATCCGATGAAATGACTTCTCCTTTATTTAATAGCTGTTGCATTCTTTCTTTCTTAACTTGCTGTATGTGTGGCGAGTTATAAGATTCAATACGTTCAGCTTCCTGATCCGACCCTGCTATAACAAACACCTCACCGGCATTTGATATTTTTGAATTGCTAGTTAAGCTGTTAATCTCTTGTTCCTTTTTATATCTTTCATTTTTACGCTTCTGATCTACAAACCACCCATCTAAACAATCATCATCCTCAATAACTAAGTCAATAGGACTTTCTGGATTCTCGTATACACTATCATACATGTTTGAATATGAACAAAGCACTATCTGGTCTCTTGTTAGCATTGACGAGGGCTTATTAAATAAATTACCCGTTTTTTTGCCTAGTAACCAAATAGGTCTCCACATTTCAGATCTTGCAATGGATCTAAATTCTGTTGTAGAAAATGATTTGCTTTCGTAATAAGAAGTGACATCAGTCAATCTTATTTTTTTCCAGTCATAATTTATATGTGTGTCGCCAAAGTAAGTAGATTTTTCTATGATCCAACTCCACTGGGCCAACGATGCAATTCCTTCGCATGTGTATTGATCCAGTTGATTTTTTCGTCGTATTATTTTAGAGATTTGTATTTCAGCTTTTTCTATAGCAAATTTAATACCAGCAAGATCTTTAGGTCTAAGCACTGCTTTATAAGCATTGTATTTTAACTCCTCAAGATCTTTCTTGTATCTATCTAGATCCATATCGTCAAAGGGAGAATATAAATCTTTTTCATATAATATCTCTAACATCTCATCTTGAATATAACATCCTTGACCGTATGCCTCATCATAAAATTGATCATATATTTCAATAGAGTCAAATAATAAGTTGGGGTCTGGTTCCTTAATATATAAAGAAAGACCATCCCTGCGAAAGCTGAGATGGCCCTTCATTATTCTATATATCGAAAATTCCTTCCTGTCCATCCTTAGCCTACTTCATATCTTAGGACTTCACACCAGTCTGAACAACAAAGTAGTTGAACCCTTGGTATGAAAAAGTTGTTGTTGCGTTACCACCACCAGTGTCGCCGCCTGTGTAATTGACGCTAGTTAATTTGTTTCTGTTGCCAAGATCAATTTTCAATGTTCTTTGACCATTGTCAAAGTATAATTGAATAGGTTGATTGGTTAAACTCTTGCCGTCGCCACTTGCGCTAACTCTGTCGCCACTCAATGAAACAACTTCGATTTCACATGTTGTAGCAATTGGGAATGTGGCATATTTGGTATATGGACGATATCTTCCAAGTTCAAAGATATTTTCGCGGCCAATATCTGCTGTGACACTAAGATTTTGGATTTTACCAGAGCCAACAGACACTGTAACATCAGTTGGTAAATATGTTGCATTATCTGTCGGAGAATAAGTAGCACCAGCCGCATTTACGAAGTGCTGTCTACGGAAAACAGTACCACTTGCGCTATTTGCAGCAACTCCCTGTGGACCATGATAGCTAGTGGTGGCAGCAAGATCTGGATAATTTGCATTACCAGAAGCCCAAGGTCCACCAACATCTTTTAATGTGCCGATAGGAGGAACCCACAATTTGTCATTACCAACAAATGTGACTGATTCTGTTGAATTACCTTCGACTGGGAATGTGTAAGCAACATTACTTGGTCTCATACCTGAACACCAAATAAAACCAACTTGATTATTACCGCTGGCAGATGTTTGTGTATCTGGATAAATCGCTAAATAAACACTAGCCGTTTGATTACTTGCAGCTACAATATTCTGTGTACCGCTTGGGCAGGATGTCAGATAAAGCAATGCATTACCATCAATGACCTTTTCGGCTGTAACTTCAATTTCTGGAACATTTTCGATATTTTCGAAGATAGCCAGTTGACCAAGTTCGAAAACTTGTTCTAGGTTAAAATTAGTTGTGATACCAACAGACTGAACGCCTTTCATCCAAGTGATAGCGCCAGTACCTTCTGGACGACCGTCAGTTGGTGCAGCTTCAATACCAAGAGCTTGGATTGCATAAAAAATACGATTCTGTGCCATTTGTTTTTTCTCCGTTTATAGATCTATGTAAAAAAGAGCTTTAAGCTAAAAATTAATACACATTAATCACGTTACCCCTGCTAATCTTACCTCTGTCGAGCATCTAGCAGTTCCAATATAAAACGAATAAGATATTTCAGTAATGTCGTTAATCGTAGTATTATGTATTCTGCAAGTCTGATATGGATAATTATTAAGTAAGTAAGGATATGTATATTTTTTGTCTACTAAATTACCTACAATATCAACGGGATACGCTCCACTTTTAGATATTGTATTACTATCAAATAGCTGTATAACTCTGTCATTTTGATAAGAAATTGCATCTAGTATATCAGAAACAATAGCATCTCTATCGCCCAATACATAAAATACAAAATCACTGTACGCCCATTGACCACCACCAAGTTGATAAGGTTTCATAGTTCTTTTAGGAACAGCCTCAACTAATACTGCTGGAAGTTGAATTCTTGTTTGTCCAACTTGAATCCAATCACCAGAAGAAGTTAAAAAATTAGAATCTATTCTAAAAGAATTTTGTTGAATTTGTCTAAAGAATGGAACACCTTCTGCTCTGTCAACTGATATCCACTTATGTGCATAGTTTAAAGATACAGTAGAAGTTGCAGGAATAGCAGTATCAAATATAACTCTACCATTACTATAGTCTATTCTATATCCTGATCCAGCATAGTGGGCTACGCCAGAATTATAGGTTAGCGGTCTAAAAGAATTATTGACATATATGCCGGATATTTGAGTGGGCTGGGTTGATGTAGATACGCCGCTTTCCCATGCCCAATTTTTTCTATATGATTGCCAAGCTTGATTGGGCGAATAGTTGGGATCGTTTACGGGCCTTAAGATGTGTTTATCTCCACCGTACATGCCCGAACTTGGTATACTTATATTGTTAAATCCACCCTTATCAAGAAAGCCCCAATCATAGAATGAAATCATATTGTCTAACAATACATTTCTCAGGGCAAATTCCTGTGTGCTTCTTATACCAACTAGTCCGGGATTATAACTCATATGCTTTTCTCCACTATAGTGGCTAGTTCTTTATCATAATTAGCTAGGGCGCGCGTAATAAAATTATCGCTCTCGGTTCCAGAGAAAGAGGAATCAACCTTAAAAACGCTTTTAGGAACCATGATAGCCCCACCAGATCTACTCTGAGAATAATTACCATATTCAACATGATAGTCTTTTACTAATATGGCATCGCCAGCCGTTAATAACCATTCTAGCCAAGGAAGCGCAACGCCAAGTTCAGTTACTGAATAAGCATCGGGGAGGCTTAAAATATTTTGAAAATCCGAAGGTTGTATGTATACGCTTAGCACATTAGTTGTAGATTGCTTATTTAATCTTAACCCTTTAAAATATACATCTACAGAATTTGCAATGGCGTAAATAATAGTTGTAGTTGGATCGCTTGAAAGTCCAAAGTCAAATTTTAACGTGCCGTCTTTTAAAGATTGTATTTCGGGACTGTTCGAAAGAGCGTCAACCGTAAGATTAATAACATCGGCCCTGATCTTAGGAATAGCTTTAGCAAAAATTTTCTTAAGTTCATCTCTGCAAGCGTCTAAGATATTCTTTTCAATTTTATTGTTAGAATCAATTATTTTTATTTTTCCATTAAACATTTGTAGCCCACAACGTAACAACGTATTTAACGGGATTTTGTGCGAATCCTTGGGGAAAATAATCAGTAATCCTAACCAAGCTCTGGTTTTGATGAGGGGCAATACCTTCATAGTACTGAGGAATAATATATTTACACCTTTGTAATTTTGAGAGGTCTGTTAGTTTACAAACAGTTTGCGCTTCAGCAGTCGGTACATTAACAGGAATACCAACATCCACCCAAAACTTTCGATTGTAATAAATTCTACCATAGATATCTTCCGTAGTTTCTATCATTTTATATCCAATGCCATTACAGTACGGGCATGGAAAGCCCTCTTCAAATGGATATGGACCACCAGTTTTATAAACCCCATTAGATTTATACCCGTTAAATGTGCAATTAGGACACTCTTCACGAATCTCTGGATATACTAGAGTTATTTTTCTAGCCCAGAGATTGTCAACGGCGTCATTGTATGCATCAAATATGTTACTAGGTAACGAGAGTGACATTTTTAATAAGGTAATCCAGAAGGGGTAGATGTATAGTAACGAGGACGGTCAAGTCTGCTTGTAAATCTAGTGTCAAACTGTGATACAGTTAAACCTTTATTTACAGGAGCATTGATAGTTTGATAACCGCTAAAAAATGCATTTTGCCCCTGAAGAACAATACGCCCTTCGTTTGGCTGTGCATTTCCCGCAATAATTTTTTGTGTAACGTCTGCCATTTAAATCTCCTATTATGCGAAGTAGCCAGCACGATAATCAACATATCCACGATTGGCACTGTCGGCCCCCGGAGAATATGGAGAAAGAATAGATTTGCCGAAGCCCAGTTTACCAGTTTGATAATCCATTTTAACAGATTCATACTTACTAGTTAAGTCATCATTGACCATTTTTAGTCCTGCAACTACGCCTCTCATATCAAGAGATGAAGCCCCATCTCTGATAGAAAAAGCTTTTAAAGCGTATGTTCTCATTAAGCTGTTTGTTAATAATAACCCAGATCTAAGTGAGCATAATGCTATAAAGTCATCATCTTTATTACTAGGGCCAACTGGGGTCGTTGTTGGATCTGGAGTTAAAATACCATTATCCACTTCAATAGTATAATCTACAAAAAATTCCATCTCATTATGAATAAGCTGTGCAGCGACAAGAATAGATTCTTCTATTCTACCGTCTGAAAATAATTGATTATCAGTGTCTAGATCACCAATAATATGTCTAACTATAATTACCATCTCATTCTCCCAAGGCATTAAACACCTCCTGTCTCATATTTAATACCCAATTCTTGGCATCTATTTCATTTGAAAATTGTTTAGTTTTTCTTTTTTTGTTTCTTATAAATACTGCAATATATTTATCATTTTTTATTTTAATATTTTTAGACTTGTCACTATTCATTCTATTTATACCACGATCAACAGCTCTAAGATTTTCAATATTATTATTTAATCTATTCTGATCAATATGATCAATCATTAATTTTTCGGGAATTTCATCTTTAAATAATATATAAATTAATCTATGTTCTAAATATCTTTTATTATTAAATTTAATAACGTAATATCCATTTGAATACACGCACCCAGCCTTATCACCCTTTTTATATTTTGAATTGGGCTTATCGACTTTCCAATACAGTCCACCATTTTTATATTCAAAATACATTTTAATTAATTCTTTATCCATTATATATTCCTATAGACTTTAAATTTTTGAATATCTGTAGAAAAGACGCTAGCCCCGAAATTTACTTTGGCTTGGATCTGCCATGTGCCAATCTGGTCGAGATCGCCACTAACGCTTGTGTATCTTATATTTCCATCAGTGCCATTTGTAACGAGAGTCGCGGTTTTTATTAAGTCACTACCATCAGGTTTTTGAAATATAATACTAATACTATTAGCATTAGAAACATTAAGAACCGCAGTCCCATTCATAACTGTTATATTAAAGTTAACTCCAATATCACCATAGTGTATTTCAGAAGCCATCTTGAGTTTCCTTTGCTGCATCGAGAAGCAGATCTAATGATCTTGTAACAGTTAATTGGTAGTTTAAATCTGTATTGATATAAAAACTTGAATAGAAATCAGATGCTCTATAGAGCGTTTCAATGTCTGTTGTATTCAAAGTCATAATGTGATTTTTATCTGTAGTAACGTATACAGTGTAATACACATTTATTTCTTTTACAACGTATAAATCTGTTGACAAATCTGCAAAACAGTCAAATCTCGCTGATTCGTAGAGTCTTATAGTTGGCGACAGGTCTAAATTGCCTTCGGCATTGAATATCGCAGACACATAAAGTGGGCTAATTCCACCTAATGATGATAATGGGGTTGTTGATAGTGGTAGGAATGATAACATTATGTTTTAATCCAGTAGTTGCCAGCGTATCCAGAAGCAAAGCCGCCGATATTTGTAGTTATTGCTGGCAATCGAAAATTTCCAGTGTCTGGCGTTATTTTTATAAAACTATCTCCACCATAATTTAAAGCTATAAAAGACTGTCCGTTCCAAAGAATAGACCTCAAGCTGTTAGGAGAAGCAAGAACTATATTAAGCTCTCTCCATGATGCACCATCTTTAGAAACGGCTATAACTGTTGATATGAGAGCTGGGACTATATAATATGACCCATTCCACGAAAGTGTATGCCAAGATCTACTAAGAGGCATATAATTTTGAGTCCAATTTATTCCATCGCTTGATATATTTATAAAATTGCTAGGTGTGGCTGGGACCGCATATTGAGATCCATTCCAATTAATATTTTGATATGTATTCCTCGTTGGAAAAGTTCTAGATGTCCACACTGAGCCATTTGGGGATGTTGCATAAATAGCTGAGTCTTGAGCTGTTGC
>Ga0114975_10002251_pt1 | contig 13262 bp, 13 predicted proteins | sample S_130626_EF_Meta_FD_87031 | JGI IMG/M metagenome (GOLD analysis project Ga0114975, IMG submission 87031) | Freshwater microbial communities from Lake Simoncouche, Canada to study carbon cycling - S_130626_EF_MetaG | ecosystem: Environmental > Aquatic > Freshwater > Lake | place: Lake...
CACTTATATCATAGCCTATAGGCATTCTGACGAAAGGTTGAAAAATATTCAAATGGTTCTAAATTGGTTAGGTGACTCTGCTAAAGAAGTTATCTTGGTAGAAAGTGATACTGATTCCAAACTTGAATCAATCAAAGATAAATATAACTTCAAGCATATTTTTCTAAAGAACAATTATCCATTTAATAAATCTTGGTGTTTTAATGTAGGTTACAAATCTGCATCAACTGAAAATATAGTTTTCGGTGATGCAGATTTAGTAATGGATAAATCAAAGTTCTTAGAAGCGGTTTCAATGTTGGGAGAATATCAAGTAGTGAATCCATACAGACCGGTATTGGATCTGACTTTTGATGAATCTGAAAGTTATGCTTCCAATGGAGATTTTGAAGTCTTAAGATCTATACTCAGACCTGGTAGAGGAGAAACTGACCATCAGAAAGTTCCTTTTTGTGGTGGGATTATAATGTTTCAGAAATCAGCATTAGAAAAAATGGGTGGATGGAATGAAGATTTTTGGGGATGGGGGTGTGAAGATGATGCACAATCTTTTAAGGTTTTTGTATTAGAAATGAAAAACCTACAATGTGAGAATAAATGTTATCACCTTTACCATAATAGACCCACTCCTAATCAAGAACTTTATTTTAGAAACTTTAATATTTATAAACAATTTGTTCAAGCTAACAAACAAATACTAGAAAGTTACATTACCACAATTAAAGATAAAATTGGGGATATAAATAAATTAAATTCATGATACATTTACTTTGGTGTACTATACGACCTCAAGTTTTTTTAAATTCCTACAGTCAATGGATTAGATTATCTTCTAATAAAGATAGAATAAAAACAAAAGTTTGTGTGAACTTAGAATCACACAAGAATATTATAACTTCTGAAGTTCCAGATCTAGATGTTGTAGTAACCGATAAACCAGAAAGGTTAGGAGTTGCTTATCCATCATATTATTTGAGTTCTAGGTTAGAGGGTAAGGAAGATGATATTGTAGTATTTGCATCTGATGACTTTTTACCACCAAAAAATTGGGATACATATTTAGAATCAAAATTAAAGGGGAAAACGGGATCGTTAATGGTTAGAGATGGTTATCAAAAACCAGACTCTTCCAATATGTTATATCCATCTATAACAATACCAATAATGACTTTTGGATGCTTAGAAAAGATGAACAAAATAATTTATCATCCAAGTTATTATCATATGTTTTCTGATAGTGAACTCTATTTCAATCTTAGAGACATGGGGTTATTATTTGATGATAGGATTAATGACGAAACTATTTTTGAGCATCATCATTATGCAGCTGGTAAAAGAAATGCCGATCAAGCAGATCAAGCCTATAATCACAAATGGAAAGAAGATGAAATTACTTGGAACAAAAGGAGAACCCTAACAGTCGAAGAACGGATTAAAGTATGAAAAGGAAAATAAAAATAGACTTTACTGACTTTTGGGGTGGTTTTGATAAGACCAATAACTATTTCTATAACTTATTGAAAGAAGAGTTTGAAATTGAGATATCTAACCAACCAGATTATTTATTCTTTTCAATTTTTGGAAACCATCACCAAAATTATAAATGTATTAAAATATTTTATACCGGTGAAAATATTGCCCCGCCTTTGGGATATTGTCAGTGGTCTTTTTCATTTGACTATTTGGAAGATCCAAGAAACTATAGAATACCACATTACCTGTTATATGATGGATATTATGAATTGGAAAGGCCAAAGGTTATAGAGGAATCTTTTGTTAATAGAAAGTTTTGCAACTTTGTAGCTTCAAATGGTAACTGCCAAGAAAGAAATTTTTTTGTACAAGAATTATCTAAATATAAAAAAGTAGATTCTGGTGGAAGATTTATGAATAATATTGGATATGCTGTTTCGGATAAAAGAAAATTTCAATCTGAATATAAGTTTTCAGTTGCTTTTGAGAATAATGCGTATAGACCACAACATATTGGATATACTACTGAGAAGATTATGGAACCAATGACTGTTAATTCAATACCATTGTATTGGGGAAATCCAAGAATTGATTTAGAGTTTAATACTAAATCCTTCGTTAATTTTTACGATCATGGGTATTTTGAAAAAATGATTGAAAATATTATAGATCTCGATAGTAACACTGAAAAATACTTGGAAGTTTTGAGAACTCCTTGGTTCAATGATAATATAATACCAGAAACCAATAGAATAAAGAACATAAAAAACTTTCTATACAATATTTTTTGAATAATTAAATGTCATATTTAGAATCAGATGCTCCAGAACTCATATTACATGTCAATAATGACGAATTATATGTTGTGCACAATGCTGGTTTCTTTTCATGTACTTCAATATCACTATTTAATATAATTTCTTATTTTAATAAGTATAAATCCTTACCGAGGATTGTACATAGAGATTCACAATTCTCTTACTATAAGACCAACAATAGTGAAAATTTAGTACCTCTCTATTTCAAAGAGAATGAAGAAATTTCAATTGACTATTCACAAAAAATTGATTTCATAAAGTCAGAAGATTCTCCACAGTTTTCAGACTATAGAAACATTTACTTTTCAGATATTGAAAAATTTGTAAAAAAGTATTTTCAACCAAGTGATTTCGTCAATAAGATAATAAATCATTTCGAGAGCCTTTATAATTTGGATTATGAAAATTTATGTTCAGTCTATTATAGAGGTAATGATAAAATAACGGAAACACCACTAGGTTCATATGACGAGTATTTCCAAAAATCTCTTCAAATACAAAAAGAAAATCCAAATATAAAATTTTTGGTACAAACAGATGAAACAGAATTTTTGAATGAGTTTAAGACAAAATTTAGTAATGTAATTTCTTTTGAAGAAATGCCGCATATGACAAATAGAAAGTCTGCCATGCAGTACCAATTGCCAAGGGAACAACTTCCTGTATTTGGTGCTTATTTCTTAGCCGCGACAATATGTGTTTCTAGGTGCAAATACTTATTAACACACAGTGGAAACTGTGGAATATGGGCTGTTTTATACAGAGGGGATGTAAAAAATGTTCATCAATATTTAATTGATAAATGGTTATAATTGAAAAAAAAAAATAAAATGAAAAAATATTATATACACCACCACCTTGGCCTAGGAGACCATTTTGTCTGCAATGGTTTAGTGAGATTCATGTGTGAGAAATTTGGCAAAGTCACTACTTTTGCGAAATTCCACAATTATGAAACAGTCAAGTTTATGTTCAGAGACAATTCCAACATAAATGTTTTACCGGTTGAGAATGACTCAATGATTTACCAATATCCATTTGATAAAATGAATCCTAATGGGGAAAACTATTTCATACAAGTTGGATTCGATAATTTATGGAAAAACTTTAAAGATCCGGAATTGCCCCTTTATTCGGGTAGTGATAATTTTGATGTTAGATTCTACGAAATTATGGGATTGGATTTTGAGCTTAGGTGGAATCTTTTCAATACCGAAAGAGATTTAACTGAAGAGGAAAACTTTTTTAAAAATTTCAATATCAAAAAAAACGAATATGTATTTGTGCACGATGATGAACGTTTCCAAATAGACATGAATAGAGTTAATACTAATTTACAAGTTATAAAACCTATAAAAGGACTAACAACAAATATTTATGATTATTGTTATTTGATAGAAAATGCTTGTGAAGTCCACACAATAGAAAGCTCATTTGGTCTTATGATAGACTCACTTAATCTATCAAAAGAACATTATATACACAGATATCCTAGAACTGATAACCCACCAGTATATCGATATGTGAAAGAAATTTTATTATAAAGAATATTTAAAATGGCAAATGGAATTTACAAAATAACAGAAGAATTCGAGAAGTCTCTATCCGAATATACTGGAGCACCATACGTAGTTACGTTGGATAATCAGAGTAATGCTCTTTTTTTAGCTTTAATGTATGAAAAAGTACAAGGATTGGAAATAACAATTCCATCCAGAACATATCCATCCGTACCTTGTGAGATAATACATGCAGGTGGTGTAGTAAAGTTTAAAAAAACAGAAGGTAAAACATTAAAAGGATCTTATCAACTCAGTCCTACTAATGTTTGGGATTCTGCCCTTTCTTTTACTGCTGACATGTATAAAAAGGGCACACATATGTGCATATCTTTCACCGGCCCATATAAACATTTTAAACTGAGTAAGGGTGGTGCTATTTTGACAGACAACTTAGAGGCGTATCATTGGTTTAAAAGAGCTAGATATAGTGGTAGAAGAGAATGTTCTTACCACGATGATAATTTTGATATGTTGGGTTGGAACTTTTACATGATGCCTGAATTAGCCGCCAGAGGAATGCTTTTAATGAACCAATTTTACCACACAGATGGAACTAAAAAACAAAATGAAGATTTGGAACTACCATATCCAGATCTTTCAAAATTTCCAATCTACACTTCTCAAAATATAAAATAAAAAAATAAAGTATGCAATTTTTATTAGGTGATAGGGGATCAAAGGCAAACGAGGTAATCTCAAATATGATTCTTGAAAATAAGCCATTTGCTTTGAGTAGAATGGGTCTAGCAGAGGTTAGATGGGTAGATTGGTATATAAGAGGGGGTCTTAATTTTAATTGTGATGGATCCCTTTTCTCAAGACATATTTTCACACCAACTTTACGAGACAGACTCAAATTGAACGGTGTTTACGGAGACACTCAAGAATTCTTTATGGAAGAGTATATAAAGGGTGTTTCATCTGGTGATTTGCAAGTTTTTTGGTTTGATTATGATGGAAAAAAATTGGTTTTTGATGAGCAAATTAATATAATAGACCACTATTCACAAAAATCAATAAAAATAGATTGTGAATCACTTTGTCCTTATATACATACAAATTTTTGGTCAAAATCTTTATCAGGTAAAAAGGTTTTAGTCGTTTATCAATTTGTTGAAACGATTCAATCACAATATCTAAAAAGAGATAAAATTTGGACTGGTGAACACTCTGGTAAATTACCTAATTTTGAACTTATAACTTACAAACCATATTGGTCAATTGGTAATGTAATGCCACATTCTTCTTGGAAAGAAACATTTGAAAAGATGAGAGATGATATATCTGAGTTAGATTTCGACGTTGCTATACTTGGTTGTTCGCATTATGGTTTGCCATTAATGGCTCATATAAAAAACAATTTAAAAAAGACAGCTATTTATATGGGTGGGGAGCTTCAAATTTTATTTGGAATAAAGGGTCAAAGATGGGATAGTTGGGAAAGAGTAAATAAACATTATAATGAACATTGGACAAGGTCCATTGATGAAAAACCAGATTCCTACAATGGTCCGATAGCCACTGATGATGGATGCTATTGGTGATTTAAAAAAATAAAAAAAATATGATAGATCAAATAAAGGATTGTGAGTATATAACGAGTATAGGGATGATGCTTTCATTAGATGAGTTAAATATGATCAAATATGATCAAAATGGTGCTCATTATGATTTTAACAAGATTAGTAATGGTAAAGACGGTTGCTGCATTTATATTAAATTCCAATATTTATCACATTTCATAAATAACATACTTCCACAAATAAACTACAAGTTTATTCTCATAACTGGTGATGGTGATGAAACACTACCGAATGATTTTTGCGACCTACACACATTTTATTATATAATTAATAATGATAAAATAATTCATTGGTACTCCACAAATTGTATTGAATCTTTACATCCTAAGTTATCATTGATTCCTTGTGGTGTTAATTTTCACTCTCTGAGTTTTGGTGCTTTTGGACATTGGGGCAATGATGCGAAAAGTCCTATTGAACAAGAAAAAGAAATAATATCTATACGTAAAAATTCAGCACCAATAAGTGATAGAATCAGAAAATGTTATTCGAATTTTCACTTTGCGGTCTATAATGAGTTTGGAAATGCTAGGAAGGAAGCTATAGAAAAAATTGATAAAAACTTAGTATTTTTTGAGCAAAACCTAATAAATAGAACTGAGACTTGGACAAATAATTCCAAATATGCATTTACTTTGTCTCCGTTAGGACATGGTTTAGATTGTCACCGAACTTGGGAGTCTTTGATGCTTGGTTGTATCGTTATTGTGAAAAGTTCGCCATTGGATAATTTGTACAAAGATTTACCAGTCTTGATAATAAATGATTGGGCCGATCTGACAGAAAATCTTTTGAATGAAACAATAGATAAATTCAAAGACTGTGATTTTGATTACGATAGAATAACTTCAAAATATTGGATTTATAAAATAAAAAATAAAAAAACATGAATAATAGATTAATTTTTATTATATCTCATAAATATTTTAGGGGATATGAATCTTACATTGAATATTATGTGAATAATATTCAAAATTTTTATGAAAATGCTCTTACAATAATAGTTGATAATAATTCAGAATACAAAGAAGATGTATTTATCAATTTTATGGGAAAGGAAAATATAATTTTACTAGATAATAACATTGATAGTAAATTTGAAATAGGGGCATATACTGTGGGTTTGAAATATATTATAGATAATAATTTACAAAATCAATATGACTATATAGTTTTAACTCAAGATACCTTTGTAATTAAAAATAAATTTAACTTTGAAACACTATCAAATATAGGAGTGACTTCTTGTCCATTAGTTGGAATAAAAGAAAATTCTAAAGGACACAATGACGTTTTTGGTGATTTTAGCTTATACGAGGAGGTACTTTCTAGATTGAATCTTTATAACAATATGGATAAAATTTCATTCTGTTGGTGTAATAGTTTTGCTATAAACACGTCAAAAACATTAGAATTGTTTTCATATTTTTCGAAAATTAAAATTGTAAACCGTGTACAAAGTTGTGATAGTGAAAGATTTTTAGCTAGAATTATATATGAACTGAATGAGGGAGAAAATTATAGCCTTGATAGCGATTTTCTTTCTTTAAAATATGATTGTCACTCTGTAGATATCCGTTCAAATGTAGAACATTATTTTGTCAAAAGGTCACAAGGTAAAACTGAATTAACTAAAAATAAAATTTAAATTAAATGAGCCAATTTGGAATCGATAGTTATATAATAAACATTTTTGGGAATAATAATGGAATTTTTTTGGAAACAGGTTCCAGTCACCCATTTGATCAAAATAATACTTTTGCACTCGAGCAAAGGGGATGGAGTGGATTATTAGTAGAACCAAGAACAGACTATAATAATGATTATAGAATATTTAGGACCAATTCAATATTGGAGAATTATGCATTGGTGAGTAAATCATACGACAAAGACTATGTTGAAGCCTTTGCACATGATTCGGGTCACATGTCTAATATGACTGGTATATGGAATACTGATCAGAAGGTTATTTGGCCGGCTATAACTCTAGAGAAACTCCTAAAGAAGCATGAAATGAAAAAAATTGACTTCTTTTCTCTTGATGTTGAGGGTTATGAGCATGAGGTCTTGGATGGGATTGACTTTAATTATACAGAATTTGGTGTTATGATAATTGAAACCCATGATTATACTTGGAACAATAAAACTGATGACTTCTCATATTTGGAAAATTTTAATTATACTTATATTGATAAACTATCTCCAAATCATCAAATATGGATAAATAAAAATAAAATCTGAGTATGTTATTGGAAAAAATTTCAAAGGGAGCTATTTATTATAATAACCAGCAACCAAAATTCACAAGAGAATATTACTATTACTGTGTAAAATTATTGAAGTCCTATCTGATAAACAGTAATAAGGAGATTAATATTATTTTTGGAGAATATGAGTTTGATTTCCAAAACGAACTAAGGACTTTGAAAATAGATTTCCAATACGAACACACATTGGTGAAGCAAGAAGGTAGGGGTAGTGAAACTTTCCAAAGGGGGAAAATAAAAGATGTAGAAGATTTCTATTTAGTTAGAATTCCCAATTACGAAAATTTACAAAAAAATGATATAGTTATTGAATATAGCATACCAAACATAATTAATATACAGACATCAGAACTATTTACTGAATACTCAAAAAAACTAGTTTATATCGCACCAGTCATATATGATATACAAAATCCAAGTATGGAAAGCAGAAATATAAATTGTATAACTATGTTCTATGATATTTACCAAGAGAGAAGGAGAAAACTATTAGAAAATATCTACACGAATGGAATTAATTCCATAAATGTGAACAATTGTTTTTCAAAGTCAGATCTTTATAATTTGTATTCTAATATAAAAATAATGTTAAACATACACCAAACTCCACACCACCACACTTTTGAAGAGTTGAGGGTACTTCCAGCAATATTAAACGGTGTTTTGGTTATATGTGAAGATAGTCCACTAAAGGAAAAAATACCTTATAATGATTTTATCATTTGGTCCCCCTATGATAAAATCATAGATAAATTAAAGGAGGTTGAGAATGACTATGTTGGTTATTGGGAAAGAATATTCGGAGATGGTAGGTTAGGAAAAATTCACAAAAGACTAGAAATCGAAAACAAAGAAAATCTTTTCAGAATATTGGATGAAAGAACAAATCTTTTTGACGATCCTTCGAAAAATGGGATTTAAATCTTCTGAATAATTCTAGGAACTTCACCCAGTTCTAAAAGCTTAGACTTATTCAATAAGAACTCTACATCCGTAAAGTTAAACTTGAAAGTCATAGTGAAGTCTTTTGCTTGTATCTTTTGTTGGGAATAGTTGAATAGATTCTCACTTAAACCAACTGCGATAAGTTCAAAGAACTTTATAGTGTATATACCATCTCTCCATATATCAACCGCAGTCAATGTGAATGGGTTTATAAATAGGTGATCTGTGTCTAGATAATGTTTCGTAAAAATATCGTAGCAAATCCAATAGTTTAAATCAGAATCAACTGATCTAAATACTACTTGTATCTCATGACTGCTCAAAATATCTTGAACGTTTTTAGATGGTTTGTAAGCTCTTACTTTACCTCTTATCAGTTTCTGTTCCGGTGTCTCTATTGTTAGACCAGGATAACTTATAGACTTTATTGTAGAGTTAAGATAATCAACAACGTTTTCATATTGTATCCAATTCTTTTGCAGAATTGGTGTATATGTATTGATAATCTCCTGTGGGATAAAATCAGATGGTAAGTTAAAAACAAACTGCGAACTCTGTGACGATAACCTCATTTTCTATTCATTTTATTTTAAACTGGACCACCTGGCTTATAAGTAGTTCCGGTATCTTCAGTTACTCTAACCACTTTAGTATTCTTATCTATTGCTTTAATAATCCAGTTTTTACCAAGAATCTTAGTTAGATCATTTACTTTTAAATCTTCAGCAACCGATTTTGTTATTGTTGTGATGTAATTACTAGTATCGAAATCTTTAACTTTATAATCTGTTATAATCTCAGTTTGTTGATTCTGTGATGCGTTTGTATTTGTAGTAATATTTCCGAACTCAAGATTATAGTAAGCAAACTCTTGGTCACTTCCTATTTCTTTCCTTGTTTGTTGCTGAACTTGTTTATAGTTAGTCTTATCTTCAGGTGTTTGTAGAGTGGTCTCTAACTTACCTTTGAGAACACTTAGTTTTTCCAATAGCATATCTTTAGAATAAAGTGCGTCTGTTTTTATACTAAGATTTGTAGGTAAATCAGTCAATGATAGAGCCTTCTTAACATTTGCTGGTGTCCAAGTATATCCATCTATTTTTAAGTTGGATGTAGAATCTATCTCATAAGTTACTCCCAATAGTTTCAAAGCTGTTGGAGTTGATGTATTAGTTAGATTTACATTAGTAGCATTGGTACCAGTATTTGTACCGGTTCCAGTATTGGTAGTAGCATTACCAACACCACCATTAGCACCGGTTGTATCAGGTATAAGTTTTCTAGTAACAACAGCAGTTCCTTTCTCTGGTGTTTCGATTACAGAAATAATACTTGGCTCTTGGTTATTACCAGTTTCAGTTTCTTGTTGTTTTTGTTCATTATTGAGGTTATCAACGTTTGCTTTGTCATCATATAATGAGAAGAGACCAGAATAAACAACAGTATTTAATGTGTTTATTGTAGAAGTTATGTAAAATACATTTATACCAGAATCTAATATAGTTCTAATCTCATTTATTTTATTCTGACTTATCCTAAATATAATTTGACCTTTAGTTAAATCGTTTTGTTGTGTTTGGGTATATAATTTGAACTCAACATTATTTTTACTATTCTTGAAAACTAGTTTTATTTCACCCATTCCACTAAGATCCATATACTTAGGAGCTACAGCATATTCAACACTTGTTTGATTACCATTATTTCTTACAATCTGGTCACTACTAACATCCGTTGCAATTATGAATTGAATTAATTGATCAAATGGTTGTATTAACAATTTTAATCTACCTATCCCATAAAAGTTCTTTTTACCAACCCTAACATTTTCACTTTTAGCCACAACACTATATTTGTCTGCTAAAACTGTGTAGTTAACAGGATATGGATCTAAAATAACTTGAGTTTTTGTAGAATCCGCAATTTGGTTAATACCAGTTTGATTATCAGTTGGTATAGCTCCCCTACCATTCGATCTACTAAATAAGTTTCTCTGTGAACTCGCAGCAAATTGACTAAGACCAGCATTCTTTGAACCAAATAGATTTTTATTTGTGTTGTTAGAGAATAAACTCCCACCAGCGTTGCCGTAAATCCTACCATCTGTATAGGCAGTTCCATTCAAGTTTCCAAATATACCAGCACCTTCTGGTGTTTTAATATTGTAAATCTTTGGCTTAGAAGATCTAGCTAAGTTAATCTTAGTTAGATTTAAACTATATTTAGCAACCTCATCCTGTAACATACCATATGAAGCTCTTCTCTGAATCATTGAACCATCTACTGCGTCAACAACATTCATTTCAACATCAATGATTGCAGTTGTAGTGCTAAATTTTATAATCGGTCTGTATTCTACTTTTTCATTGAAGTTATCTTGTATTGTAAACTTAATAGATTTACCTCTCAAGTTTTGTTCAAATAAAGTTACAACATATTCAACATAATATCTCTTACCCAAAGATACAGAATTCTTAATAAAAGTATTGAACTCAGAAATATTACCATTATAAATACCATAAATCTCGAAAAAATCCCCCGCCGTAGAATGCTCTATTTTAAGACCTACCTTTTCAAAATCTGGTGATTGTGGTAGATTTATAGAAGTTTTTGAAGTTAAATAATAAGTAGTGACCTTATTAACTGTCTTCCTACTATTTATAAAATGAAAATCAATAAATATTGGGGAGGTAATACTAAGACCCGTACCTTGTGTTAAGTTATAGTTTATAGTATTTTCCTTTGCGGCTGTATTAGTTCTTAGTCCAGATAAATACCTTACCGAAGGCACATCTATCATTATGTATTTACCCCATAACTTTTCTTGAAATAATAAAGCTGGATTTGATAAATTCAACAAATACCCTTGATTAGTATCACTAATATCAAAGAAAAAATTAGAAAGTTCATATGTTTTCTGATTATTATAATCGAATGTAAATAATTTTACGTGACAACCAATATACTCACCAAAAGTATAATTTACTGGTAGGTGAATTTTTATAGTATCGTGTCTAGCTGGAAATCCCTCGGAATAGTCTTTTAACTGTAGAAAAGAATAATTTGAAGGATTTATCAATCCGTAAGTATTACTAATCGAATCGATTTTGAATAACTGATTCTCTAATGTGTTATTAGTACTACTACCTGTACCAGCAATATAGGAGTAGTTGAGTTGATTATCTTTGGTATTTAATAGAATTTTATATGAATTGCCGATGTTATTACTATCATCGTAGATATATTCTAATAAAATATTTTTATTTACTTTTACAAATTTGGAAACCCTCATCTTTTAAAAAAGATTTTGGTTTATATATTAAAAAATGATTATCTTCAAACAAGGTCTTTTATAGCAATAGATACTTCTGATTTTATATTTTCATCAGAAAGATTTGGATATCTTTTTTTAATTGTTTGGTATAGGAACTCTTCTTCCTTTTGAAGCTTTACTAAACCCTCATTCAACACATTTACCCTTTGTGTAATCTTTGTTTCTTCATTTTCGATCTCTTGGATCTCATTAACAATTTTTTGAGTTATTATCAATAATTGTTCTTTACTCCCCTTAGTATTTAGATCTTTTTCATTGATATCTTTGAAAACTTCTGATTTTTCCAAAAGAAAATCGGAAAGTTTTTTTACCTCTTTCTCATAAAGGCTCAAATCACTCATTATGGATAGATATTTTTTTCTTATTTCTCTAGCAGTTTGTAATAAGTTATGATCAATCATTTTTTGTAGGTGTTTTTTTTCTAGTTGTTGTAGTTTTGACCGCTGACACAGATTGTTCTGTTTGACTATTTGCTTTCTTATGTAACATAAGAATAATCTGGTCTTTTATTTTATTCTTAATTATTTGTGGATTCAATAATATTTGATTTGTAAATTCCTCAGCTAAGAAATCGATAATACTTGTATTATAAGAATCTTCCATCATTTCAATAAAATCGAGTCTCGGAATCTTATTATTAATTTCGAACTTTATATTAAAATCAGTATTTCTCTTTACATTCCTAAACATTTGAATTATAGGATCCATAGATTGCTGCGATTGTGGTGGAACTATTGGCTGACTCATTATATTTTCTAATTTAGGTGGATTTATTTTTTCATTTATATCTTCATCCATATAATTATTATTTGTTTCGGGCAAATTTAACCCATCATCTATATCGTCCAAATCATCCCCCAAAATATTTTTGAAGGCATCAATCTGTTTTGAAGCCTGATTTTGTGGGGTTTCAAACATTTTTTTAGCTTTTGCTATCAGTTGTTGCTTTTCCTCTTCTGGATCATACGGCAAAACCGCCGGTGAATCATCATAATCTTGTGGATTTCCATAGTTATTTAGCAATTGTCTTGGAGAATCAAATTTTTCTTGTTGAATTGATTCATTTGGCAATTGTCTAATCTTTTCTGTAAAAGCGTTAACCAACCCCTCATTTCTGAAAAAGTTCATAGGATCAATATATTCATCAAAGAAATGATGATCTAAAAGTTTATTCAACTTTACTTTACTTTTACCATCCAAAATAACGATGTCTTCAAATTGATCAGTAACTTGAACAACTCTACCAGTCTGTAAATCCGTAAACTTTTTATTCTTATACA
>Ga0114975_10002254_pt1 | contig 13259 bp, 14 predicted proteins | sample S_130626_EF_Meta_FD_87031 | JGI IMG/M metagenome (GOLD analysis project Ga0114975, IMG submission 87031) | Freshwater microbial communities from Lake Simoncouche, Canada to study carbon cycling - S_130626_EF_MetaG | ecosystem: Environmental > Aquatic > Freshwater > Lake | place: Lake...
AAATCTTTGAGGCAAACTTTGCAGCTTCTTTGATGGCTCCAGTTGCTTTTGATTTTTCCTTCATAAACTCCCATTGGGATACGAAATCTTTCTCTAGACCAACAGCCTCCAGATCTTGCTTCAGATGACGGATGTGGCCGAGGCTGGCTATGACTTTCCAGCCTGCGCCAAGGAAGCCCTGGATCTTGGAGCACTTGGCGGGTGATTCAACAATCACTAAGTTAGACATTCTGGATGTTTCTCTTGTTATTGTATAGTTTGTTTGGGTCAATTTTTTCTTTTTTAGGAGGAAAAATTGATCGCATCCGTGCCGCACAGATATGTACAATAACACAATGGATTATACTACTCCATTCAAAACCTTATCAATAAATACACTCTATGAATCTATCACAGCACCAATTGAAGAAGGAGGAATTCCAATGTTTGTAGGTTTAGTTCTTGAGACTCTTAATGTAATGATTTATACTCTCATAGAAGCAGGTAAGTTAATTCCTTCACAGAATCAAGATGCAGAGTATTGTGTTAGAATTAATTCGCATAACAAAACCGTAGAAGATATTCAACGTGAATCACTATCCTTGGATTCTCTTGGAAAAGTGATTTATCACTTTCTTCTTGAAGTTCCCAATAGACTATGGACAATACAATTAGGTGCTCAAAAAACAAAAACTGCCCAAATGATTCGTTGTATTCAAGAATTGATTAAAGAAGCAATTTCATCACCTATACGAGTTATTCCATTCTTATTTAGTTTAAATAGTTTAGATTTAACTGACCAAAGTATGATTCGTTTTATTACAAGTCTTGATAATGTTATAGTATTTGTATTTGCTTCACGAAAAATGGATACTTCCGAAGATGAATTGCTCAGAGGAAAACCAATTGAATATAATCCATCCATACATTTTATAAGGGCATCTATTGATAATTACATACATGGGCGTGGCCCCATGCCTTTAATTATTTCACTTCCAAACCCTACTCAACTAAAGAAGGTTACTGAAGTGTTAGAGTATATTCTTTCATTAAGAATTGCAAATAAAGAATGTGGGTATATGAACTTCTTTGATGAAGCAGATGCTATTTATCCTAAAATGAGACCAAGTTTACTGAAATATATTGTGGATATAAATTCAAATCCAATTCCAGCAAATTATGGAACATATTGGGTATCGGCAACATTAGATATTGATAATTCAATGAATTTTGAAGAAGTATTAAAGGCATTTCAATATCCTGTATATATTGATTCATCTGTGGAAATTAATTACCGAAACATAGATACTTCTGATTCAAAAATACTAAATCCATTCTTACGTCAAGAAAAAAAAGAGTCTAATAATGCTTTTGACTTGAGAATTATCAAGGAACATTTCTCTCATTTTATGGAAAAGGTTAGAGGAAGAAATGGTGTTGAATATAATCGTCGCACGATTATCGTGGCAAATGTTGAAAATGACAAACAAATAGCATTTGCTAAAAAATTAGCAACTTTAATTGGTGGTAGTATTGTATACAATCAAACCGGAATTACAGCAGTTTGGAAGACACCTGATACTACGGTTGTCACTAAGACTATAAGAAGAAAGGATCTTCCTAAAAATCTTCGTACCAAGCCTATTAATGAAAAAATAAAATGGGTCTATGATACTACACCAGAAATACAAAATGCTCCATTATTTCTTATTGGAAACAAAATGATTGATCGTGGTCTTTCCTTTCATTATGCGCCTAGAGGCGAAGAAGGGCAAGCGCTATTATTTACAGATATCATACTTCCTTATTATTCAAGAGCCGAATGGCGTCGTGCAGCCCAAGCAGTAGCTCGTTTATGGGGTGTTATTGCACATCGCCCTGAATATTGTGGTACTATTACACATTGGTTGGATGCACGAACACGAGAACTAGTACTTCGCGACGCACGTAAGACAAAACATATTCAGGACAATTCCTATATTCCTCAACCTATTTCCTATTTAACACAACAAGCAGAAGCAGAAATTGAAGAAGAAGGGGATACATCTAATCGTCATATTATTCAATCCGAGTCGTATGCTCCTGACCATAGAATTGATTTTGCTCAACTAGAGTTGGATAGTCATGCAAATGGAAATCAAGGTAGAATAGGTACTATGCGTCATTTAATAAATTCTATTAAATCTTCTAGATTAGTTGAAGACTTGCGTAGATCAATCGGCGTTCTAGATAAGGAACATCCAACAAGTTATAAGGTTTGTGATGGATATATTATACCTACGCGTATTTCTAGAGTTGGAGTTAATGCAGATGGATTAACGTCAGAACATCGGATTATTCTGAATAGAATTGGAGATTCACCTCTTAAAACACTAGATGAAATTAGTTTAACAAATGCGGTTGATAGACCAAATGGAAGAAGAGCATGTCAAAGCTTTACAATATTGTCCCTCTACCCAAATGAGACAAGTGGTCCTGAAGAACTTCTTTGGATATATCGCTACGAAATGCCCCTAAAGGATACCAATGGCCAGATTTGCTTTACTGGAGATACTGTTCTCTTTCATGATCAGAATTGTACCATTCAGGAACTCTATCCATCTGAAAATGGGGACCGTGTAAAGGCACGTCTTACTACTCTAACTGGTCCTGAACCTGAGTATATAAATGAGTTTGGAGAAATAGATACAAAGATTCCAGGAACACAATTCACTAAACTCTAATTCTGAATTAATTCTATTGTATTCTATATATAATATCTACTATATTTTTTAGTATCAAGAAAAATTGAAGCCCACGGACCCTATCAAACCACCACACAATGCAATCCATTCTTCTTTCAGCCTTAACACCGTATACTACCCAAGGAAATACTGGCAATATATACGAAATCAATGTAATTCTACAAGTACTACGTGGTATGGGGCTCACAAATGCAGATTTAGATTCTTCCAATGAACTAATAGAACGTATTATACAGCAAAATAGTAAAATCCAACCAAAACTTTACGAAATGATCACAACGATTCGTACAATGTCAGTTGGAAATGGGTTTGTACTAGATGGACACCGAATTGTAGGAATCCAATGCGCAACACAAGATGATTCTGTTGGTACAGGTGATATTGTTCTTACAACATCGAATGGAACTTCAATAACTCTAAGTATTTGTCAAGGAACTGTAAAGAAGAAGACGAATACAGTTGAAAAATGCTTGACAAATCCCTCTTGTATACGATTTGGTTGTACCGAGGACGATATCCAACAATTTAAATGTATTGAAAAAGACGCAGTTATAGCCTATAAAGATTTCATGAGTTCCAAGTATGGATCTGATGAAACACAGTGGCCATCACGAGTCAGAACAACTATTGCTACAGATTCTTGTAGTCAAGTAGCAAAACTTGTAGAGTCCAGATTCTCTTCATTATCTGAAGACACTAGGAAGACTATATGTACATCCATCCTTCAAATAAAAGATAATAAGCCACCAGCCGATTATCTAGCAGTTGTTGATAAAAAAACAAATGTGATTCAGTATTTCAAATTTGACCATACACCGACCCTAACAGACTGGAAGCCGCGCCTTATTGCTGAAGGTATTTATATAAAATTCTACAATGGAGATAGACTCCTAGGAAAAACCCAAGTGAAATTTAACAACGGTATCTACCACAAAGGAAAAACAAGTAGCATTTCAGATTCTTGGAATGCATCATTCAATCTGACTGATGTATTTCAATTAAAACCTATTCAAGTATCTACAATCCAAACTGTAACACAAGAGTCAACTATACGTATACGACTCGTCCGCCCACCGCCTATAAACCCAACAATAGACGCGCCGCATACTTGATCACTTCCACATTGACTGAATTCCCAAACTGTTTATAAGCCGCGCTCGTACTTGTAGGCAATTGGAAGGTATCTGGGAAACTCTGTAAGCGCGCCACTTCACGTGGCGACAATTTTCTACGTTTTTCACCCACATATACGATCTGTGCCATTGCTACAAGAGCCGGTGAATACGTCGCTCGTTTCACACGAATTCCTGAAGGACGGAACTGGAATAAGAGAGTCCAGAGTGAATCTTCTGTTTGGAATTTTCCAGCCTGCCATTCCAACTTGCGCTTTGCTCCTGTAAACCCCTTCACCTGCCGCGCCTTCTTCAACCAAGGCTCCAAGAAGGCTTGATTGGCCTTGTAGAAATCCCTATTCTGTTGTACGAATTTTTGCTTCCACTTTGGAATCTTGTACTGGACTGTTGATTCTTCATCATCGTCTTCTTGATCTTGTTCTTGATCTTGATTTGGAACAGCCTCCTCAACGACTGTATCTGTCAAACTATAGTCCAAGTCCCAATCATCACTCCACATAGGAAACGTCGGCAACTTGAGTCCCTTGGACTTCCAGTACACAACAACTTCCTCCCATAGATTCAACACTTCAATATCCGAAGCCGACAGTTGTGTCCCTTCAGGAACATCCGTATCATCTGTCAGAATCTGTTGAATACTTACAGAAGCCGGTGGTTGTACTGTTGGAATTGTCGGTAGAGTTCCCCCAGGCAACACATCATTTCTCCATCCTAGAATCATCACACGCTCCCTATGCTGAGGAACACCCAATTGATGCGGCGACAATACGATCGGCGTCTCATAGGTTGTGTAACCAGACTCTGTGATACACTTGTAAATTGTAGCCCATGTACGCCCTTTGTCATGACCTTTAAGATTCTTCACATTCTCCAATAAGAAGTATCTTGGCTTTTTCTCTCGTAATATACGGCACACATCGCGGAATAAGGTTCCACGCGTATCTTCAAATCCATTCTGTTTTCCAGCATGACTGAATGCTTGACAAGGAAATCCAGCACACAAGATGTCAAAGTCTGGAATAGAGGCCGATTCTAGTTTCGTCACATCCTTCCTAGGTTCCAGGCCATAATTGGTCTTATAGACTTCTCTACACTTTTCATCAATATCACACGCCAAGACACACTTGGCACCGAGTGACACAAGAGCAGTATGAAATCCACCGATTCCACAGAAGAGATCAATGAATTTCAATTGTTCTTGGGGTTCTTCTTGTTCAGTCACAGGGTTCGTTTGTTGTTGTACAAGCAATGCTTCTAGGGCACTGATCCTGGCTCGTAGATCTGCTACTTTTGTATGACAGGATTCTTTCGTCTGGTGGCGCTTGAGTTTTTGCATTGTATCAAATTCGTGGCCGCATCGGGAGCATTCGTAAGTGACCATTTTGGTTTCCTACGATGTGTTTGGGAAAAATGCGTCAATTTTTATGGGGGGGGTAGAACGTGTTTAGACAGACTCAGAATATTTATTTTTTACCTTTTCTTTAAATTTAGATAATTGTTCTCGTATACTATTTAATTGGGTTTTTGTATGCGTATCATCTTTTATAAATAGTTCATTTTCTAGAAATCGCCCTTCTTGTATAAGTTTGTTTCTTCTATCAAGACCTTCCCGTATATAATTCAACTCTTGTAATAAAACGTTTGATGTTTGTTCAGTACTAAAACTAGTAAAATAGGCATGTTCTTTTAAATATGTGGTATACTCTTGTAATTCTTGATTTATAGAACTCCAAAGTCTATTCAACTGGATACTAGTCTTATTTACTTTTACTGCGGAAGGAATGATAGTTTGTTGTTGATATATTTGATTGCTCATTGTATTACCATACTTACTACTAGCAAATTGGATCAATTTTATCTATCGTCTAAAGCCCCATCTGCCTACATACCTAAATGGGTATTGACGGCAGACAACATCTGGAACTTTACGGTCCTCCTGAGTCTATGGACGCACTGGAAGCGTGTGGTCTTGTACTGGAAACAGACAGCGAAGATCTGGACTATATCGGTACACGTTTTTTTGGTAAGGAGGTTTCTATAAAGCGCCTTGGATTCAACCACATTGGTCTATCGTATGAATTCCGTAACCAACCTATTTATGAGTATTTGACTGAGCTCTTGGTACAGCATCCAAAGTGCTGGATCAAAAATGAATATCATACGGAAGATGGGGATTGTGCGATCTGGATCGCTAGAATGGTAGATGGCAAGCCTTCGGTTCAAGAGTTTGAATGGCAAGAGTTATTCCTAGAAGAGGCCATGGGGTCTCAAGATTTTTCCAAGACGACTCAGTCGCAGGGACTGACGGAAGAGGATGAGATTTGTAGTCCTGTATCGGATGAAGTAACTAAGAAAGTGGTTCAGAGGAAAAATTGAACCTGAGACGTATTTTAAAACCCAATGAATTTCTTGGTCTGATTTTTTAGGTGTTCCCTAAAACTATCCTCCCTACGTAGAAACATGTCAACTATTACCGTTCAATTTGATAATTCAGCCAATAGTCCTGAGAATAACCCCCCCGGCTCTAAAATGTGGATTGGAGGTTCCGACGTACATGGCGCTCCTGGCACCCTTGTTGATAAGATAGACACTCTTCAACCCTATACCATGGACGCATCCGTCACTAGTTTGAATACTTGGTATTATGATGGATATGCATGGAACTCTGGCCTTCAACTCAACGGCCCATTTACAGATACTCAAGTAATTGTACTCTTGAAAGTAAAGTTGTAATCTAATTTATATACTAGAAACTAAATATTATACTAGGTATCATATACAAGTATAAAAATTAGATTCAATTTTTTATGGTAGACTCTACCATAAAAAATTATTGTATTTATTCTATACTTATCCACGACGGATTTTACGTGTGGTTCTGTGGCTGCGGCCACCTCCTTGTTTGGCTTTGGCAACCTTTTCCGTTCTACCTTTAGATATACACCCTTTACTTCCTTCCATCTAATTAGTTCTACACATAAAAATAGAATAAAGTACTACCTAAACATAAAAAACACTCATACTACATATGGATCAGTATCAAGAGAAGAGTCCGAAAGATAACTACAACTTTGTCCGAGTAATCAACAAGGAATTAGGTCTTCAGTCAAAAGAGGAATACTATCAACAGTCTCTAGAACACCCTAAATATGTAGCCGATCCTGAGACGTATTTCAAGACCCAATGGGTTTCCTGGTCACACTTCTTAGGATTTGATTGAATTTAGAGCCGTAATCTTAACTCCTTAAGACTCACCCCAATACTTCCGTGTCATACCTCCAATGACTTTGCGGCACAGAGGACATGACGACGGAGTTAGACTAGCCGCATTTGAATTGATCGTAGTATCCCAGCACGTAAGGCATAGTTTATGACTTACGTGACACGATAAGACTACAAGTTGTTTTGTTTCAAAGCAGATGGCACATGTTTCTGGCTCCTTACTCTGAATCAAGACCCCTCTATACGCCCAGCAATCAAAGCAAAGTCTGCTATGTCCTTCTGGAAATAGATTAAATTGCCACTGGGGTGCTTGAATTCTACATACTCTAAAATTTTTACATTGCACCAACTCACAATCATGTGTACAAGACGTGGGACGACAATACTCCACAGTATGCGCTCGGCAACCGCACGTACATACATGGTGATCCACATCCGTAATTGGGTCATAACAAGTACATGAACAACGTTTAAAACAACTTCCATTTCCCTTACACACTTGCATTAGATACTTGTTGACTAAGAGGCTGGCCGGTTTCAATTTTTTATAAAATTGACCATACTATCTAAATGATTCTACACAATCTATTAGAGTTATATGGATTATATGGATTATATGGATTTCATCTATGGTGACAATCGTATTCCTACCCTCGTTCCACCTGAAGAGTATCTAGTTCCACAACTTGTTCCACCTGAAGAAGATCCAATTCCAGAACTTATTTATCCTACTATAGAAATTATAGAAGTTCCCGTGGAGGTCCGTGTAGAAGTCCCTGTGGAAGTCCGCGTAGAAGTTCCTGTGGAAATTCCTCTTCCTCAGTATATTCTGAACGGCTATATTGAGAATATGGTAACTAAAAAGGAAACTTGTCCGATCTTACTAGCCGAGTTGACACTAGAGACTACTTGTGTCACACCGTGCGGTCACGCCATGTCCAAAGAAGGCCTAGATTCCTGGTTTCGGTCCTCACAAACCTGCCCTGTCTGCCGCACACCCTTTCCACAGGATCAACTCCAGATCTGGAAGTAATTATATAGTTCTACTATAGAAGATGGCAACCGAACATAAATATGATACAACTGTATTTGGTGTGATGGAATGGGCAAACATTGATCACTGCGGGACATGTAGTTATGGCTCTCTAGAAAAAATCCCTACATCTACCGAGACTAGGAATAAATCTTCTAAACTTCTTCAACCTATTGAACTACGTGAGAAAAATTGAAGCCGAGCCCCAGTGTATCCTAATGAAACATAATGCTTCATACTCTTCCAGCCTTACAAAGAGCCACCGTTGTAAAACGCCCTTCTGCCTCCATCAAAAGCCCCTATGTTGCCGATATAACTCTAGAAGATGGTACAATGGCTTTGTGTCATACCCCTGGACAAAGTTGTTCTGGTCTAGTTGTTCCAGGACGAACGATTTACGTATCCAAGGGAAAAGAAGGAACCAAGACAGGATATACGGCCCAACTTTCTGAAAGTACTGATTCAGAAGGGATCTACACAATCGGCATTCATCCCATGGTCAGCCAACAAATGGCCTCCAAACTCTTGGAACGGATATCCACTGAGGCTGTCTGGAAATCCGAAGTCAAACTGTCCGAACATACTCGCTTGGATTTTGTCGGTTTGCTACCAACTGGGAAAAAAATCTACGTAGAAGTGAAAAACGCTATGATCAGTCATTGTAAAACGGGTCGTCTGACACGCAGAGCCATCTTTCCAGAAGGATACAGAAAGTCCAAAAAGGATACAATTAGCCCCCGTGCTGTAAAACATGCTGAAACGTTGGCTGAATTAATGATGGAGGATACTACCGAAGCAGCCTATTTACTCTTCATTGTACCACGCAATGATTGTCAAGAAGGCTTGGAACTGAATACGGAAGACCCGATCTATTGCAATGCTGTAAATACAGCAATTGCTGTAGGGGTCCAAGTGAAAGTCTTTGGCTTGGACTTTCAATTGGATGGCTCTATCCACTTTGTACAAGAACTTCCATTTCATGCTCCTAAGTAGGATATGTGTTATTCACCCGAAGTATCCATTGGCACATTCGGATTTGTAACAGCACTGTGTATCTATGCTTGGATACGAAACCGAGGAATTGATAGAACAGCAGCCTTACTCTTTTTTGTAGTAGTTCTCATGCAACTTGTAGAATATTTTCTCTGGATTAATCAAGAATGTACCCCTACAAATAAAGTCATTTCATCCCTCGTACCGATTCTACTCTATTTACAGCCACTCCTGTTTGCGCTCATAAGCTGGAAAGGAAATGCTGGAATTGGTGTTTATACACCATATATCTTCTATGGCTGGCTGCTCGCCTTTCTTCCAACCTTATTTTATATGAATTCAATTGGTCTATTCAATAACTGTATTCTAAAAGGACAGAATGGACATTTAAAATGGAATTTAAAGTCCTTTATAGATATTTTTACGCAACAGTCAGCACTAGGTGCAAGCCTCATCTTTCCTATTCTTTATTACATAAGTATACTCTATACATTTGGAACACTAAAAGATACACGGCTAGCCTTGGTATTTTTGGGAATTAGTTTTATCACGTTTCTCACAAGTATTCGTTTCTTCAAAGAAACTTGGGGATCAGTCTGGTGTCACTCTGTAAATGGCGCAGCAGTCTTTGCGCTACTTCTTTCATCTTAGACATAAAAAATTGAATCCGATGATACTCTGTGGTCTAGTACACACCAACATCAAACCAAATGGACGAAAATCCTTTAACAACAACTGTACTGGAGCCCTTTCGCCTAGTAATGCGTTATGCGAAATGTTACTACTGCAATTCTCCAGAATACGATGATAGGTATATAGATGACATATTTGGAATTCGTCATTGTCCAGACCATGCTACATGGGCACGTCGCGATTGCAATGCCTATCTCCATGAAAAGAAAAAGGTCTCTCTCAGGGACGCATGGAAGCAGCCAGTATTACATGAACTTCTAACACTTCTTACAACTAACACAGTTCATGTGCTCCGTTCTAATGGTTTAGTGGAATCTGGATGGATTCTGCGACCCTCTGCAAACTATTCCTTTGCCCCTGAATTTCTAGTATATCTAGAAGGCGAATGGCTCATTCCCATGAAACATAAAACAGAAGATATGCAAAAACATGTGCCTATTATGAGCCTTTTACGAGAAGAAAATGCTGGCATACTAAGAAAAGAGCTTGTAGACCAAGTACTTGCTGTTTTACAAGAAGGGCTCTATAAACAGGATTTCATGGAACAACAGGAATGCCTATTACTATCTTCAGATTCTAGAAAACCTGAAGAATGTACAACTATCCAAACTGGCGTCTGCCAAGGACGCGAATGCCGTGTCTATATGGGTTAAACAGGTCTTCTACCACGTGTATGTCGTTTTCTAGTAGAACGCCTTGTCTTTTTTACACGTGTATTTTTACGACGCTTATAATATCCTCCTATTTGATGATCACGATGATGTGAATCAATATATCTCTGATAAAGGGCAGGATTGTTTGCTTGAATCATACCTAATTCACAACGATGAATTATAGCTCCACAACCCTCTCTTGCTGGAGTGAAACAATATGGGTTAAAATTATCCGGTTCTGTATGTCTAGTTATATGTTCGGCTAAATGATCCCTACAAATAAGCTGAGTATCTGGATGTGTATAAACTCCAACACCGCGATTGCCGCTAGGATGTCTAAACCGATATAGATCACGAATTTCATCTTCCATAACTGCTTCACAATAATAGCAACGTAGAGTACCTCTGTTTGCAGCAAGTATTACCTCTGGTACATGATGACCAGGAGGACATTCTGGAACCGCTTCTACTCGTGCTGCTGGTGCTGGTGCCGCTGCTGCCGCTGCCGCTGGTGCTGGTGCTACCGCTGCTGCTGCCGCTGCCCGTCTAGGAAGTATACTACACGCTAACTCAATTCCTCTTGTAACTCCTGATAGGAGCCATCCAGGTCCCTCTGTAATTCCCATTCGGAGCCACTCAGGTATCCAACTAGGTTCTACCTCTGCAACTGTTGGAGTATAATATAATCCTGGGACCACAGGGCGAGCATACATTCTGTTTTGAATAATAGTCTGCGCTTCTCTGAGTCTTCTAGTATCCATTGATGCGCTCTCCGCAGCATCAGAGCATCTTGTTATAAACTCTTGATTCATTTCTAAATCCCCACCCTCATATGTATTTAATATATCAATAACTGCTTGTATACGTGCAATAAATTCTGGTCTTCCTCCTCCAGCACATGCATTAATACTACCTCCTCGTACAACTTCCCCTGTTGGAGGAAGACGTGGATTCGGAGTTAATATATAATGAGAATGACCCGATGAGCACGCACGACCACATGTGCTACAAAAATACATTTCATGTCTGTCCGTATATTTAATCCAAAGTTCTTCATTCCTCATATTTTTCGGACAAATATGGTGGTGATATTGACATGCTCCCTGTTCTCCTTCACCAAACCCTACAACATTCACTAAATTTAGACAACAAGGGCACATAGTATAATTATAATATCCACGTGCATTGGGGGCTCCTAGAAGCTCAAGAAATGGAATACCTTTAAAATGATTGGCTCGTTCCGCCGCAGCAACAAGGCGACCATTTTTGCGATGAACAGCAGCAGGAGGACCAGGAGGACCAGCAGGAGGACCAGGAAGACCAGGAGGACCAGCAGGAGGACCTGTAGCAGCAGTACCGACACCTCTAGTATGTACTATACGGGCAGCTTGATCAATAGTATTCCCTTGATCTATTAAATTTCTAATAAGTCTATCCTGATTATTATTTAGGGGTCGTGCTTCCTCAAGAGTTACACCTGGATTAGTTGCCATAACTTCAGGTACTTCTATTGGTAAATCTGGTTGATTCCCAATAAGTTGAGCGTTTTGTCTAGTAAGTGCTTCTCTAGCAGCATTTTCAGTTCTAAAAGCACCATTACCCCTACCACCATTCTCTCTTCGCCTTTCTACTACACCTATAACAGGACCGCTAGCATCTGGTAACCTTATTAATTGTTCATATAAATTGTCACGAATTTCTTTTAGACGTGTAGTTTCTCTTAAAAAATCATTTTTAGTATAAAATGTGCCGCGACGTCTCAAACTATTAATTTCTTCCAATACCTCCAAAAAATTTCCTAACAAATTAAGTTCTTCTTCTAATATATTTAAATTACGAATATATGGTTCTAATTGTAGGTTGGTCGCACCCTTTCTTCGCATTTTACGTATTTTAGTCCTTTTAGTAGAAAATATAGGTTGTATAAACATATATCTATTACGAATTAGGTCTATCTCTCGGGGATTCATACTATACACATTCATACTATACACGTAATAACTCTACTTACTATCCTATATTTTTACCTAGAATAGTTATATATAGCGATTATATATAGTTGGAGGGTAAACTAAGTCCTAGTATACAAGTCTAAACATTCTTCTTCTATACTAGAAGAATGGCAGCAACAAACAGAAATGAAACAAGTATAGAAGGTGGTTTGTACGATCTTGTAGCCCGTGGTGTAAAAGATATCTATTTTACAAAAGATGAGAAAGAATCTGTCAATCCCTTTGATTGGCGCTACGAACGGTATCCCGCCGCCCTTCCAGAAATTCGTTTGACAAATCCCTTGAATGACGCCCGCTTCGGCCAACGAGTAGAATGGGAATTTGATCTTCCTGGTGATGTCTTACTGGAAAGCCATCTTGTCATTGAGTTGCCTACCTGGCTTCCACCTGAATTCGCTGCTGGAAATTTGACAAATCTGACCTATGCCGATGGGAATCCTGGATCCTATTATGGCTACACCAATGGGGTCGGCTATTTTTTGTTTGAACGGATACAAATCTTCCAAGACAATTTTCTTCTCCAAGAAGTCACTGGGGATTCTCTCTATGCCGCCGCTTTGTCAAAAGGCTCTTGGAATCAAAGTTTTTTGACGCAACAGTTGGCTGGAATTCACAACGGCTCGGCCACAAGTATTATGCACAATGCGACTCCTGGTCGTTTGGAGATCCCTATACCTATGATTGGTTCCACATGGCAAGGAGATAAAGGGCTGCCCCTATGCGGTTTACGTCAAACTGTGTTTCGTCTTCGGTGTCAACTCCGTCCTTTGGAGCGTCTTGTGGAAACAACTGGAGAG
>Ga0114975_10002256_pt1 | contig 13257 bp, 9 predicted proteins | sample S_130626_EF_Meta_FD_87031 | JGI IMG/M metagenome (GOLD analysis project Ga0114975, IMG submission 87031) | Freshwater microbial communities from Lake Simoncouche, Canada to study carbon cycling - S_130626_EF_MetaG | ecosystem: Environmental > Aquatic > Freshwater > Lake | place: Lake...
GGTACAAAATTTTGAACAGCTCCTGGATTTGCTCCTACACCTTTTCCAAATACACGTAGTCCACTAATGGCGAATTTTGCATTGGGCATATGTATGTTGACCATTTTAATATAACGTGCTTGAATTGCTTTTGGTAACACGACGTAATCATGTGGCACGTCGGTTTTGTTTTGTGATTTATCAATAATTAAGTTCCATGTTTTTGCATCGTTGGATGCATACACTTGATACTGATGATAAATGTCGGTGTACTTACCCATTAAGTCCGAGCCTTCATCGGCATAATTAATTTGTATTGCTTCAATATTGCTAATATTTCCTAAATCAGTTTGTATCCACTCGCCTTTGTTACCCGTTGTTGCTGACCAATAGGTTTTTAAATTTTCATCTACCGCGTTGTTAGCAGTGAATGCACTTAAAGTACTAGACACTTGTACTGGCTTATTATAATTTAAAAGCATCCATCCAGTGAATTGAGATTGATCGTGATTTGAATTTTTTGTAGGAAGATAATGTGGGTAATCACCATAAGATGTATTGGTATACATCAATCCTTCCGGATCAATTTGTGCTGGCCAAATACCTAAGCGTCTTTCAAAATTATTTTTTACACTAATAGCAATGGTAGAAATATGCCACCAGTTTTTATATACATCCTGATAAGTTGCTCCATGTCCTGCGCCACGCGCAAAACCACCTGGCTTATAAGAAAAAGGATTATGTTTTTGATATGTGAAGGGACCTAATGGTTTATCACTAGTATATACGCCGTCACCATAACCACTAAACTCTGTACCTGGTGCACCATATTGCAAATAATATTTTCCATTGTGCTTATTCATCCAAGCACCTTCCATAAATGGTTTTAAAAAGGTATTGTCTTGATGTTCACCAAAACGCTCCCATCCATGAATACTATCTACCAAATGAATCATTGGTTTTTTTTCAGTAATGGGTTCAAATGTTTTACGATCTAACTCTTGACCATAAATTGGATATAAATTACTAGAACCATGATAAATATATAATCGGTTATCATCGTCTAAAAATAATCCTGGATCCCAAGCACCCACTTTAAAACTATCGACTGCAATTTTCCATTCGTTCTTAGTTGGATTAGTACTATACCAAAGTGTAAAGTTTTTTTCATAAGTACTTCCAATTACAAATAAACTATCACCCATCACAAGTGTTGCTGGTGCACATAATTCATCATACACTTTATTCCATGGTCTCAAAAATTTATGTGGTAAAAATTTCCAATCCTTCATATCCTCACTCCACCAATAACCCCATTGATTGGTACTGAACATAAAATATTTATTATCGTATACAGCCATCACCGGATCGGCAGTTGCACGATGCTTTCCATTTTGTACAAAATTGGGTATAGGGCAAAAACCATAATCAATATTAATGGGGTTACAATAAGTAGCCTGGCGGTTGGGTGTAGATGTACTTTTTTGAGAAGTTGATACTATTTGCGCTTCAATGTTTAGCAATGTAAATGCCATTATAAATAGCAAGACGAATCGTTTCATATAGCAATATTGTATATTAAATATATCAAAATCAAGTAGAAATACCTGAATTTGACTGTTTGAAAGGGTTTAGATTCACCATAACTGATTATTAATGATTCAAAATCAATTATGCGCATAAATTTAATAAATACGTATCTTTATAAAGTACTTAATTCAGATACAATGAAAGCAAGACTGAACATTACCATTGATGAATCCTTATTACAAGAGGTGAAAAAATTTGCAGCCAACAGAGATATAAGTGTCTCTGAATTGGTAGAAGCATATTTTAAAACAATCACAATGCCTAAGAAAGAATCTTTTGTGGATTTAATAAGATCCTTACCAAAGCCAACAATTGATGAAAATTTCGATTGGAAAGAAGAATACTATAATGGTAAAATGAAAAAACATGGCTTATAAAATATATTTTGATGTGAACGTGCTTTTAGATCTTACACTTCAAAGAAACAATCATACTGATATTGAAACAATATTTAAAGAAGTAGAAAAAGGTTCATTCAAAGGTTTTGTATGTGGAGCTACAATACATACAATATCATACTTTTTAATAAAGAAATATGGTTTAGATAATGCAAAACAAATTTTATTAAACTTACTTTCATTTATTTCTATAGTTGATGCTCCAAAAGAAGAAGTTTGTAAAGCACTATTTACGAACTTTAAGGATATAGAAGATGCTATTCAAATCCAGACAGCATTGCATTTTAGAATGGACTACTTTTTAACAAGTGATAAAAAATTGATTAATGCCACCAGTGAATCTATGAATATTATAAATCCTAAAGATTTATTAATTCGTGCTTCCTTAAACTAAGCCGATGTTTTACTCAACATCCAAGACTTAAATACACCGAAGTTAGCGCCCATCGGGATCGCAACTTTTTCTTTATCTAATAAAAATTTAACGGAATCAGGGATAGCAATCGTCTGCCCTATTGCTTCCTCGACCACTTCAGGAAACTTTACAGGATGAGCCGTTTCTAAAATAATAGCAGGTTGATTAAATGCCTCAGCTGCTAAATAAGCAACAGCACCATGTGGATCTAATGTATATTTATGTTCGTTATAAACTCTTGTTATAGTTGCCTGCGTGTTAATATCATCATAGCTATAACTACTTAAGCCCTTCTTTAATGTGTCAAAATTGTTTTGCATAATTTCCATAATACGAACAAAATTGCTTGGATTACCAACATCCATTGCATTTGAAACAGTAGCAACTGCTTTATGCACTTCATAATTACCTGTTTCCAAATACCTTGTTACCACATTATTATTATTACACGCAGCAACAAAATGTCCTAATGGTAAACCACTTACCTTCGCGATCATACCTGCACAAATATTACCAAAATTTCCACTTGGCACAACAATATGCATAGGCGCATTATCACCATATTTTGCAACCCATTGTTGCCATGCAAAAAAGTAATAAAGCTGCTGTGGTAACCATCGAGCTACATTGATTGAGTTTGCTGATGTTAAATTATATGCCGCATTTAATTCAGCATCCATAAATGCATCTTTGACGATGGCTTGACAATCATCAAATGTACCTTCCACCTCTAAGGCAGTTATATTTTGTCCGCAAGTAGTTAATTGTAATTCTTGAATAGGACTTACTTTTCCTTTCGGGTATAATATAATTACTTCTACTCCATCCACTCCTAAAAATCCATTCGCTACGGCACCGCCTGTATCACCACTAGTTGCCACCAATACAGTGCTAGGCTTGGTTTGATTTAATTGATTTTCAATATTTTGAAGTTCATCAATATTTCGAAGCTCTTTAAATTCCGAGCGCTCTTTCAATTTTTCTAATCGTAATTGTTTTGAAAAGTAACCCAAACATCTGCTCATAAATCTCGCACCCACATCCTTGAAGGCTAAAGTGGGTCCGTGAAATAATTCTAATGAAGATATTGTATCAGTAATGGGTACTAAAGGAAAATCAAAATTGATCGTTTCTGCACAAATTTGTTGTAAGGATGCATCATCAATTAAACCTCCTACATAAGGTTTCATTACTTCAAAAGCCAAACTTGCTTTATCTAAGGTTTTGAATCTTTCTATTTGAGCTGGCGTAAATTGAGGTATCTCCATTGGAAAATACAATCCTTTATCTGGTGCTTGACCGGTGATGGCTGCAGTTTTAAAATCAACATTCGGGGATTGCTTTCCTAAACTATAATATTGCATCTCTATTAATTTCTATTTTTTATTCGTGTTACTTCAGCATATTAATCACTATGCTTCTACCTCCACCCCTACTTGATTTATAGTCGTCACATAAGTATGGTGTGCCAAACTTAAGCCTTCATATAATTTTTTCATTTCTTGTTCAACAGCTAATGCAGTTTCTTTTTCTTTGCTTAAAAAAAAGATAGATGGACCCGACCCTGATATACCTCCACCTAATGCGCCCACAGCTTTACAAGCTTTTTTCAAATCATCAAAACCTGGAATTAAAATAGAACGTACTGGTTCAATAATCACATCTTCTAAGGAACGTCCAATTAAATCATAATCCCCCTTCATTAAACCCGCAACCAATCCAGCAATATTACCCCATTGTTTAATCGCATCTTTTAATTTTACATTTTGTTTTAATATACTTCTTGCATCAGCAGTACGTACTTCAATTTGAGGATGCACAATTGTTACATACAATGTTGGTGATGGCAACGCAATAACTTCCAATGGAAAAATGGATCTTACCAATGTCACCCCACCATGAATACATGGAGCAATATTATCGGCATGTTTTACACCTGATGCAACTTTTTCACCATTCATGGCAAATCGAACAAGATCGTCTTTGGTAAATGGATTGCCCAATAAATAATTAGCGCCCACTACAGCACCTGCACTACTTGCAGCACTTGAACCCACACCACTTCCTGGTTTAATTAATTTATTAATTTTTACTTCAAACCCTATTTTTGAAAAATCAATATTTTCACTTTTTTCATTATTAGCATTAAGTAATTTTCCATTACTACTATTTGCAGTGTACTCTTCTATCAATGCTAAAAGTGCAGCGCCGGCTACATTTTTTTCAGGATCTGTTGGTAAATTATAATCGTCAATGTTTATAATAGTTATCCCAGCTTTATCAACTAAGCGCATTTCCATTTCATCATATGGATTATTCACCGCAAAGCCTAAAATATCAAACCCGCAAACCATATTTGCTACCGTTGCTGGGGCTTTAATTTTTATCCATTGATTTAAAGGAACCATTAGTATTTCTATTTTGTCTTTGTTAAAACTTTACCTTAATTTTTTATTACTAAACTATTTATACTCTCGCTGCTCTAATAATATCAGCAAATACACCTGATGCCGTTACATCCGCTCCAGCTCCAGCCCCTTTAATCACCAATGGTAATTCAGGATATCGCATACTATAAAATAATACTAAATTGTCCTTACCGTATAAATGATAAAAATCCGAACTAGGTTGGATATGCTGTAATCCAACTTTTGCAGTTGTTTTTCCATTGTCGCTTTCAAACTTAGCTACAAATTTTAATTTGCAACCTTCAGCTGCTGCGGCATCATATAATTTTTTGAAATGTGCTTCTTGCTTTTCCATTTCATTGTAAAAATCTTCAACACTACCCTCAAAACAACTTGCAGGTAAGAAAGATTCATTTATGATGTCAGTCATTTCAATTCTAGTACCTGCTTCACGTGCTAAAATCATTATTTTTCGCATTACATCCGTTCCACCTAAATCTAATCTAGGGTCTGGCTCGGTATAACCTTCAGCTTGTGCTTGTCTTACTACCGCCGAAAATGATTTACCATCGGTACCACCAGCATAATTATTAAATACAAAATTTAAAGTACCCGATAATACGGCTTCTATTTTATGTATGTTATCTCCACTTCTAATTAAGTCATTCAAGGTGCCAATAATTGGTAAGCTTGCTCCTACATTTGTTTCAAATAAAAACGCAGCATTAAAGGTGCGTGCTAAACTTTTTAATTTAGCATAATTGTCATAAGGTGAAGAACATGCAATTTTATTACAAGCAACAACGGATACCGCTTTGCCTAATAATTGTGCATACACATTAGCAACTGTTTCATGTGCAGTAACATCTACAAAAATACTGTTACGCAAGTTATTTCCTTCAATAGCATTTACATAGTCTGTGATAGTGCCAGCCGGAGCATTTGCTAATTGTTCTTTCCAATTATTTAAATCAATACCTTCTAAATTAATTAATTGCTTTTTGCTATTTGCAATACCAACAATATTTATTTGTAAACGGAGTGCTTTTTTTAAATATTCAATCTGTTGTTGAATTTGTGCAATTAATTTTCCACCTACATTTCCTGCTCCTGCTATATAAACATTGACTTGCTTATAAGAAGTTTCAAAAAATTCTTCATGCAAAACGTTAATTGCTTTTTTCACATCCGACGTTGCAATAACTGCTGTGATATTTTTTTCAGATGATCCCTGCGCAATTGCTCTTACATTAATTCCATTACGACCCAACACGCCAAACATTTTACCACTTACACCTGGATGGTTTTTCATTTGCTCACCCACTAAGGCTAATATGGCAACTTCCTTTTCAATAATTAATGGATCAACTTTTTGTGTATTTATTTCTTGTTCAAACTCAGCGTCAACAGCAATTTTTGCTTGATGTGCATCATTGGCGTTTACACCCACACAAATAGAATGTTCAGATGAGCTTTGTGTAATTAAAATAATATTGATTTGCTTTTTTGCTAAAGCATCAAATAATCTTTTTGAGAAACCTGGAATACCCACCATGCCACTTCCTTCTAAACTTAACAAGCAAATATCTTTGATACTTGATATACCACGAATAAAATTAGTGTCACTTGGAGATTCATTTTTAATAATAGTACCCGGATGGTTAGGCTCAAAAGTGTTTTTAATCCAAACAGGAATGTTTTGATGCATTACCGGTTGAATGGTTGGAGGATAAATTACTTTAGCACCAAAATGAGATAACTCCATAGCTTCCTGGTAGGATATTTGTGGGATTTCTTTTGCATTTTGTACCATGCGCGGATCGGCTGTCATCATTCCACTTACATCAGTCCATATTTCCAATGCACTTGCTTTTACAGCAGCAGCATAAATAGCACCAGTATAATCAGAACCACCTCGACCTAAAGTAGTTGTATTGCCTTCAGCATCTGAAGCAATAAAACCAGGTGCCATATAAACATCAAATTTATTGTTATCAGCACTAGCGAAATAAGCTTGAATGGTTTTAGCAGTCAATTCCTTATCCACCACTGCATTCATGAAATTTGAATTAGTCTTAATCAACTGGCGTGAATCAACCCACTGTTGTTTAATTCCTTTAGAATCAAAAGTTGCGGCTATAATTTTTGATGATAAGATTTCACCAAAACTTACAATTTTATCTTGCATGCGATTAGACAATTCCTTTAACATGAATAATCCTTCGCAGTTTGATTCTAACTCATTAATAGTTTGCTTTACCAAACTTAATGTTGCAGACTGAGCTTGTATAGGTAACAATGCCCTTACTGCATCCAAATGCTTTTGCTCAATGTTTTCAATAATCGTTTTGTATGCTTCGTTACCTTGTGATGCACTTTGAGCCAACATTAATAACTGATCCGTAACACCACTCATTGCAGATACCACTACAATCGTAGGTTCTTTTTTTATGGTTTCACTTACAATCGCGATCACTTTTGATATGGCATCCGCAGTTCCAACTGAACTTCCTCCAAATTTTAATACTTGCATAAACCTAATTTTTGAGTAGTGTTATTTAATATTCATACACTACAAGTAAACACTCCGACTATATTAAATAGCCATATATATTATCGTCTTTATTTATTTCGTTGTAATTGATTTGATATTGCTTCATATTTTTGATAAGCACTTCATAATCTTTATTGGATTTTAATTCTAATCCTACCAATGCTGGACCTGCTTCCTTATTGTGTTTTTGTATGTATTCAAACCTAGTAATGTCATCATCAGGTCCCAATACTTTATTTACAAATTCTTTCAAAGCCCCTGGTCTTTGTGCAAATCGGATTAAGAAATAATGTTTTAATCCTTCGTATATCAAAGACCTTTCTTTGATCTCTTGCATACGTGCAATATCATTATTGCTTCCACTAACAATACATACGATTGTCTTTCCTTTTATTTGCTCGGTATAATCATCAAGTGCGGCAATAGTCAATGCACCTGCTGGTTCTACTACAATTGCTTCCTCATTATACATTTGTAAAATGGTAGTACATATTTTTCCTTCCGCTACCAAATGCATATCATCGATGGCATCTTTACAAAAAGAAAATGTAATATCACCTACTCGTTTTACGGCAGCGCCATCCACAAATTTGTCAATATTTTCAAGCTCAATGGGAGCGCCTGATTTTAAAGCCCAAAACATACTTGGTGCTCCTTCGGGTTCTAATCCAATAATTTTTGTATGCGGAGAATGTTGTTTAAAATAAGTTCCCACACCTGCACTTAATCCACCACCACCCACTGGAATAAACAAGTAATCAATGGGAGGCTCACCCAATTCATTGAAATCATTTAAAATTTCAACACCTACTGTTGCTTGACCTTCAATAATGGAAGGATGATCAAATGGAGGTATAAATGTCATGCCATGCTCAATCGTATAAGCTTTTGCAGCAATAGCACAATCATCAAATGTATCACCCACCAAAATAACTTCAACAAAACTTTCACCAAACATTTTTGTTTGATTTACTTTTTGTTGTGGTGAAGGAATGGGCATAAAAACAACGCCCTTAACATTTAATTTTTTACAGCTATACGCAAAACCTTGTGCATGGTTTCCAGCACTAGCACATACCACACCCTTCGCCAATTGATCGGGTGTCAATTGACTCATCATGTTGTAAGCACCTCTTAGTTTATAAGAACGTACAATTTGTAAATCCTCTCTTTTTAAATAAACCCTGCACTGATACTTTCGGGATAAATTGGCATTATACTGCAGCGGGGTATGGTTAACCACCGGCTTTAATCTAATAACCGCTCCCTGAATATCAAGTGCAGGCTTATTCACTAATTGATCATCACTCATATCTATTTCTTTCACAGTTTCTTCAGATCTATTAAATCTTAATTACTATCTAATTATTTTCCTGGTTGGTTCTCAGGACGTAAGCTTCTAACTGTACGACCTGCTTGCCACATTTCACTATTGTGTAATTCAGCTAACTCAACTTCTAACTTTTCACGGTAATCGTCTTTACTATTCAAATCAATTGAACGTGCAGCTTCAGCACCAGTTGCTACGCTATTGTATAAATCAGAGAATACTGGTAAAGTTGCATCGCGGAATTTTTTCCACCAATCCAACGCACCACGTTGTGCAGTTGTTGAACAGTTTGCATACATCCAATCCATTCCGTTTTCAGCAACTAATGGCATTAATGATTGTGTTAATTCTTCAACTGTTTCATTGAATGACTCAGAAGGAGAGTGACCATTTTTTCTTAAAACTTCATATTGTGCAGCAAAAATACCTTGTATAGCACCCATTAAAGTTCCACGCTCACCTGTCAAGTCAGAATAAACTTCTTTTTTGAAATCTGTTTCAAATAAATATCCAGAACCCACTGCAATACCTAATGCAATTACTCTGTCATGTGCTTTACCTGTTGCGTCTTGGAAAATAGCAAAGCTACTGTTCAAGCCACGTCCTTGTAAAAACATTCTTCTTAATGAAGTACCTGAACCTTTTGGTGCAACTAAAATTACATCCACATCAGATGGAGGTATGATACCTGTTTGTTCTTTATAAGTAATACCAAATCCATGAGAGAAGTATAATGCTTTACCTGGTGTTAAGTGTTTTTTCACTGTAGGCCACATCGCGATTTGCGCAGCATCACTTAATAAATAACAGATAATTGTTCCTTTCTCTAATGCTTCTTCTATTTCAAATAAAGTTTCACCTGGAACGAATCCATCAGCTACTGCCTTATCCCAAGATTTTGAATTTTTACGTTGACCTACAATTACATTAATACCATTTTCTTTTTGGTTTAATGCTTGACCAGGTCCTTGAACTCCGTAACCAATTACAGCTACTGTTTCATTTTTTAACACTTCCTGTGCTTTTGCTAATGGAAACTCTTCACGAGTTACTACATTTTCTTCGGTACCTCCGAAATTTAACTTTGCCATTGTACTTTTTGTTTAATTAAGATTTAAAAATTTGATTATTGTTTATTTTATGTTTTTTAATATTTGCCTAATATTTATAATTGAAACCTACATAGTGAACACCGCTTCACGTTTTCCTAAATATTCATTTTCAATAACTTCCTCCCCTGGTTCACGCTTTTCAAAATCTTTTAACTTTTCATGAAAACCAGCACTCTCTTTAATAATAGCAACCCTTGCACTTCTAACAAATTCTACTAATCCAAAGGGCGCCAATGCTTCCATTAATTTATTGGTCTCTTCTCTATGCCCTGTTGTTTCAAAAACGATAAAGTCTTTTCTGATTGCTACCGCTCTTGCTCCAAACTCTCTTAATAGTCTTTCTACTTTTACTTTCTCCGTAATTTCTTCACTTAATACTTTATACAATGCCAATTCCTGCCATACAATTTCATCATTAGTATTAAAATATGCTTTCAACACTTCCACTTGCTTTTCAATTTGACGTACCACTTTTAAAACTACATCACGAGACTCTTCCACCACAATGGTGAAACGGTGTATCCCTTGTACTTCAGATGGAGAAGTATTTAAGCTTTCGACATTTATTTTTCGTCTTGAAAAAATAATGGCAATACGATTTAACAACCCCACTTGGTTTTCGGTATACACTGTAATCGTGTACTCTTGTTTCTCGTTATTGTGTGTCATAATAAATTATTTAAGTCTAATTTCTGAAACAGAACATCCTTGTGGCACCATTGGAAATACATTGTTTTCCTTACCCACCATTACTTCTAACAAATACGATCCTTTATGTGCTAGCATTGTTTTTACTGCATCCACTAAATCTTTTCGGTGCTCTACTTTTTTCCCTTCAATACCATAGGATTTAGCTAGCATGATATAATCAGGACTTTGTATGTCCACAAAGGAGTAGCGTTTGTCATGGAACAAATCCTGCCACTGACGCACCATACCCAAAAACTGATTATTCAAAATAACAATTTTTACATCCACCCCTGTTTGCATAATAGTACCTAATTCTTGTAAAGTCATTTGGAAACCACCATCACCAATTACCGAAATCACGGTTCTATCCAATGCGCCAAATTTTGCACCTATCGCTGCTGGTAATCCAAAACCCATCGTACCCAAACCACCAGAAGTTACATTGCTTCTTGTTTCATTAAATTTTGCATAGCGACATGTAACCATTTGATGTTGTCCCACATCGGTTACCATGATGGCATTACCTTCTGTGATTTCATTAATATTTCTAATCACTTCGGCCATAGTCATTTCATCTGAACTTGGATACATTTCAGGTTGAATACATTGCTCATATTCTTGTTTTGCATAACCTGCAAAAACGTCCAACCATGCTGATCTATCTTTTTGTTCAATACCCAATGTAAGTAGTGGAAGCGTTTCCTTACAATCACCCCAAACACCTACAGTTGCTTTAACATTTTTATCAATCTCTGAAGGATCAATATCTAAATGAATAATTTTTGCTTGCTTCGCATATTTATCTAAGCGACCCGTTACACGATCATCAAATCGCATACCTACTGCTATTAACACATCACACTCATTGGTTAAAACATTCGGACCATAGTTTCCATGCATTCCTAACATTCCAACATTTTGCGGATGATCAGTTGCTAAGGCACTTAATCCCAAAATGGTCCAAGCAGCAGGCATTCCTGATTTCTCAATGAATTTTTTAAACTCTTTTTCTGCCTTTCCCAAAATAACACCTTGTCCAAATATAACTAAAGGCTTTTTTGCATTATTAATTAAGGCAACAGCTTCATCAATATATTCTTTTCTAATAACAGGTTTAGGTCTATAAGATCTAATATGATTACAAGATGTATATCCAGGATAATCAAACTTTTGTAATTGTGCATTTTTAGAAATGTCAATTAATACAGGACCTGGTCTTCCGCTTTTTGCTAAATAAAATGCTTTTGCTAAAACCGACGGAATTTCTTCGGCATCTGTGATTTGATAATTCCATTTTGTAACCGGCATCGTAATATTAATCACGTCCGTTTCCTGAAAAGCATCTGTTCCTAATAAATGTGCGAACACTTGTCCTGTAATACACACCAGTGGTGTACTATCAATCATAGCATCAGCCAATCCTGTCACTAAATTAGTTGCTCCTGGTCCACTGGTTGCAAATACAACACCCACTTTTCCAGAGCTTCGCGCATAACCTTGTCCAGCATGAATGCCCCCTTGTTCATGACGCACTAGTATATGATTTAATTTTTCTTTATAATCATACAAGGCATCATAAATAGGCATGATAGCTCCACCTGGATATCCAAATATAATATCCACACCTTCGGCAATAAATGCTTCCAATACTGCCTGTGATCCTGTTAATTGTTTCTGTTCCATTTTAATTCATTTTTACTTTTCAGCGGTTTGCGCTTATTCAGTGTCCGTTACACATCCTTCACTTGCATCTTTCACCAACTTCGCATATTTATACAATACGCCATTGGTTACTTTTAATTTTGGTGCTGGTTGTGCTGCACGTCGCTTTGCTATTGTTGCTTCGTCTACTTTTAAAGTCATCGTACGTTTTGGTACATTCAATTCAATGATGTCACCGTCTTCAACAAGTCCTATCAATCCACCTTTGTAAGCTTCAGGAGTAATATGACCAATCACAAATCCGTGTGTACCGCCACTAAAACGGCCGTCCGTAATTAATGCAACTGATTTTCCTAAGCCTGCACCAATAATTGCCGATGTTGGTTTTAACATCTCTGGCATACCTGGTGCGCCAACTGGTCCCACATTTTTAATTACCACTACATCACCTTCTTGTATCTTTTTTGAATTAATGCCTTCAATTAATGCATGCTCTCCATCAAATACTCTTGCTGGTCCTTCAAACATATCACCTTCCTTACCTGAAATTTTTGCAACACTTCCACCAGTAGCTAAATTACCATACATGATTTGTAAATGGCCTGTTGCTTTAATTGGATTTACTTTAGGAAGAATTATTTTTTGTTGGTCAAAATCTAAATCAGGCGCACTCGCTAAATTCTCAGCAATAGTTTTTCCTGTTACCGTTAAACAATCACCATGTAACCAACCTTGTGCTAACATATATTTCATCACAGCAGGCACACCTCCATATTGATGCAAGTCCTGCATTAAATATTTACCCGATGGTTTAAAGTCCGCTAGTACCGGAATTTTATCACTGATTGTTTGAAAATCATCTTGTGTAAATTCAACACCTACACTTTTAGCCATTGCAATCATATGTAATACTGCATTGGTACTTCCACCCAATACCATAATCACCGCTACTGCATTTTCAAATGCTTTGCGTGTCATGATATCTTTTGGTTTTATATCACGCTCTAATAATAATCGGATAGCGGCTCCTGCATCTTTACACTCTTGTTGTTTTTCAGCACTCAATGCTGGATTGCTTGATGAATAAGGCAAGCTCATTCCCAAAGCTTCAATCGCAGA
>Ga0114975_10002257_pt1 | contig 13241 bp, 26 predicted proteins | sample S_130626_EF_Meta_FD_87031 | JGI IMG/M metagenome (GOLD analysis project Ga0114975, IMG submission 87031) | Freshwater microbial communities from Lake Simoncouche, Canada to study carbon cycling - S_130626_EF_MetaG | ecosystem: Environmental > Aquatic > Freshwater > Lake | place: Lake...
GCGATTGGTTGGTGGAGTGCCAATTATTATGTGATCACTCCTTATTTGCCCGAACCTGTTTATAAAGAAAAGAAAATCCAAAACGAAGTTGACAAACCCAAAGAATGATGCTATAATATACTATATAATGAAAGGATTGGCATGGTTACCCTTCAACAGTATTTTGAACTAGTTAATTATCGTATCACAGAAGGCTGTGACTACGGCTGGAACTGCTACGGACCAAAGGCTCATATGTTGAGTGCTTGGAATGGCATCCACGGCGATGGTGGCTGGAGTACTAATGTTATTTTTGATACAGACTTTCAAACAGTCTATGAAGTAGAGATCTGCGATTACACTAACAACCGTGCTTATCGTATGATTAATCCAGACTACAAATCACAGCACGATGAAGAAAGTCACGATCGTGGAGAATTAGGAAATCAGGCATGGGACGATGTAGACTACATTGATCTTGATGTTGTAGAAGATTTCCTAGAAAAAGCTCGTGCTATTATTGCAGGAGTAGAGTATGACAATCGTGTTCAAGTACCACTGGACCTTGACGATGCATTGTTATTTGAATTAATGAAACAGGCACACGATCGAGATCTTACACTTAACCAAATGGTTGAAGATATCCTGCGTAATGTTATATCTGCTCACGAAACGGGAACAGATAATCCTATTGACTTTCCTGCACCAGAATCTTTTAAAAAACTTAAGAAGAAAAAGAAAGGCAAATAATGGACGCTGAAAAGTTTATGGACGCTCTTCGTGGTCTTAGAACTGTAGTAATCAATGACTGTTATGGTGGATTTGGACTTAGCCCTCGTGCTATTAACGAATACAAAACCTTAGCAGGCATTACAGATCCAAGTTTTAGCGAAAGAGAGATTCCTCGTGACGACCCCTATCTAGTTAAGATTGTTAAAGAACTAGGTATGGGTGCTAACGGTACTCATTCTAATCTTAAACTGGTTGAAATTCCAGGTGATGTTAAATGGCACATTGGTGACTATGATGGTGCAGAATGGGTGGCTGAAGATCACAGGACTTGGTCGTGAGCAAGCCCGTAGTTATGTCTCCAGATGAATGGAAACATGTACTGTTAAAGATCAAGCAGAAGGAAAAACCTGCTGTTTATCTCATGCGATCTAAAATGAAAGAAGTTTTAGGATTTACAGTTCGGGATCATAGAGAATACATTAAAGATCCCGAATATGTAAAATCTCCAGAGGCTGACGATCTGTTTGGTGATATGGGATGGTACGAAGGCAAGCGTAGTCAGCATACTGTTCATTTGGATTTTTACGATGAAGAAAAACGCACAATGTTTTTGCTAAGATATGGTAATGGCAAAAACTAAAATTGGAACGATCCATGAGATTTTATCTACTCGTGCTAGAGCAACATTCCCCTACAGAGTAAATTTTTCTGAAATAAAACTTGCCCAGGTTGAAGAAATGGCCGTATGGTGCATAACTAACTGTAGGGGATTGTGGCGTGAAGAACATTACCATGCACTTTATTTTCAATTTGAAGATGATTATGATGCTATGATGTTTATGTTAAAATTTGGATCATCTGAAGGAACTAAATTAAAATGATTATATATCTAGACATGGACGATGTTGTGGCTGATTGGTACACTTCAGCTCAAGACTTCCTAAAAATGAAATGGAAGCATAAAGAAGAACGAATTCCGCAGGCGGATTGGGATCGTCTTAAACAGCATAGTCGCTTCTATCGTGAGTTGCCTCTTAAAGAGGGAGCAAATGATTTAGTGCAATGGTGTCGTGACCATGTATCCGCACACCCAGGAACTGAATTACGATTCTTAACAGCGTTGCCACGTGGCGACGATATGCCTTGGGCAGTGAATGATAAGGTATGGTGGGCTCACGAACACTTTCCGAATATTCCTGTGTTCATCGGTCCGTACAGTACAGACAAATGGAAGCACTGCCAACCCGGCGACATATTGATTGATGATAGAACTGACAATTGTCAGCAATGGGAGTCTGCAGGCGGACATGCCCATGTATATAGAGATTGGCCCAAGTGTAAAGAATGGCTAGTAGAATTCTTTGGGAAGTAGACGATTGGGGTCGTGAATCCGTTTTTTTAGGCCCTAAACCTACCAAGACTATATACCAGTTTACAATGGTAGGAGAAAGGGTGGAAGAAACTAGAGAACTTACAGTACACGAATTTACAATGGGCGATGTTGAAGATCCAGATTTATATGCAGCCGAACCGTTATACAAATGGCAAGAAAGCGTAGAAGGCAAATGGATTATGGAACACGCAGTAGAAACACCGTGTTGGCATCGAATGGCTGACAATATGAACTACGGATACAAGTATGCTATCACTGCTAAACTACAAGGCGCTCGTTTAACAGAATGGCTGTTAAGGCACGGTAAATGAGCAACACTCCATACGAGGCAAGAACCAGTACACTGTTTAAAGCAATGAAAGCAGAACAGGTACTAAAAGGTGATATCCGACTTATGGAGTTATTGGAATCTTATCATTCTGTTCTTATAACCAACGACATTGAATTCTCAGAAAAACTCACTTGGTGCTTAGAAAACTGTCAAAACAAATTCCGTGATCTAAGTGCAGAGGAAGGCAGGATTTGGTATTTTGAAAATGCGGAAGATGCGACAATGTTCGCGATGAAATGGTCATGAAAACAGTTGTAAATTATTGGAGATTTGACGATGGTACTAAACCTATCAATCCCGGTAATCGCTTTGGAGAAACCTGTGTGCCACGTGGGTGGTACTGTTGGGTCTATCCAGAGGACGATTTTGAATTTGAAGAATGGATGAAACGAATGTGTCCTACTGCGGATGTGACTCATCGTTTTAACAGCGGAGATCCTATGTGGACTGTTTACATACATGATGATACTGAAGTAACATTGTTTCAATTAAAATGGTTATGAACTACAGTCCTGAATGTCTAGCCAACATGGGCAAATGGGTTAGCGAGCAAAATGTTATGTTAGAAAAAGAAATGATAGAAGCCAAAGCCAAAGAAATGCAACAAGAAATAGATCGTGAAGTACTTTGGAGTATGCTGGAAGGCATAGGTTGGCGCAGAGTCATGTTGGATAGATTTACAGACAATAAACATGCCGTGGATATTACATATTGGTTAGAAGCAAATTGTAAAAATCCCTTCGAACGCAGCGGTGCAGACTTTATCTTTGAATCTGAAGTAGATGCTGTTAATTTTGCATTAAGATGGCTGTGACGCTCATTGACTTTACTACAGAATGATGTTATAATGTATTATACAATTAAGAAAGATTACATATGAAGATCGGATTTAGTTTGGGCCGTTGTGTCCGTGATATTGTTAACGGTTCTGTAAATATCAACGATGTTGCATTTATTATTGCAGCTACATCAATTCATGACGAACCACAACTTGCTAATATAATAGAACAATACATGTATCGCGATGACGATTATCTTTACGGTTTGGATCAAGAGCAATGCCAAGCAGTAGCATTGGACTTATGGGCCGCCAATAAAATTTTGCAACCACGCAGACAAGGAATGCATCGTCATCGCCAACCAGAAAATGCAGTTTGGGTCGATATGTTTCCGACTGTGCTCAGTGATAACCATTCAGTCAAGACTGCTTGGGATTCTTATCGATTAATGATACATATGGTAGAGAATGTTGATACAGATGCATTAGAAACTTTCAAATAGGAGGTCTTATGGTCAAAGAAGGATCTAAGTGGACAGGTACTGGCGGCAACGATAAATTTCATGTTATACACGTGATAGAACTTGACGGACATACATGGGTTCACTACATCAAAGAAAATGCTCAAGCGCACGAACTGACTCGTGAATACAGTTGTTACCTAGAAAGTTTTTTACAACGATTTAGACCTATACCGGAATGATAAACTTTAACCTTAGAATAGATTGGCCTTGGAGTACTCGTTGGAGAACTCTTTTCTGTAAACACGGCCTGCTGTTTTCAGCAACTAAGGCTTGGGAATTCAACGGATATGCTAACCATCACATCATCGATCTATCTTTTGAATTAAGACAAGGGCATGTTGACCACCCTGGTGTATTCTTAATGATTGGATTATTTGGATATGCTTTAGAACTCAGCGTATATGACACTAGGCATTGGGATAATCAATGGGGTGTTTGGAGATGAATGAAGCTGAGTTAATTATTCTTCTGTTGGCACTGTTTGGAATTAAACATTTCATATGTGATTTTTCTCTCCAATTTTCCTATATGATTGCGGATAAAGGAATTTACGGTGCTCGCGGCGGCATAGAACATGCATTGTGTCATGCCCTTGGAACTTGGTTTGTACTGCTTCCAATTTTTGGAATGTTAGGAATGCTTCCTGCACTAGTAGACGGAATATTACACTATCATATTGATTGGACTAAACAGCAGTTGAATCGAGGATATACTCCTGCTGATCGCGAATTTTGGATTTGGCTTGGTGCGGATCAAGCCCTACACTATCTAACATATATCTTAATTATCGGTTGGATCGTGGGTGTTTTCTAGATATATAATATGCTATTATTTAGATAAGTAAAGTATAATTGGAGCATAAATGGCCGCACGTAAAATTGAAGAATTTAATGCAGATGATCGCATTGACATTACACTACTAAAAAACTCGGTATTTTTCCTTACGGGCGAGATCGAAGCAGAAAATATTGCCAAGTGTATCAAATGGATCACCTACGAAAATCTCGACACTAAAGCTGAAAAACTTCTAACACTTTATATCAACAGCACAGGCGGTGATTTATATCAAGCATTGGCGTTAATCGATGTAATGAATACTAGCGAGTATCCTATACGCACAATTGGCATAGGTACTGTTATGAGTGCAGCATTTTTAATTGCAGCATCTGGATCTAAAGGCGAACGATATCTTGCACAGAATACCAGTTGTATGTGTCATCAATTTGCCGGAGGCGGAGGCGATGCCAAGTATCACGATCTTAAAGCTGAGATGAAAGAGAACGACATGCTGAACGTTAGCATGACAAACGTGTTGGTAGCAGCCACAGGCAAAGCACCAACGTATGTTAAGAAAAGACTGTTACCACCAACTGATGTTTACATGACAGCGCACGAAATGATTGAACATGGTGCTGCTGATTACATTTTAGAATGAGGATGTTATGGAAATTGTAAGTATTAACCCAAAGCGTAAAGATGAAGTACAAGCAGAAGAACAAAAGCAATCTATGCTCGAAGTTCTTGCACACATGAAAAACGCAGTTGACGCGGGAGAGATAAAAGAATTTGTTGCCTGCAGTCTCGACGATGACGGTATTGCACAGATACATGTGAGCGCAATGGACTTGCCTGGCAGCATTGGACTTTTTGAAATTGGTAAGCACTTACTAATCTCACAAGAATCGTTTGAAGACTAGTGTTGCAAAAATGCCACATTTGAGTGCGAAATAATCATTGACAGCTAAATAAACTGACGCTATAATAAATGCAGTTGTTGATATTCCGTTTGTAAAAATAGGGGTTGACAACAGAGCAACAAGGTGTTACAATAGAAACATATTAAGGAATTAGAGAGAAACAAAATGCAAAACGTATCATTACATAGAAACTGTAAATCAATTGCCCAGGTTGGAGGCTTTATGCCCTCTTATTGGTTATCGATTAATACAAGTCTAACAAATGATCGTTTACCAGAGATAACCGGGGTCCGGAGGATTGTAATGTAACGTAACACTTACATAACAAACTTTAAGGACCCTAGGATTAAAAACCCTGGGGTTTTTTGTTTTTAAGGAAAGGAAAAATGGAACAGATAGATTATACAAAATTGAATGAACGTATTGTTGAACAGGCTTATGAAAATGTTCTAACTAAAGAACAGTTCCAAAAACTTATTCAAAATAAGTTAGACCGTGCTGCAATGTATCACCAAGCGTTAGCGAAAGCACCAACGTTTAGTGTAAACTAATAGCACAAAGTGTGAATATACAGGTAACGAGGACCTGGCTCTGCACTTAAAACATGGAGCGAACGGGCGGCGACTAGGATGGAATCCCTCTTGTGGGACTAAAAATCAGATCGTATTAAAGTATTCACCTACTTCCCTTTATCGGAAGGACAGGCAACATAGTTGTGGAGAGTACTTTAATACACACTCTCACTACCAATTGTATGGTTGACAGGCATAGCCTGAGAGTGTATAATTGTTTTATTGGAAGTGTGCGCTGAATTGGTTGAAGGCAACGGACTGTAAATCCGCCACATAAGAAACATTGTTGGTTCGAATCCAACCACTTCCACCAAATTAGGCTCGATCGTATAAAGGTCATTACTTCGGATTGTCTATCCGATTATCGGGGTTCGATTCCCCGTCGAGTCGCCAATTTATTCCGCAGTAGCTCAGTTGGTAGAGTAGAAGACTGTTAATCTTTTGGTCCGTGGTTCGAGCCCACGCTGTGGAGCCAAACAATTTGCTCGGTTCGTCTATCGGTTAGGACGCTGCCCTTTCAAGGCGGAAAGACGAGTTCGATTCTCGTACCGAGCACCAGTTATACTTGCCGAAGTTTGACTACACTAGCACCCGATGAGAAGCGTATAAGTCGACTATTACGTGAAAGGACTAGGAAGATAAGGAGTCAGACAGCCTGGTTCGAATCCAGCGGCGAGTACCTTTTAATGTATCCTTAGCTCAATTGGCAGAGTGCTGGTCTCCAAAACCAGAGGTTCGGGGTTCGAGGCCCTGAGGGTACGCCAAACATGTAGCGGTGGCAGAGCGGCCCATTGCAACGGATTGCAAATCCGTAAAACCGTGAGTTCAAATCTCACCCGCTACTCCAAACATGGCTCTACTCATTCGACATAGTCGATGCTGTGGAGTTTTTCTTTAGCCCCAGTGGACAAATTGGCAAAGTCGTCTCTCTCAAAAGGAGAAATTTAACTGCGGGTTCAACTCCCGCCTGGGGTACCAAATTAGGAAGTGTGGCAGAGTCCGGTTGATTGCACCTGTCTTGAAAACAGACGAACAGAAATGTTCCGTGAGTTCGAATCTCACCGCTTCCGCCAAATATAGCCTAGTAGCTCAGTGGTAGAGCAACCGCTTGATAAGCGGTAGGTCGGTGGATCGTTCCCACCTTAGGCTACCAACTACGTTGTGTTGCTGGTTCGAAGCCAGCTTGTAGTCAAGACTAAGAATCAGCTACAATAGTTTAACTGGTAAAACTACAACAATTTATTTTTTAAAAGGAGATCTGTCATGACAAGTGACAAGAGTGATAAGATGCTGGGGGGTATAACTTAACGGTAAAGTAGTAGGCTTTTAACCTATTAATCAGAGTTCGATTCTCTGTGCCCCTACCATATAAAAACACACTCGGTATACACATAGTATACAGAGACATAAGAAACGTGAGTGTGTTTCTATATGGTAATGTAGCATAACGGTAGTGCAACACCTTCATACGGTGTCCAGTGAAAGTTCGACTCTTTCCATTACCACCAGATTGATCCCGGATAGTGTAGTGGTAACACAACAGACTTTGACTCTGCTATTGTAAGTTCGATTCTTACTCCGGGTGCCAGATATCGGTCCGTAACTCAATGGATTAGAGTGCTAGTCTTCGAAACTAGAGGTTGGGAGTTCGAGTCTCTCCGGGCCGGCCAATTAATGGTGTTGTTAATGTAATGGTTGCATAGCTGTCTGTGAAACAGTTAGAGAGGGTTCGATTCCCCACTTCACCCCATGCTACTTTAGCTGATGTGGTCATAGCGGCGGTTTGAAGAACCGTTGAACCAGGTTCGATCCCTGGAGGTAGCACCAAACGAATTGCCAGCGAGACTTGGTAGTCAGAGAGGTCTTATATACCTTTTAGCGCCAGATTAGCGTTCTTGATAGGGTTCGATTCCCTACGCTGGTACCAATTTATTTTATAAGTTTTTTCACAAAGTTGTTGACAAGCATGTGATCAGACTATATAATGTATATTGTTAGTTAGAGATTTGCGCAAGTGGTGGAATGGTATACACGCTGGTCTTAGAAGCCAGTGCCGAAAGGATTGAGAGTTCGAGTCTCTCCTTGCGCACCATAGTTTAGGGTTCTTAGCTCAGTTGGTAGAGCGTCTGCCTTACACGCAGAATGTCGTCAGTTCGACCCTGGCAGAACCCACCAAGCAACACGGAGCATTGGCCGACCGGTTAAGGCAACAGATTGCTAATCTGTCATTCAGCAATGGGTGAGTAGGTTCGATTCCTACATGCTCCGCCAAATTTAAAAAGAGAGAGAATAAAATGAAACCAGGTCCAAATTATAGAATGTCATCTTTGACTAAAGCAAGTCTAGCACTAAGTAAGGTTCTAGATCCACATAAAAGAGGTGAGTGGAAACGTGCCATGATTGATGCAGAGCTGTGTGCTGCCGTAGTTCCTAAACGTGAGCCTCGCAAGCAAGCAGCCGGTGGTAATTTTACCACCCACGCATCTGGAACAGTATCTTCAGGAAGCTGATATGCAAATACGAGTTAAAGAAGATGTAAAACAATTTGGTAAGTGTGGTTGCGGACGTTCGCCAACTGGTTATTGTATTGGTTGGCACGGCCTCAATGAAGAACAACTAAAAGAAGCTCAAGAAAAGTATCAAGTGCAACAAGCAGAGACTAAGTAATAAACTGGGGGTGTAGCTCATTTGGGAGAGCGCCTGCTTTGCAAGCAGGATGTAGCAAGTTCGATCCTTGTCACCTCCACCAAAGGATATCATATGTCTAAAAAGTACAAGCCGATTAGTAAACAAGAATGGATTGAAATGATCGAGTTCTCTCTAATCTGTGGATGTTTGACTACTTGGATTATATATTGGTATCGAATTAATTGAGTATTGCCCCTTTAGCTCATCTGGTAGAGCAACTGATTTGTAATCAGTAGGTGGTCTGTTCGAGTCGGACAAGGGGCACCATTTTTAGGTATATATGAAATTTGCATATTTTAATCCAACGGTAATGGGTGTTGAAACAGTTCCTGAACAGTTGTTTAACACGTTCAAGGCAATGGCACAAACAGCCCATCATAATGCTCATTTAAATGATGAGGGCGATCCCAAAATCAGTATTCGTGGCGGTCAACAGGTACAACTTTTGCCAAACACCTTTGGTCTAGATATTTCGCCATTAAAAGAGTTTGTAGAAGCAAATTGTCGAATAATGCTAGACGCCATCTTAGCACAGAGTGGACGAAATGATTTGAATGTCTATGATCCCATGTTAATCAGTGCATGGACTATTAAACAGACTCCGGGCGATTATCAGGCACTACACACTCACGAAGCTCATATAAGTGGAAACATCTATATTGAAGTTCCCGAACTTGATGCAGATTCAAAAACTTCAGATGCACAATTGGAATTTAGATTGCCGGTTATTCGAAATCCTGCAAATTTTATTTTTTTAGATCAATGGCGATATACCCCAGCCGCAGGAACCATGGTGATGTTTCCAAGTTACATTCCACACACTGTATATCCGTGGAGCGGAAATGGCTATCGAACTGTTTTGGCTTGGGATGTTAAATTAATTCCAAAAAAGACTTGACAACTAGACTAAAGAGTGCTATAATAGTTTTGTTGAGACAGAAATGTTTCAGCCGGTGAAGTGAAAGGTAGATGAGGATAGACACAAAGGCGTGAGCTTCATGCTTACTCCGAACTTACAATCCAACTGAACATTGGAACGTGTTTATGTGATCCGACCCCAAAGAATGTCATTTGTTAATCGGAAATATATAGACCTCTGTGTATTGTATATTGCACATTGTCAAAGGAAGATTACAACCCTTCCGTTGTCTATTGTCCGGTCTATTACTTGACCTTTCATGGATCTGTTATTTTTAACTTAAAGGAATATATGAACAAGCAACTTTCATCAGAAGACGCAGTGGCAGCATATGGCGATAGATTTGAAATGGTATTGGCTGCGAGTCAACGAGCTCGAGAGTTGAAAAACGGTCATGCTCCCAGAGTTGATAAAGGTAGTCACGGTTTTATTGTGACTGCTCTAAACGAAATTGAACAGGGCAAGTATACTAGATTAGATTTCCTAAAAACTGTTAAAACAAAGAAAAAAGGACAACGTGATGAATATTTCCCTACGTAAGGCAAACGCCATCCAAAACTTGATCAACGAAGCAATTCGCAGCATCAAGATCGACACCAGCATTGAAATTAATGAATTTCAAAATGCACAAGAAGAAATTCAAAAGGCCAATAGTCTTTTGATTGACAGCGACAATCGCCGACAAAAATTGTTGTTGGCCCTGTACAACATTCGTGGATTGGTCGGGACCGCAAATGCCAACGCAGGTATTGATCTGGCATTGGCCAAGGCTGCGTTCATAGACAAGCGTATTACACAGTTGTCTGAGTTGGCCACTGCAAATCCAGTGAATGACCTTGCTGTTATTAACGGCAAGTTGGAAAAGATTCGCAATCGCAAGGACGAAAGCCGTGCAAGTTTATACGGTCGTGATGACACAGTATCTACCAGCGTGGTAGGCCGAGAGCAAATTGCTCAAGCAAAGAGTGAGGTTAGCAATCTCAAGAAGCAGAAACAAAAGATCAATGACGAGGTTCTTGAATTGAATATCAAAACAGAGATTCCTTTAAGTGACGATGTTGTAGCAACACTGCAAACTGAAGGGCTAATCTAACAGACCCCGGGCGCCCTTGCCCGTTATACACAGGGGGTGGGGCAATCACCATAAAAACTGCCTGGTGCGTAGGATCTACCATGGTCTCCTGTGATGGGAGTCGCCTAAAGTATCCTAGGGGAAGAACACAACTTAAAGCCAGAGCAAAAAATGTGTGGACGGAGTAAACGCCCAGTCTAGGGCTCATGTGGTGTGAGTAGCTAGACACTTTATAAAAGCTCTTTGAAGTTTAACTACACTGGGTCACAGCTAGTAGCCCTAAGTCGACTAAAGGTGAACGTTGCCAGGAAGATACGGAGTTAAGCAGTCGGGTTCGATTCCCGAAGAGAGCCTCTATAAAGTTATCGCGGGATGGAGAAGGTGGTATCTCGGAAGTCTCATAAGCTTCAGATCGTCGGTTCGACTCCGACTCCCGCAACCAATATTCGGAGTGTAGCGCAGCCCGGTAGCGCATCGCGTTTGGGACGCGAGGGTCCAAGGTTCGAATCCTTGTACTCCGACCAATTTTTATAAAAGGCAATAATGACACACGAAGAAGAACAAGCAGCAACAGATGCAGCACTAGCAGAATTTCTAGCCAACGGCGGAGTTGTGCAACAACTGAAACCAAATCAAAGTGGTAGAGCAGAAGGTTCAAGTTATAGTCAGTGGTCTAAGAAAAAGCCTTCGACTTCACCTTTGGCCAATCCTCCAGAAGATGAAGAGTAAATAGATGTATGCGGGATTAGTTTAATGGTAAAACAGCAGATTTCCAATCTTCGGTCAAGAGTTCGATTCTCTTATCCCGCTCCATAATCATGCACACGGTAATAGATCAAAACGATACTTTTAAAAAGTTTGACTTTAGTTCAATAATTATGCCACATGACAATCAAGAAGCCATAGGCATAGTTAAACGCATTATTGCCGAGGGTAATTACTTTACTAACAGTCCCAAATACCAAACCAAAGAAAATATTTTTGGAAGACCAGAAGCTGTATGGTTGAAATATCGTATGAGTTTTATGTTTAGCGTATTCATGTATCTGGGCCGAGAAGTCAAAGTAAACAACATGATGTCTTGGAGTTTTATGACCAATCTCCAGGGTGCCGAAGATCGCGAAAATCTATGGCATCATCATTGGCATCCAACACACGCTGATGCCAAAATGTTAAGTGGAATAATGTATCTACATATCCCCGACGATGTCAAAGATTACGATTACTGTGGAACCGAAATGGCGCCAAACGGTCCTGGCGGTGAAGGTAAACTATTTGTGAGGCCTACAGAATACACATGGTTGATCTATCCCAGTAATCAATGGCACAGACCCGGAATTGTACAAAGCAATCAATATCGTTTTATACTAGCAGCAGACATAGAATATATTTGACTATATGATAGAAATTATTGAAGACTGTAGTCCTTACTATATTAGATTTACCGTTGATAGTTTAGGAAGTATAATTGAATTTGCTAAAAGTCAGCCTACAAAATTAATACAGAAATTTCCGGGATACACTCACGAGCATTATAAAATAGATGCCGCCAACAAAATTATTTTAATGTTAACTGAGTTGACCGCTATCAGATTAAGAAGAGACCGGGCAGCATTGTTTAACACGCCGCCCGGAGGCGGCTGTGGTATACATAAAGATGGCGGCAATGCTAAAGTTAGTTTTAATATACCTATCGAAGTTATCGATAAAGAATGTTTAACACACTGGTATACAGATGATGAAGTAACAGAATTTTCAGCGAAGAAAATATTTAACACATATTCGAATAACGTGTGGGGCAACTGGAAAGATCTTAACAATTTCAATCCTGCTAAAACAATGACAGCTAATCCAAACGAAATGTTATTGTTTAACACTAACATTTATCATTGCTGGTCTAATGAAAATTCTAAAAATTATCGTAAAATGCTCACCTTACGTACTGTAGATACATCTATATTTTTTGAGGATGCAAAGCAGATATTGTATAAACAATAATGCGGGATTAGTTTAATGGTCAAACGAAACCTTGCCAAGGTTTAGTCAGGAGTTCGATTCTCCTATCCCGCTCCACGTACTGGCGTTAGCACAATGGATAGTGCAGTAGCCTTCTAAGCTATAGATACAGGTTCGATTCCTGTACGCCGGACCAAATAATTATCGGTTGACAACTCTTAGGGTTGATTGTATAATATATACTTACACAGTAAAGGATTATATGGCAGGCAAAGCAAAATCGGTTTATTTGACTATAAACCCAAAAGGTACGTTCAAGACAGTGTTTCACAAGATGTTCTTTGATGCTAAGTCATACAACGAATATGTTAAAACTGATGAATTTAAAGCCAAATGGCCTGCAGAAGAATTTGATATTGTAAAAGAAACTTACTAAAAAGGAGGCAATATGCCAAGTGTATTCTTAGTAAGCGACACGCACTTTGGACACACAGGTGTATGCCGCTTTACCCGCAACGACGGCGTTACAAAACTTCGTCCCTGGGACGATGCAGATGAGATGGATGAAGCCATGATCAAGGCTTGGAACGAAAGAGTCAA
>Ga0114975_10002259_pt1 | contig 13230 bp, 12 predicted proteins | sample S_130626_EF_Meta_FD_87031 | JGI IMG/M metagenome (GOLD analysis project Ga0114975, IMG submission 87031) | Freshwater microbial communities from Lake Simoncouche, Canada to study carbon cycling - S_130626_EF_MetaG | ecosystem: Environmental > Aquatic > Freshwater > Lake | place: Lake...
ATCGCTAGGTTCGAATGTTACTAAAAGTAATCTTAGACAAGTTGGTAGACTAAAAGGTCTTATTGTTGACGGTTCTTTATCTGTTAATCAATATCTATTTTATAATGGATCTATTGATCGTTTAGGATTAGGAACTGAAAATCCTAATGCCGCATTCAGCGTTGCTGAAAATGATGTTGAAGTTATGATCGGCACACACTTTGATACCGGCCATGGCATCATCGGAACCTTTGCTAGTAACGACCTTGATATTGTTACTGATGACACAGCTCGCATTACTATTCGTGCTAATGGTAACATTGATTTAGGAAACCCAACAAAGAATCCTATTAGTGTTACAGTACACGGTAAATTAGCAGTAGGAGTTAAAGTTCCAGATCCAGCAGTTGACCTGCATGTAAATGGTGCTGTGAGATTAAACAATCATATTCAGATGTACGCATCAACTCCACCTGTAGATGGAAATTATACTGTAGGCGATATGGTATGGAATTCATATCCAAGAATTGGTGGCTGTGTTGGTTGGGTATGCATCAAAGCTGGCAATCCAGGCCAGTGGAATCCGTTCGGCGAGATCAAAGAACAAGGTAACTAATGTCTACCGTTGTTGTAGGTAATGGCGAAAGCAGAAAGCCAATCGATCTACAAAATCTTTCTAATTACACAATTATAGGTTGCAATGCTCTTTATCGAGACATTGCAGTCCCACATCTTGTTTGCTGTGACATGCGTATGGTCAATGAAGCTATTGAAACTCAAGACACTATAATTCATACTCGTCCCGAATGGATGTCATTTTATAAAGAAAATGCGAATGTTCGGCAAGTGCCAGATTTGCCTTATAGCGGCCCATTACGGCAAGACGAGCTGTGGCACTGGGGCAGTGGACCATTAGCATTGTTGGTTGCGTGTACCATGGAAAGTAATGATATTAAATTAATTGGTTTTGATTTATACGGCAACGATAATAAAGTTAATAATGTTTATAAAGGTTCTAAGAATTATCTAAGTGTCGATTCAAACGCTGTCGACCCAGTATATTGGATTTACCAAGTTTCGAAGGTCTTTGAACACCACCCCGATAAATATTTCACAGTTTACAATACAGACAAATGGGTTATACCCGATAGTTGGAAATTGGCTAATGTTAATTTTAAAACCATTGACATGCTTCAATAAAGATTGTAAACTAGTTCAATAGTGGACTACATGGCCTCATCCCACTCTAAATACTCTGCAGTCATCAAACTTGCTCATACATAAGGAGACTAGAGATGGCAAAATTTTATTCAACAAAACATTACGGACACAATATTGGTCTGTCAGCGGTATTCCGTCAACCAAACGCAGATCACAGTCACTGTCACCTGCTACATGGTTACAGTCTAGCATTCACATTTACATTTGGATGTGACACACTAGACAACAAGAACTGGGCAGTAGACTTTGGTGGACTCAAACCGCTCAAGGCATGGCTCGAAGATAATTTTGATCACAAGTTGGCGTTGGATCGTCAAGACCCACACCTAGCCAAGTTCCAAGAACTAGAAGCATTGGATCTAGCAGAGATCCGTATCTTTGATGGTGTGGGCGCAGAAAAGTTTGCAGAACATGCTTTCAACTTTGCTGATCAATTGATCAGAGAAAAGACTAACAATCGTTGCTATTGTGTAAGGGTAGAATGTGCAGAACACGGTGCTAACTCAGCGATCTACGAAGGCTAAACAACTTTGGCGTCTATGGGCAAAAGCCTTAGGCGAAAAAACAGGTGCTACTGATCAGGAAGCTGACATGGTAGCACTTGTTCGAACAATTATTGTGTTAACCTATCTCATCACAAACCTCTTTATTATTGGCGGGGTTATTAGACATTGGTAAATATCGTCATGCATAAATTTAATATCAGTAACATTACTATTAGTAATCAAGACCCGATAGTTTTGATTGCTGGCCCTTGTCAAATCGAAAGCCAAACTCATGCTGAACAAACGGCAGGCGCTATTAAAGAAATTACAGATAAGTTAGGAATGAAACTTATCTATAAAAGTTCTTATGACAAAGCCAACCGATCAAGTGTCGATACACCGCGAGGCATCGGTATCGACGAAGGATTGAAAATTTTAAATTCAATCAAACACGAATTTGGAATTCCGGTGCTCACTGATATTCATGAAACATATCAGGCCCAACTTACAGCCGACGCAGGTATCGATGTATTACAAATTCCAGCATTCTTGTGTAGACAAACTGATTTATTATTAGCTGCTGGAAAGACCGGGTGTGCCATTAATGTTAAGAAAGGACAATTTTTAGCGCCGTGGGACATGGCTAATGTTGCTAAAAAAATTGCGTCTACTGGAAATGAACGCATTATGTTATGCGAAAGAGGATTTACTCATGGATATAATAATCTTGTTGTGGATATGCGTAGTCTACCCGTTATGTCATATACCGGGTACCCTGTGGTATTCGATGCAACACATTCTGTACAGCAGCCTGGCGGACACGGAATTGTCTCTGGTGGAGATCGAGAAATGGTGCCCTACTTGGCGAGGGCGGCTGTAGCCACTGGCTGTGTTGCTGCGGTGTTTATGGAAACACATGAAGATCCAGATAATGCACCTAGCGATGGTCCTAATATGGTTCTATTAACTGAGTTGGAAAGTATATTGAGTCAGTTACAGTCTATCGATAAGGTCGTTAAATGATCACAGTTTTATGTGTAAGGTTCGGTACAAAATACGGTAAAGATTATGTTGAGCGATTGCGCAACATGGTATCACGCCATCTTACCTTACCTTATAAATTTGTTTGTTTAACTGACGACTCTACTCCAATCGAGGGTGTTGAATTGCTGGTACAACCAAATGCTGGGTATGCAAGACCATGGTGGCACAAAGTCCACATGTTCGATCCCAATTTAGGTCTAGAAGGAAAAATACTTTATCTTGATCTTGATGTTGTTATACATAACAATATTAACAAATTGGTAGAGTTTTCCGAAAACGAATTTAAAGGCATCCGAGACTTTAATAGAAAATATCACAAAGATTGGAATATGCTCAACAGTTCAGTAATGGCTTGGACTGGCGGACGTAACCCGGATATCTTTACCGTATTCATGACTGACATAAGACGAGCACAACAACTCCACGGTGATCAGGATTGGATTTGGCAAATTGCTAGAACCCGCATTAGCTTTTTTCCGGATGCCTGGATACAAAGTTACAAATGGGAAATTAGAAGTCGCGACGAGATTATGTTTAATCATCATAAACGAATTTTTAGAGATGTTCGAAATCCTGCCATTCCTGCAGAATGCTCAATCTGTGTATTCCACGGGGATCCAAAACCAGAAGACATTGAAGACCCGTTCGTAGTTGACAACTGGAAGTAAAGATGTTATACTAGTAGTATGAACTTTACTACTCACCACAGTCAGATACGCACACTCAAACAGAGTGATCCTAGATTTCATATCCATGATAAATTCACTGTTGCACCTAGAGCTGGTTTTGAAATTAGTTCAGGTTGCCCATGGAACTATAAAGAAATAATTCAAGAATGTATTCAACATGGTTGGCTCAAACCTGTAGCACATGTTACTGAACGCGAACTACTTTTTATGGGATTAGCAAATGATTAAACGTATCGGCTTTGCTTGTAAATGGATTGATGGCCCTAGCCAAATTAACGGTATTAAACAAACCGATACTGCCAAGGAACTTAACACCGGCACAACCACAGTAGCTTGGTTAAATAGACAATCGAGAGAAGTCGCGGAGCAAAAGTTATGGGACCTAATGGTAGGCAATATCGAAGCAACACGGAGATTGGTTGAACGTGTCAGCACACTTGACCCTAGCCTTAGGATGGTTCGTATTTCTAGCGACATTCTGCCTGTTTATACTCACAGCACTTATCGTGATTATTGGCTTCAACCTGCTGTGGTATCATACTGCGAAACCAACTTTAAGAGAGTGGGCGATCTTGCTCGTGCTAACAATGTTCGGTTGTCTATGCATCCTGGGCAATTTACAGTCTTGGCAAGTGATAACCCAGGCATTGTTGAACGTTCGATAGAAGAATTTGAATATCATGCGGATATGGCCCGCTGGATGGGTTATGGCAAAACATTCCAAGATTTTAAGATTAATGTTCATATCTCTGGCAGACAAGGACCCGAAGGCATTCGACGTGCCTATAACAAACTTTCACCCGAAGCCCGCAACTGTATTACAATCGAAAACGAGGAAATAAGTCATGGACTTAGTGACTGTCTTAGTATTAGTGATATTGTTCCCATTGTACTTGACATACATCATCATTGGATACGAGAAGGGGAATATATTCAGCCTAACGATGACCGCGTTAAAATGGTTATTGATAGCTGGCGCGGTGTACGCCCCACTTGTCATTATAGTGTCAGTCGTGAAGATGTACTTGTGGGGCACCCCGATAACATTGCACCAGATCATGCCCAACTTCTTTTAGAAGGCTACAAAAAACAAAAACTCAGGGCTCATTCAAATTTTTACTGGAATACACCAGCAAATGAATGGGCTCTAAGTTTTCGAAACGACTTTGACATTATGTGCGAAAGCAAGGCTAAAAACTTAGCCAGCTTTGCACTTTATCAAGAAGCATTACGCCTTGGGCTTTGATGCTTTTGGTTTACGTGGTGCTTTTGGTTTAGAAGTTTTAGCAGGTGCTGGTTTCTTAGGAGCAGCTTTTTTAGGTGCTGCTGGCTTAATTGATTCTACAACTGCTTGGGTAGCTTGTTCAGCAACAGGTGTTGCTACAGGAGTTGGAGCTGGTGCTGCAACTTCTTCTACCGCTGGCTTAATACCAAAAAGTTTTTTAATATGTTTTAACATGGACGAATCCTCCTTATGATTCTATTTACACAATTATATAATGTTAAATATAGATATGGCATATAATTTTATCAAAGAGTTTATTTTAGAACAAAAAAGCGGTGATAAGCTAGAACAGCTTAAATTGCCCTATTCTCGCGGAGATCTAGATCCTGTAATGAGCGAAGATACGATCAACTATCATTACGGTAAACTTTATAAAACTTATGTAGATCGATTTAATTCTAAAGAAGGAGATCCAGAGTTTAATGAAGCTGGGGCTTTCTTGCATAAAATTTACTTTGCACAGTTTCACTCTCCTAAGTCTACTAATAAGCCCACTGGAGATATTGCAGAATTTATCAATACTAACTTTACAGATTTTGATAAGTTCAAAGACGAAGTAGAAAAAGCTGCCATGGGCATACAGGGCAGCGGTTGGGTTTATCTAGCTAGAAATGGTAGCATTAAGACCATCAAGAACCATTCGATTAGAAGCGACATAGTATTGCTTATTGATTGGTGGGAGCATGCCTGGGCATTAGACTATCAGGCAGATAAGAAAAAGTATCTAGAAAATATTTGGAAAATTATAAATTGGGAGACTATCGATGGCCTACTCAGATAAAGTCTTAGACCATTACGAAAATCCTCGTAACGTAGGTAGCTTTGCCAAAGACGAAGAGGGGATCGGAACGGGCATGGTCGGCGCCCCTGCATGTGGCGATGTTATGAAATTACAAATTAAAGTAAATGAAGAGGGTATTATAGAAGATGCGAAGTTTAAGACGTATGGTTGCGGTTCAGCGATCGCTAGCTCAAGTTTGGTTACTGAGTGGCTTAAAGGTAAAACTTTGGATCAAGCATCAACCATTAAGAATTCAGCTATTGCTGAAGAACTGGCGTTACCGCCTGTTAAGATTCACTGCTCAATTCTAGCAGAAGATGCTATCAAGGCTGCCGTAAATGATTACCGTAACAAACAAAGCTCAAACTAAAATTAAAGAAAATCTAGCGAAACGTGGAAAAGGCGTTGGTATTCGCATAGGTGTTAAAACCACAGGCTGTAGCGGAATGGCCTATGTTATAGAATACGTAGACAAATACGAAGCAGAAGTTGGAGTAACTAATTATGCACAGCCAGATTTTGCGGTATTGGTTAGTGTTAAAGATGAGCCCTATCTAACCGGGTTGACTATGGATTGGGTTCGCAATGGGCTCAACGAAGGATTTGATTTTATTAATCCAAACGAACGCGACCGTTGCGGTTGCGGTGAAAGCTTCAGAGTTTAAAATTTACCCACGGGCAAAGTAGTACTAGCGGGCATATCCCAAATTTTCTTCTGCTCAACACCTTTACGTTGAGCAAATCTTTTAGAATCACAATTAGAGCAAACATGAAAATAGTTGTTGCTCAATCTTTTGTGATCCATCTTTTTTAGATCTCTAGTAAATTCACTATCACAATTGTCGCAACGAAGCACAGCGACAGTTTTTATTCTAGTGTAAGAATGTTCTAATCCTGTCTTACTGCGCCTAACATATTGACTTTCTTGAGTTTCTTTTTTTAAGAACATAGTGTATTTACATTTGGCTTATAAAACTTTGGGCTAAATATTAGAGAAAGTATTAATCTTAGGATCTGCCATGGCAAGAAAAACAATTGATATCGGTGTTGTAGGTAATGACGGCACAGGCGATAGTATTCGCGACTCGTTCCGTAAAGTAAACGATAATTTCCGTGAGTTATATAGCTCATTAGGATTAGAAACAAATTTATCATTCAGGGGGTTAATAGATGGTCCTGGTTCGTATCTTGGACACGAAAACCACTTTATAACAGTTAATGCTACAGAAACTGGGCTAGCTTTTAAACGTATAGAAGAAGGCACCGGTATTAAACTCGAATTTACCAACGACGGTGCAATTGTTGTTAATACATTATTTGCATCTATTTCAGGAGATCAATCGCCAAGTTTAGGCGGCCCTGTTTATGCATACTTTGGTGGAAAACGATATCCAATCGGCGGACTACCTGATCTACGGTCAAATACAGAATGGGTAGATGCTATCAACAAACTCGGAACCACACACGGTGGTTCTGGATCTACTGCTGCTGCGCCAGATAGAATTGCTGCTAATAAAGGATATGTAGATACTAAAATTGCTCGAGCTGGAGTAGATGCAATTAATCCAGCAACGGGAGTTTCTGCTCCAGAATTTGGTACAATGACTGGCCCATTAATCTTATCTAGAGATCCTATTCCTAGCGACGACGAAGTATATAATGGTCAGATTGCAGCTACTAAACGATACGTAGATAGTTCAGCGTTCGGCAGCGTAGCGAACTTATATGTAGCTACTTCCGGCGCAGACGAACGTGTAGGCGTAGCTCCAGAATTACAAGGTCGAGCATTGGCCTATGCTTATCGCACGATTGAAGCTGCAATGAAACGTGCAGAAGAAATCATGCTTGAATCTCGCGTAGAGATCGGACCTTACAAAAAGGTATTAACATATAATAAAGGTGCTAGCGAGTGTACACTATCTAGCATTGGTACTGCTCCTGATTCCGGTTCTGGATTCGTTGGAACTGTTTTCATGAGTGTAGACACCATTGAATTGAGTGCAACTGGGCGGGTTGGTCGATATAGAGTTGGAGACTTAGTTTCTCTAGCAACAGGAACCGGTGTTCCTTGTCAAATAGAAGTTCTTGCTACCAGCGGCAATCCTGGCGCAATTGCATCTTTTAGAGTTATAACTCCTGGTGTTTATTCTGTGTTACCGGGGGGATTCAATGTTCCTACGATTACCAATACTCCGAGTTCTATCGGCACAGGTGCAAAATTTGATGTAACATATAAAGTCAACAGTGTTTCAGTAATCAACGGTGGTGTTAATTACGGACTTGTTTCTGTACGTATTGCTGCTGGTGTCGGTGACATTACAGGATCAGGTGCGTTTGGTACTGCTGATGTATCCAATGGCGCTATTCAAAGTATTACTATTACAGACCAGGGTTCTGGATTTACTGCATTGCCGACTATCGTAGTCGACCTTCCAAGGTTTAAGATCTTTACAAACGGATTGAGAACAGACTATACCGGTAATGTCACTGATAATACTGCACTTGCTGCAAGAACACGTGACGTTAGAGATGGTCTATATCTTCGAGGTGAAGAGTCTGGGGCACTAGCACAAATCTTATCTCATAACGGAACCCTTGTTGGTCTAGACGAAGTATTCGATGTAGATATCAAATACGGTGCATTTAAACTCGGCGAAGTTATTTCATACGGTGATGTAACTAAGCTAACACAAATTACAGTTCTTGTAGAAAGCGGCACCTACGAAGAAAACTATCCTATTAAAATTCCACAAAACGTTGCGATTGTGGGTGATGAATTCCGCCGTGTAGTTATTAAACCAAAGGTAGGAACAAGTTCTAGTCCTTGGGTATTCCAAAATTTTAGAAGAGATTTAGAGATAGACGGCAATACTACTGCTACTCAATTATTTGGATATCATTACTTAACCGACACTACTTCACCAGTATATCCTTTAGTAGCCAATAAAGGTTATTATCGATCAGCTGCACAACTTCTATTTCTAAATAAAACATTCTTAGAAAATGAAATTACTGCATGGATTGCATATCAAGTCGCAAATGAGATCGCACCGTTTACCAGCGCATTCAAATACGATGCAAATGCATTTGCTCGAGATGTTGGATTAATTATTGATGGTTATATCTTTGATTTAAAATGGAGCGGATATAATCGCACTATTTCAATTGGATTAAAATACAAAGGAGTACCAACAGCTCCAGTATCGCAAAGTCTTGCAGCTATTAATTATATCAATACATTAGCTCAACAGATTATTGCCAATACAACCATTGCTACTGTTTATAATGGTCTTAAAAAACAAATCGTTGACCGTGCCTATGTTGCGGAAACCGGTTCTAGCGCAGTTATTACTGCGTTGAAAAATGCATTTCTCGATGTTATTAGTAATTCAAATAGTGTAAATTATCCTAAAGATAATAATAATCTTGATGTATTCTTATGTAATGATGCTACTATTGTTAGACGTGTAACTTGCCAAGGTCACGGCGGATTCATGATGGTTCTTGATCCGGAAGGACAGATCCTTGCCAAGTCACCTTACGGCCAAGAAAGTGCTAGTTTTTCAAGAAGTACAGGTCGTAAAAGATTTAGCGGCGGTATGTATGTTGACGGTTTTACTGGAAACTTACAATTTGAAATTTACGACAAAGCTACTGTAGCTCCCGGCAATTTTAAATCTGGACATTCTTATACTATTAAAACTGTAGGTAATACAGATTTCACCGCTGTAGGCGCAGTATCAAATACAGTTGGTGTAGTGTTTACAGCGACCGGTGCTGGCGCCAGTGGAACAACTGGATCAGCGTATGACAATAGTTTTATTAAAGTTAGAGGACTAAAACGTTTCCCTAACTTACCAGCATCTTATATTGTTAACGACACAGTATACAGAATTAACTATGTAAGAGATTGGACATACTTAACCACCGGATCAACTGCTAGTTTTGTTCTAGACGAAGTAACTCCGTGGAATCAACCTATCTTTACATATAATTCAGATATATGCTCAAGAGACGTTGGGTTAATTATCAATGGCCTCGGGTATGATCTAGCATTTGGTACAAACTATAATCAACGCAAATCTGGTTTAGTTTATAGACAAGCAAATGCTCAAGTAGTTATTGATAGTCAATTAAGTCTATCTATTGCTGCGATTAATCAAGCGCATATACTAGCTTCATCTTATATACCAGGATCTACATATGCTGCAACACGAAGTTTAATCGACCTGAGCAATACAAATATTGCTAACATTCTTAGAGGTGGCACTGTTGGTGCTCCGGTATTGTCATTTACCAATCCATCAACTACAACTACAAACCAAGCTAATGCAATGACATTATTGCAGGCCAACTATGAGTATATTAAAGAACAAACTGTTAACTGGATTCAATATCAAATTGTCAATAACACCAGTCCGTTCAGTACCAGTTACACATATGATTCTGCAACATGCGCACGAGATGTTGGATATATTTTAGAAGCTGTAGTTTATAATTTCTTATACGGTGGCAATGACGCTGTACGTGATGCTGGCTTAAAATACTACGACGGTGTCGGAGACGCTGTAACTCTTCAAATTCCTACGGCGCAAAAATTAGCATCAGTAGCAGCAATTAACTATGCTAGTACAATCACTCAACGTGTAATTCAAAACCTAGCACCAACAACTTCATATACCAGTGCTGGTACTATTGGTTCAGGACTAGTTAGTCGTACTACAGGAACTGGTGGTACATCCACAGAAGCAACTACTATTTCTGGTTTAATGAACGTAGTCACAACTATTTTAAGTGGCGGTGTTGGAAGTGCTCCGACATTGTCATTACCGGCTGTTACTGGAATTTATGATGCAACTAAGACTGCTGCAAGAACTACCATTATCAGTCATGTTAGTGATATCCAAGCAGCAGTAATTGCCTATGTCAATGCCAATGCCAATCAATATGAAGTATTGATGCCTGGTAATAGATCTATGTTGGCCAACGACTTTACACAGATCAACGACATGGGATATGGCCTAGTAACCAATAACGGTGGCTTGCAAGAAGCTGTGTCTGTATTCACATACTACTGCTATATTTCTTATTATTCATTAAACGGTGGACAGATTCGTAGTATTTCTGGATCAAGCGCACACGGGGTATATGCTCTAGTCGCTGAGGGTTCGGATCCATTAGAAATACCAACACCGGTTACATTATATCAAGATCTCGGTACCGGTGCACAAGTTATAGCAACTGGTGTGTATCTTAATACTGTTGGTGGATTAAACGTTTATATTTACAATTACGATTTTGTGCCGTTAGACAACGGTGAGATTGAAGTTATTCACACTGACGGCCAGTTATATCGTTATTCTGTAACATCTGTATCAACTACTGATTTGCCAGCAGGATATGCTAAATTAAATATTTCTAGTACAGGTAATAGTACTACTGCTGGCCTAGCTTATGCTATTCCAGACGGCACTCGAATCTCTGTTCGTGCGTTATCTCAGGTAGTGTTAACAGGTGACATTGTTGATGTCGCAACAAGACCGTCAACAGCGTTAAAACTTAATGAAACAACAAACGTATATCGTGTTTTACAATTCCAAGACTACACTGATCCAGCGGGTGCAATTACTTGTACTATTAGCAATGGCAGTCCGTGCGTTGTTACTGCTGTTGCTCACGGCCAACTTGCAGGATACATTGTATCGTTTACATCAACAGGAACACTACCAACAGGCATTACTGCTGGTGTAAAATATTATATTCTTGACAACGGGCTAACTGCAAATCAATTTAAGATTTCTTTAGTCAAAGCCGGTAGTCCTGTAATTACAACTAGTAATTCAACTGGCACAGTTTCATTTACTGCAAAGGGATTAGCTAGAACAACACTACGTGAAAACTATGACTATGTTGAATTAACAGCATGGTCTCCAAATGAATTCAGAGGGACTCCAATTACTGTAACAGTATCAAGTCCTGCGACAGCACCAACATTTAGCACAGGCAGTACTGCTCACGGATTTGTAGCAGGTGATGTTGTGGCATTTGCTACAACAGGCACATTGCCAACTGGTATTACTGCAACTAAGAACTTCTTTGTTATTGCATCTGGATTAACTTCCACAGCATTTAGAGTCAGTGTATTGCCTGGCGGTACTGCTGTTGATACTGCTGGATCACAAACTGGTGTTCATACAGTTGGAAAAGTAAAAGGGTATGCAGGCGATTATTCATTCGCTATTGTACCAATAAGCCCATATGATCGTCCACGTATTATCGGAATGAAGGTTGTTTGGCTTGGTAGAATTTATACCGTGAGTCAATATGACGATGAGAGCACAACTGGTAAAGCATATGGTAGAATTTATTTTAGTACACCGCTATTAGACAATGTATTAGTATTCTCTAGCCCACCAACATTAAAAGCCGGTGTTCCAAAACGTATTAACGCATCTGCCGGTACATTAACGATTCGTATTTCGTTAACTCGTGTAACTGGTCACGATTTACTTGAAATCGGTACTGGTTCATATGCAGACACTAACTATCCAAATGAGATTTACGGTGGGGCTGTTAATGCGTTGAACGATGCCAACGAAACACAAGAACGTGGTTCGGGTCGTGCATTCTATGTAACTACTGATCAATTTGGTAACTTTAGAGTTGGTCCATATTTCCGTGTTGACCAAGGTACTGGTAAGGTTACATTCTCTGCAGCTATTGCGTTGAGTAACCTAGACGGTTTAGGATTTAAACGCGGTGTTCCGATTAGTGAGTTCTCAACAGATTCGTCAATGGCGAACAATGCTACAGATACTGTACCGACTCAAAACGCTGTTCGTACTTACATCGAAAGACGACTAGGTGTAAGTCACACTGGTGTGTCGATGAAGGCCACAGATTTAATTCCGCCATTAGTTGGTGGATATATGGCTCTTACTGGTCAGTTGTCTATGAACGGTAATATGGATTTAGGCAATAATAAAATTATTAATGTTAAAAATCCTACGCTTCCACAAGATGCTGTCAACTTACAAAGTTTAAAATGGACTAATTTCCAAGACTTTACATTAAGTAGCACCAACGTCGATAGTGGTGACTTAGTAGTGTTTACCGGTAATGGTGCTAATAGTGTTAATGCTAGCGTTGTTGGCGACCTTACATTTGAAATGCAGACTGGTACTGACTCTAGTCTTAATCAAGTCAATGCACAAATTAATCCAGGCGTAATTATAAATGCCGATGTTAATGCTAATGCTGCAATCGATCAAACAAAATTGAATCTAGATAATGCATACGCCACAGGTACTACAAGTTTATCAGCTACAGCAACAGGCACTGGCGCTATTAATTTTCTTGCTAAAATTGATAATGGATCAGGCGGAGCTGGAACTACATTAACTATCTTAACTTCTTCTCCTGCAGGAACACTGGTGACTGCTGGATTGACAATTACAGGTCCTAACGTTCCTGATAATACTTACATTATTGCTAACATTAGCGGAACAGGCCTTAATAGTACATGGCAATTGAATAATAGTGTAAATCAACCAAGTACTACATTAACTGCATCATTAGTAACACTAACATATAGTATTCAACCAAGTGTGCCGTTTGTCACAGGCCAGCGCATTGTTGTTAGTGGTATGAACATATCAGGTTACAACGGAACTAAAACTGTTGTAAATTGTACAACTACCACAGTTACATTTAACGGTACAACTACTGGTTCTGGAACCGGTGGTG
>Ga0114975_10002260_pt1 | contig 13228 bp, 12 predicted proteins | sample S_130626_EF_Meta_FD_87031 | JGI IMG/M metagenome (GOLD analysis project Ga0114975, IMG submission 87031) | Freshwater microbial communities from Lake Simoncouche, Canada to study carbon cycling - S_130626_EF_MetaG | ecosystem: Environmental > Aquatic > Freshwater > Lake | place: Lake...
CCAGTAGGCGCTCCACCACCCGTAGGTGCTCCACCACCCGTAGGAGGTCCACTTGGGGTCGGCACACGTGGTGCTGAGGGCGTAGGAGCCTGTGGAACACCACCACCAGATGGCATACCGCCACCAACGGGGATTCCTCCACCAGTGGGGATCGTCGGTGGCAGGCGAGTCGCCGCCGAGGCTGCAGCGCTCGCCGAACTTGCTGCCGCGCTAGCCGAAGATGCCGCGGCGGCGGCGCCAGTTGCAGCAGCAGCGGCGCCAGTTGCAGCAGCAGCCGCAGCAGTAGTTACAGCTGCTACCGCAGTCACAGAAGATGCGGCCTTTTGCACCGAGGACGGTGTTGAGTCAATTGCCGGGGCAATGGTTGTCGTCGATTCGGCCACAAAAATTGTGGTGGTGGTGACTTGTTCTGGAGTAGTAACGGGAGGGACGGTTGTTTCTGGTGGCGCCAGAGTGGTCGTCGTCTCCTGTCCAGGAATAGTCGTCGGTGGTGCCGTTGTCGGGGTGGTCGTATCGGGCACGGTAGTTGTCGTGGTGTCCGGCAGCGTGGTCGTTGTTGTGGTGACGATTGTCGTCGTCGTGGTGGTGGTTACCGGACACGGCTTAGTGGTAAAGGTAAATGTTCCGCTGACCGGAGACTTCGTGTACGAGACATTCGCGCCGGAGCCATTTTTCTTCGATTTCACACCGGCAATTCGGATTCGTACTTGACCACGAGGAACCTCGACGCGCCGTCCACCATTGATTGACACCCAGACGTTCGTTGTTACTCCACAGCGAACCGCCGTTCCGGACTCTTGGGAGTAAACGGAGATCTCAATTTCCGCGCAACCATTGGAGTCAACCAAAAAGCGCTTGTACTCCTCGTCGTTGATGTAGACCGTGACGTAGTTCCTCGACTGGTTCGTTGAGTTGGGAACGTCAAAGCCACACATAAAAATTGTCGGTGACGTTCCGCCGTCAGGGATGGGGTTGATGCGGCCCGGATAAGTCGGGCCATTCGGGAGTGCATCGGGTCCGGGGTACCCGCCAGCCGACGCGATTCCTGGGTTTAGGCCGTACGAAACAACACCCAGTATGGCGGCGATCGCAAATCCAATCAGCGAGCCGCGGTAGCGATGGCGAGGCTGGTTCATGAGTATCACGTGTGACGCTACTACTTAGGAGGGATGCGAGCCTGTCGGTTACCTCGCCGGCTACGGAACCATTGCCGGCGCGACCCCGGTGAATTCACCGAAATTTCACCGAACCGTCCAATATCTTGAATTCCGGTCCATTGGACCAGCAAATGCGGCTGTGCCCGCCCGTGCGAATCGACATTGCGGTGGGCGCTGAGGGACTCGAACCCCCGACCTGCTGAGTGTAAATCAGCTGCTCTAACCAACTGAGCTAAGCGCCCGCGCGTAACAGCCTAGAGCGGTCCGTGATGCATGAACGACAGCCCAAGTTCCCGGGTGGCTGCGACGAGGGGTCGTCGTACAACTGCGTCATCTATGACGAGATCCTCATCGTTGTAGTCAGCCACGAAGCCACCGGCCTCTTGGGCGATCAACATGCCCGCGAGGTAGTCCCAGGGATTGAGTGTGGACCGCTGCGCCACGGTGTAGAGATCCAGGGAGCCGTCGGCCACGAGACAGAACTCCAGACTGGCTGAACCCAGAGCCCGAATTTGTCCCCAGCCAATGTGGCGTTCGGGGAGACCGGAAAAACTTACGAGGGCGCCCGTAACTTCCTTGTGGCCGCTGGTGCCTATCTTCTGGCCGTCACGCCAGGCGCCTCCCCCGCGAGTCGCCCAGTAGCGAACACCGCTGGACTGGTTGGCAACTAACCCAGCAACCAGCCCATCATCATCCAGCACGGCGATGCTGGTGGCGAAGAAGGGAATTGACCGGTCGCAATTGGTCGAACCATCAATGGGATCGAGGACTGCTGTGAGGTCGCCATCACCGGTTACTCCCGACTCTTCACTCACTACTCGAAATCCGGCTCGAGCCAATACCGACACGGCCGCAGCGTCGGCCGCCAGGTCCAGGTGATACTGCGTCGCTCGTTGGCCGGAGTATCCGCGACCCTGATCCGCGGCGTACGCCCCCTTTACAGCGTCAGCGCATGCCTGCAGGTGTTCCAGAATCGTGTCGAGCTCCATTTCGACACCGTAGTTGCCGGCGATTAGTCTGAACAGTAATGGCAGCAATAGATGTGGCCGGTTTTATCGCCGACCTGAAAAACCACGCGGTCGACCACGGCTTTCATGTTCACGACGAACGACACTTTGTCGAGACTTACTCCCTCCGTCAAGCGTGGGAAATCGACTTGCATCCCGAGTCCGCCTGTGGCGGTCCCGTCGATATCCACCTATTGCTTGACGTCGATCCTCGCGTCCTGCTGGCCTTTGAAGATGCCTTCAATACGTTGGGCGAAGACGAAGAGCCTGTCGATGACTTCCACTTCCCCCTCGTGTTGACATGGAACCTCCCGCCGATGCACCGTGGACCAGACTTGCTGCGCCTCACCATTGATCTCGCCCCGATCGGTGGCATGTCGATGCCTCTTGAAGTGTCAGCCGTTGATTCGTACGCGTCGGCAACCGAACTGGGCGAACGACGCGTTAGCGTCGTGGCGCGCATGCCGGTTTCGCTCACCGCTATCAGCCGTGGGGATGATCCACTGTGTGAACTCTTTGAACGAAGCGGGAAGATCTCTAACTTCCTCCTCGAGCAGGCCGAGTCATGGCCCGGCTGAACCGTTGGCCTGTGGCTATGGTCTTCGTGCTCGTTAGCTCCCTGACGCTCGCGGGTTGTGGTCGGGACGGACTCGGTGAGGCACGCCAAGCCTGTGGGTTAGCCCAAAAGGGTATTGCCCTAATTCAAAAGAGTCAAAAGCCCGGCACTACTGCCGCCGAGGCCGATCAACTGCAACGACAGGCCCGTAGTGCATTCCTTCGTGCGGTCGGTCCCGCTGCACGGGCGACATCTGCCAACGGGCGATGGAATTCACTTATGACCACGCTGCAGCTTTCTCGTCATGGCGCCATTACCAACGTGGTACCGACGCTTACGCGACAATGTAAGTCAATACTTTCGGACAGCTATCTGTACTAGTTGCGAAGCCGGGCGTACAGCCATTCGATGGAGTTCTCGTCGAGCATGGCGTCTTCCCAACCATCGATAGCGCGAAGCACTGCTTCGTGCGAACCAAGTGTTGCGATTACCAGAACTGTCAACTCTTCGACGTCTTCTTGAGCAACGTAAAAATCACCGAAAGCATCCGTTCCTACTTCAGAGTCCGGCGCCAGCATTAGGTAGAGCTCGCCGGTGGCCTCGACCCACGAAAGTTCATACTCGTTGTCGACGGCGTCGGTCCACTCACTCCCGAACTCAAATTCCGAACTTTCGCGACGAGCTTCGTTGGCTTCGTAAAACTCTTCTATGTCAATCGGGATTTGGCTCATGACCCCACCATAATTCGTCTTGGTTTCTGTGCGTTGGACTGTGCGTTCTACTCGGTACGAATTGGGGAGTCGGACTTCGCAAACTGCCGGCCATGAAACCAAATGACGTCCTTACTCAACTTCGATACGAATGGACCGCGATCGGCTTCGACGCTCGCTCCCGTGCCGTTTGGCGAGATATTCAACAGAGAAATCAGTTGGACTTCGTCAATGCCGACAATTTCGGTACTCTCCTCAAGCGACTGGAGCCCCGCGGTGGCCTTACCGTCGAAGAACGGTCATTGGTCATTCAGGTCTTGCTCCAGGAAGCGGGGAGCCCTGAGGTCCATCGTGCGCTCCTCCAGACCCTGCTACCGGGCCTCGTGAGTACTTGTCGGCAATTGAATTTTGGAAGGGGCATAACGAAGTGTCCGAGTGACGTGGTCAATGAGGCGATCACCATGCTGAGCGAGATACTTCAGGAGTGGGCCGGACAGTCACGTCAGTATGCCGCTCCCGACATTCTGTCGGCACTGCGGGGGCGACTTCGCCGATGGTTGCTTCGAGAGAAAGACCGTGCCCGGCGAAACGGAGGTGAGATTCCTCCCACCACTACTGAAGCGGAGTCATCACATCTCCTAACACGACTAACGAAGCTCCTTGAACATCCCGAACATCATGACTTGGCTGAGGTGGTCTACGCCCGAGTTTTCCAAAATGTGCCGTTGGCCGAACTCGCGCGGGAGCGACACGTCGCACCCGTCACCCTGCAGCGCACGTTGCAGCAGTTCACGACCAAGCATCTCCTATGAGTCGCACTAGACATTCTTGGAAAACACTTCTACGGTGGTTACTTCATGAAGCCGAATCGTCCGACACTGACGCCACCGTGGATACCAGTGGGGTTGTCGACTTTGGTCCTGCTCGGGCTCGTCGTCGTCCTCAACCAACGCGTGCCCACTCCCCCGTCCCCGCGACAGGCCAACTCCTCCCCGTCTTCGAATGTGACCGTAACGTCTATTCAATTCATCACCAAGATTCAATGGCAGCAACGCCCCTTGTCGACAACCACGATTCCGTCCGGCGTCAACGGGAACTGGTCCAACACCAGCGCCAGTCCCGACGTGGCAATGGTCGCCAGCGGCGCAGTGGGCCAAGATCTCTGGAATCAAGATCTCGTGCCAGTGCTGACCGGAGCGACGTACCTAGTGAGAATGGAACCGATGGGACATTTGAGCCTCGAGTGCGACACTGGGACCGTCGACGTCAGCCACCGTTTCTCCGTGCCCCTCAACGCCAATTCGTGCATGCTTCAGATCACCGGAGTCGCCGGTACGGCATGGTCGGTGAGGCGCACGGCGTGAGAGTCCGACCAAGTGCCGCCAGCGGCCTTCTCCTCGTCGCGTACCTCATCGCCGTCCCCGCTGCTACGCCGACTATCTGGAGTCGGGCGCACGACGCTCAATCACCCAGGCTGGCGCTGGCGCTCGTCGCTACTCTTCTCGCCCTCTGGTGCGTTGTCATCGTTCGCCTGCTCCACACCGTGTGGCGCCAACGCCGGGGGCACACCACGAGCGGTGGATTCGGTTGGCTGGCCGGACTCATGCTGTCGATGACTTCATTCGTGGCGGGCCCGGCCGTTGCGGCCACTACCAGCGCCACAGAAGTTTCGCAGAGCGTCAACCATCACACCAAGGAGGCCAGCATGGTCACCGTGTCGGCCGGTCTGCCAATCGCCCTGATGGCTAAACGGCGGCGCGACGAACTGAAGCAGCTGCGTGTGATTCTTGAAGAGGGCGAAGTTGAAGATGTCATCAATGAACTGCAGGCGGTCGATGAAGGGTTGATACAACGTGTCATCGACGCCCTCCCTCCCGATGACTTTGGCGTGATCGATATTGAGCACTTTGACGCCACCAGTCCGGTTGCTGCCAACGTTGACAGTCCCGTCCTCGTTGTACCGGTCCGCAATGAGCGCAAGCAGTGGAAACTGGCCTACGCCCGGCCCGGCGGCACAATTGCAGTTCCCCCCGACACCAACCTCCAGGCATTGGCCTCGGTCGCAACTGCTCTGCACCGCGACGGCCGCATAGTGGCCACCAGTTCTTCACTCGAAACAATCCGACAATTGGCCTTGCGGTCATCGCCACGGGTGATGGTCCTACATCTGGGAGGCGATGTGCTCGACCGCGACATCGCCCGGCTCTGCGTCCGGGTGGCACATCGCGCAGAAGGTAGCGAGCGCTCGGGTCGGACGGCCGAGAAACTGCGTTCTCGTCGACCGGCCGAGCTAGTAGCTACGCGCATCTTTGTTCGCCTCCTCCGGCCAGTCGCTGTCGTCGAAGGACTGACCGAAGCCTTTAATGCCGACTTGCGCCGACGCTGCATCGAAATGACCTCGTACCTTGCGGTCCATCGCCACGAAGTGGTCACGGGTGATCGCTTACGAACTCGGGTGCTGGGCGGCGGCTACAACGATGCTTCACCGCGCACTTTGGCCAATACCGCCTCTGCCGTACGCCGATCACTGGGTACCCACGGTTCGATCTCTCGACTGTTGCCGGTGACCCCGGGTGGCCACTACCGCACCGAGGATGTCTCTTCGGATCTCGAGCGATTCCACGCGCTAGTGGAACTCGCTCGGGAGCAATCGGCCGAGGAGTTCGCCTACTTGACCGAGGCAATCAGCCTCATTGAGGGTGAACCATTAAGTGGCGAGCTTCGGGGATTTGAGTGGTTTCTCGCCGAGGGCCACCTCGCTCGACTTCAGCGTGATGCGGAGTGGGCCGCCCTTCGGTTGGCGCAACTCGCTATCGCTTCGGGTGATTTCGATCTGGCGTACTACGCCCTGGAACGTGGTCAACTTGTGGACCCCTATTCCGACGACATTGTGGCGGCCCTGGCTCGCGTACCTCGTCGTCGCGACCTCATTACCACTGGTGATGCAAACGCTTACGCCAACTTGGATGCGATGGAGGTTGCCGAACGCAGGACCAGCCCGTCTGAACCAGCAGTCGAGTACGAGTAGGAAGGTCGTTGCTGTGCTTCGGCGAGCAGTGAATCGAGCTGATCGAGGAATGCAACGACGGGCTCCACGAAGAGATGCTTGGAGAGCGATCCGGGAATCGTGTTGATTTCATTGACGTAGAGCTCGGTCTCGTTGGCCAGAAAGTCAATACGAGCGACGCCCCGCACACCGGCGAGCACAGCAATCTCACTGGCTAGAGCACGAATCTGCGTCGCCCGTTCGGCGGGGAGATTGGCGGGCAGTTCCCGAGGGGCCGAAACCATGCCCTCTCCACCAACGTACTTGTCGCGATAGTCAAGAATCTCCGTGTCCGAGGACCGACGGATTGGCTTTTCAATCGCCGAGAGCGTGACTTCAGGAAAGCTCCGTACGGCGATTTGGAGGTCATAGAGATCGGGTCGATAGGGCTCAACGACACAGCCCCGAGCAAAGTGCACGTTGCTCGTCAAACGGGCCTTGAGTGTGGCGAGGTCGGCTACGACATCGATGCCGATGGAAGATCCACCAAATCGTGGTTTACAGATATATGGCCCGTCGAAAGGAATGGACTCGGTTGACGCACTCACGAGAACCCGTGGGAGCGAAGGGAGTCCGGCGGCAATAAGGGCCGAGCCAAAGGCGAGTTTGTCCATACCGAGCGCGGCGCTGGCCACGTTGGGTCCGGTGTAGGCAATACCGGCTAGATCTAAAAGACCCTGAATCGTGCCGTCTTCACCAGGTCCGCCGTGCGTCGCAAGTACGACTGCCTCAAGGTTGAGACTCTTGTCTTTGCCAAACCGGCCCGCCGCCTGAACAAAACCACGGCTCTCGCCGAGGCGAAACTCCAGCGCGTCCGATCCGGCGGGCACCCCGTTCGTGAAGGCCTCGGCCTCTACGCCTCGTGCCACTGAAACGAAGGTTCCGGCCTTAGTCCAATAGATTCCCACGACGTCACGGTTAGCTCGCTCGAGTTCACGGAGTGCCAACAGGCCCGTCAGGATAGAAATATCGTGCTCCGGAGTTGGCCCGCCAAATAAGACACCAATCATCAGCACACCTCTCGCATCAAGGCTTAAGGGTAGTGGTCGGGCAGGTCATTTAGGTACAACACCAAATCGGTCTCGCCCAAGTTGGCCCGAACCCACGCCACCGCCTCATCGCGAATATCGAAACGAAGATGTTCGTCGTCGAAGCCGGTTGTGAGCGCCCGGGCATTGGTTCTCGCCACAACCACCAATGACGCCCCGCTGGCTTTGACGGCGCGGCCCAATGCTTCATTCTCTTCGGCCTGTTCGCTACCCAACTCGATAAGGCCGGGGGTGATCACGACCTTGCGGCCGGACACGGGAATTGACTGTAAGAGCTCGAGCGCTGCTCTGGCGCTCGCGGGGTTGGCGTTGAAGGTGTCATCAATAATCGTGAGGCCCGAGGGAGCGCGCACCACCGTTAATCGATGTTGGGCGGCAGTTAGATGAGAAATTCTCGTCGCCACTTCGTAGGGATCACCACCGAGTTCAAAGCTGGCCGCAATCGCGCAGGCCAGGTTGGTCTCGTGAATTCCAGCGACGGGCAGTACCTCGGCGACTACCACGTCATCACGGAGAATTTTCCATCGTTCCCGTTCAAGGAGGACTCGCACCTGGGCACTCTGCGCAGCCGAACCAGCGGTAATGACCTTCTTGCCGGCGGCTTCCAGTTTCGACACCCAGGCCGCCAAGCGCGCGTCATCGACATTAAGAATCACCGTGTGAGCCCGTTCGGTTATTTCAAACTTGGCTTGTTCGATGACCTCGAGCGTTTCCATACGTTCGAGGTGCACGGGCCCGATAGCAGTCACTACGGCAATTTCAGGTGGGCACCAGGCGCAGAGTGCGCTGATCTCACCGGGGCCGTATGTGCCCATCTCGGCAATGAATACCGTCGTCCCGCTCACGAGGTTCTCATTGATTGCTCGGGAAAGGCCCGCGCGATTATTAAAACTTCTTGGCGTCGGTACGACGCCATGCCGACCACCGAGTAGTTCGGCAAGATGGTGCTTCGTTGAGGTCTTGCCGAAACTTCCTGTAATCGCCACGACGGTGGGGTGAACTTCGGAGAGACGATGGGCGGCCTGATCGACAAACTTTTGGGCAAGCCGATTCTCGAGGGGAGCAGTGATTTCAGCAGCGAGCTGAATCACGATCGGTACGAATCCAATGGCTATGGCCAGCGAGAAGTAAAAATCCGGTCCGAAATATCCAACGGTGAAAATGCATAATTCGATCACCGTGGCAACAAACGCAACTGTCTTAAGTCGGCGGGTCCAGTTCAGTGGCGAGGTCCGACCCCGGCGCGAAAGACCCTGCGGCAACTACCAGCCGTACCCCACAGCTACGGCGAGCGCGACACCACCAAAACCTGTTAGCCCCAATGCGGCACATAACGCTGCGACAATGGGCCAGTCACCAAGTGATTGCGATGGTGCGATCTGGTTGCGATTGCTCGGACTCGGTAGGCGAAAAATCGCCCACCGGATAAAGAAACGCGACAGCGCCTCGGGTTCGTAGTGCTCACGCTGCAGGACCCGGAGCCACCGAACACCCTGAGCGCCAATAGCTATGAGTGCAAAGAAGAGCCCAATGCACTGCCAAGCGCGCGTCATCGAATGACCTTAGAGACTTCACCAGCGAGCAGCTCGGCTGCCTGCACTGGAACCAGATGCCCAACATGCTCAAGGACTACAAGATTGGTGGCTGCTTTCATCTGATCAATAGATCGACGAGCGATTGTGACAGGGACATCGCGATCGTCGGCGCCCCACACCAACGTGGTGGGCGTAGTAACGAGTGCTAGCTCGGCCTCGTAGGACTCCCCTACCGTTGCTACCAAGATGTCACGGAGTTGGCCAGTAGCGGCGCGGTAATCGGCCGATCCGTACTGCTGCTTGGCTCGCTCGAGACGGGCCGGCGAGACGAGGCCAAGTGCGGCCAGTTTCTTGACAACGCGATAGGCCCAAGGGGAACGACGACGCGCACCTTCGCGAGCCAGTAGCGGTGCGCCCGTGAGCATGAGGTGCGAGAACATGTCGGGATGCCGAGCGGCCATAACCGCTGCCACGCGCCCCCCAAATGAGTGACCCACGACTGTGGGCATCGAGTCTCCGAAGATCTCTCGCACCACTGGGCCAAGGAGGTTGGCGTACTCGCGAGCACCCCCCACGAACGGAGGCAGGGGACTCGCACCGAATCCCGGCAAATCCAAAGCTACGGACGCCACGCCGCCACGGGCCAAGATTTCGGCCGATACGGCGAAGTCAGCACTCGAGCGCCCCCAGCCGTGAAGCCAGAGGATTCGAGGGGTGCCATCGCCGTACACCTGTCCGAATATTTGCCCATTGGCGAAGGCTTTCAGCACACCCTTCAGGTTACTGACGACCTTTGGGTCGCTATGACCATGTTGCAACTGCGCACTAGCGTTCAAACCACGATGAGCGACGACGTGACCTTCTCGGAAGACCAGTTGGTGGGATTAACCCCCGAACAACGCGAAGCGGTGACTTCTACCCAGCGCCAACTGCTCGTCCGCGCCACGGCTGGCTCGGGTAAGACTCACGTCCTCACGTTGCGCATTCAACGAAGAATCGCCGACGGCGACATCGCACCGGATCAGGTGCTCGCGATGACCTTCACCCGCAAGGCGGCCGATGAACTCCGCACTCGCCTCTGGCGTGCCGGAATTCGAGGTGTTGCGGCCGGAACGTTTCACCGCGCCGCTCTGGACATTGTTTCGGACTTTCGCACGGACAACAATCTCAAACCCATGTCGATTGAACCCAATCGACGACGCCTCGTCAACGAATTAGTCGTGACGCTAAATAAAACGGGTCAGCGCATTGAGGAGTGGCAGATCCCACGTATTGAGCAGGAGATTGGCTGGGCTCTGAGCCAGGGCTTCAACGGCACGACCTACGGCCGACGAGCTTCGCGAGCGCGCCGAGCGGCCCCCTTGCCGGGGGCCCAAATGGCCGACCTCATTGATCGCTACGTCGGGCTTTGTCAGTCCAAAGGTGTCGTCGACTTCGATTTGCTCTTGTCTGAGGCGATTCGTATCCTTCGCGATGATCGCGCGGCGCTCGCAAGTTTTCGCCATCGCCACCGGGCCCTGTTTGTCGATGAGGCTCAAGACATCAACCCGTTGCAGTTCACGCTGTTGCGTCTGATGGCTGGAGATGATCCCGACATCTTCACGGTTGGAGACCCCAACCAGTCGATCTACGGCTTCAACGGTGCCAGTCCACAATTACTGCAGGAACTTCTCGCCACGTGGCCCGACACGGTCGTGCTGGATCTCACTCGCAATCACCGCTCCACGGCACACATCGTGTCGGTGGCCGACACGTTGCTCGAGGCCGGCGCGGCAGGGATCACACCCGCCAAGGCCGACGGGGAAATTCCTCTGGTTCGCACCTACGATACGGACGAACTGGAGGCCCGCGCGGTGGCAACGTGGCTCACCTCACGACATCAACCGGGATCGCCGTGGCGCTCCATGGCCGTACTCGCTCGAACCAATAATCAGTTGAACATCATGGGTGAAGTTCTCACTGCTATGCACATCCCGTTTGAACGGAGGGGTGCCGAAAACTCACCCGGCTCCGATGTCATCGTTGGCGACACGGGACCCGCTCGGTGGTTTGATCAAGACCACAAAGATGCCGTCTCGCTGTCAACGATTCACCGCTCTAAGGGCCTGGAGTGGCAGCACGTGGCCGTAATTGGCCTGGCCGAAGGCATCCTGCCAAATTTCAATGCCACCACTGCGGAGGACATCGCCGAAGAGCAACGACTCGCCTACGTCGCACTCACCCGAGCCGAAGAAACCCTCTTGTTGACTTGGAATCGAGGTCGTCACGACCCCCGGACACCCGACCGGCAACCATCGAGGTTCCTCGCCGCCATTACACAAAAGATTTCCGAGCTGGCTGCAGTCGAAGCACCACTACTTGGCGATGAACGGCGTCAACGCCTCGCGGCCATTCGTGAGCAACTCGCCGCCAGCCGTCCTCAACTATCGTCAGACGGTAGTGAGCACGTCCCTTCTTAACGAACTCGTCAGCCTTCTCGGAGAGCGTCACGTCTCGAGCGCAACGACGATAAACCCCGACGACCTGCATGACGAATCACTGCACCCCGAACCTCGGTTTCCGCTCGCGGTGGTGCGACCCCAAAACCGCGACGACGTCGTAGCGCTGGCCAAATTCGCTTCAACGCACAACATCCCAATCACGGCCCGAGGATCGGGCACCGGACTCTCGGGTGGTGCCAAGCCCGTCGAGGGTGGCCTCGTTGTTTCCTTTGCCGACATGAACCAAGTCCTCTCCATCAACACCAGCGATCACGTCGCCGTCGTCCAGCCGGGCATCACACTCCGCGAACTCGATGCGGCCCTCGCGGCAACCGGGCTGCACTACCCCGTCTACCCGGGCGAGCTTTCCGGTTCGCTCGGGGGCAATATCAATACGAACGCTGGGGGCATGCGCGCGGTGCGCCATGGCGTTACTCGCCAACACGTCCTCGGCTTGGAGGCCGTACTCGCCAATGGTGATGTTCTGCGTACCGGTGGTCCCGTGGTCAAGTCTTCATCGGGCTACGACCTAACCCAGCTGCTCGTCGGTAGCGAAGGAACGTTGGCGCTGGTGACCGAGATCACGCTCAAGCTCTCACCTCGCTTTGCCTACAGCGCCACCGTCCTCGTGCCCTACGCCACGCTCGAGCAAGTAACTACGACGGTGCCCGCGATTATCTCGGCCGGACTCCAGCCTTCGATTCTCGAATACCTCGACATTTTGACCATGTCTTCGGTGACCACGCGGGCCAATCTGGAACTGGGCATACCCCAAGATGTCAGTGAGAAGGCTCTCGCCTATCTGGTCATCGTTCTAGAAACGCGCACGCGGGAGCAACTCGATCGTGATATTGAAGATCTCGGGGAGCTCGTGCTCGCTAGTGGAGCACTGGACGTCTTTGTGCTCCCCGATGGATCTGGACAGCGGCTCATCGAAGCTCGGGAGCAGGCCTTCTGGGTGGCCAAAGAGGCCGGTGCCCACGAAGTCATTGATGTGGTTGTTCCCCGCTCCAGCGTGCCGGAGTATCTCGCCAGCATTGCTTCGCTTGCGACTACCTACGAGTCTTTCATCGCCGGGTGCGGTCACGTTGGCGACGGCAATGTCCACATGAGCGTCTTTCAGCCCGACTGGGAAAAGCGCGAGGCGTTTCTTCTCGCACTCTTCACGCTGGGCGTAGAGATGGGTGGCGCAATTTCTGGTGAACACGGCATTGGCCGCGACAAGCAGCAGCCCTTTCTCGTGCTGACCGACCCAGTCAATTTGGCCGTACAACGTCACATCAAATCTGTTTTCGATCCCTCATCCATCCTCAATCCCTACCGACTTACTGACGAAAGGCCCCTCCCATGAACGGAGCACAATCACTCCTTGCCACGCTCCACGCCAACGGCGTTGAAGTCTGTTTTGGCAACCCTGGCACCAGCGAAATGCACTTTGTTGCCGCACTCGACTCGCAGCCCGGCATGCGCGGAGTCCTAGGGCTCTTCGAAGGAGTGGTCACCGGGGCCGCTGATGGCTACGCCCGGGTCACAGGGAAGCCGGCCGTGACGCTGCTCCACCTCGGACCTGGTCTTGGCAACGGACTCGCCAATCTTCACAATGCGCGACGAGCGCATGTTCCCCTTATCAACGTGGTCGGCGATCACGCGACCTACCACTCTCGCTACGACGCACCGCTGGAGAGTGA
>Ga0114975_10002263_pt1 | contig 13223 bp, 7 predicted proteins | sample S_130626_EF_Meta_FD_87031 | JGI IMG/M metagenome (GOLD analysis project Ga0114975, IMG submission 87031) | Freshwater microbial communities from Lake Simoncouche, Canada to study carbon cycling - S_130626_EF_MetaG | ecosystem: Environmental > Aquatic > Freshwater > Lake | place: Lake...
AATGATAATAAGCCCGTTTTGCTCTATAATGCAGGAGAGTACGAAAAAGAAATTCTTACCTGTTTGATTAATCATGACCAAATACCAATAGAAAATTTTACAGATGCTATATCGAACGCCCTTATAGCATTACAATATTATAGGGATGGTGATGAAAACGAGGGGTATAAGTATGCACTACAAGCTACGAAGTGTTATGATGATGGAGAAAAATTAATCAAAAATGATACTCTTACTATCTCATCTTTATCTCCATTTAATAAATACTCTAATTCTTTTGAATACTAACTTTATGATTATAAAGAATATTTATTAAGAAGTGATTTGAATAATTCTAATCCTTCGAGTTCTTCTGCCCCCACATCGTATCGAATATGTTCTGTTAAATAGCGAAATGCAATAGTTGGGTTAAGTTCATTAGCTGCAATTCTATGACGTAGTAATAGTCCTTCCTCTTTGGAGCGAAGTAAGATTTTTTTTAAATATTCTTTTTGTGTATTTTCTTTATTTAAGCACCACATAGCAAATACAAAAGGCAATTTTGTAAAATGAAACCATTCTCCTCCCAAATCTAATATAGAACAGTTTCTCTTTTCTCTAAAAGCTATAGCAGGATCACCAATAATCAATCTTGCTTCAACTTTATTTTGATCATTATTTTCTTCGAGATAGTCAGGGTAAAGATGATAAAACTCAGCCAAGATAATTTTTAATAGTTGATTAGAGGTATGTGAAGCAGGATCAAGTTGAACTTTCTTAATATTTTTTAAACTCCCCTCATATACTAAGATGACACTATACACATCACCTCTACATCCTATTCCAATATTGTCGACCACCTCGGCTTCAGGAAGCCTTAAAATATCGTAAATTGAGAGAAGTGCTGCATCCAGTTTTCCACTATTATAAAGATGAAATAACCCGGAGGGTACATCCCTATAAATAGGAAAAGGAAGAGTCTCCAAAAGTGGACGTGAATTTAAATAAGAAACAGCTCCAAGGTGGAAACTTTTACTAATGTTTCTTAATAGATTCATGTGACAGGTCGACTCGATGTTTTTTTAATCTGTTGATAAAATGTATTCCTTTGAGATGGCACTCGGCCCACTTCCCGAATTGCTTTTTCTAAGGTATCAACTGTTTGTTCTTTTGGAGTTTTTGATCCAGCCATATGAAAGATCCTCTCCTCCTCAATAGTCCCATGGAGATCATCGACACCGTAGTGAAGAGATTTTGCAGCAAGGGGTAATCCAAAACTAATCCAGTAGGCAGTAATATGTTCAAAATTATCAAGGAAAAGTCGAGCAATTGCCAAATTTCGAAGAGACTCCTCTTCCGATGCAGGAATAATATGTGAAAGAGCAGTTGTTTCAGGGACAAAAGCATAAGGAAGAAAAGCCGTAAAGCCATGAGTCTTATCCTGAAGATCACGAAGTAGATGGAGGTGATGAACTCGTTGCTCTGCTGTTTCGATATGTCCAAAAAGCATGGTGGCATTACTACGCATCCCCATCTCATGCCAGATTTGATGCGCCTCTAGCCACTGCTCGGCAGTTTCTTTGCCTCGGCAAATACGATCACGCACACCGGGATCAAAAATTTCAGCTCCACCTCCAGTTAAGGTATTGAGTCCTGCATCACGCAATAATTCGAGCGTTTGTCTCAGTGGTTTTTTAAAGACCCTAAATGCGAGGTGTCTCACCTCAACTGCAGTGAAGGCTTTGAGATGAATCTCCGGACTTACCCTTCTCATCTCACGCAAAAGATCCAGATACCACTCTCCTGGAAGTGAGGGGTGCAATCCCCCGACCATATGAATTTCAGTAGCTCCCTTATTCCATGATTCGCGTACTGCTGCCACTATTTCTGGAATTGCCGTTTCAAAAGCATGTGCATCACGCTTCTTAGCACCAAAGGCACAAAATTGGCAATTAAGGATGCAAATATTGGAATAATTAACGTAGCGGTTGAAAACGTAAGTTGCCACATTGGCATGCTTTCGTTCCCTAACGACATTAGCCATTGCCCCAATCCCAGCAAGATCTGGAGAATGATACAGAGTGATGGCATCCTCTCTGGAAAGACGTACTCCTGCTTCTATTTTTTTCCAAATGGATAAAAGTGAAGAATCAAGTAAAAGCATGGGGGCGTTGGTTAGAAACAAATATTATTAGATCAAATGAATAGTAGTCTCAATTGCAAAAAGAGTCTTCTACAAACTAGATGCTCGCATTTGCAATGATCTACTCTACCATCCAAAACGATGTCATTTGATCTCCAATCTAACTATGAACCTCGCGGAGATCAGGCTCAGGCCATTGAGAAGCTCACTCGCTCCATTCTTCATGGCAATGGTCACCAAACACTCCTTGGGGTTACTGGCTCTGGAAAAACATTCACAGCCGCCAACATCATTGAAAATATCAATCGTCCGACATTGATTATTTCTCACAATAAGACCCTGGCAGCACAGCTTTATTCTGAATTTAAACAATTTTTCCCTCACAATGCGGTAGAATATTTTGTGAGTTATTTTGATTACTATCAACCTGAGGCATATATTCCACGATCAGACACCTACATAGAAAAAGATAGTTCTATCAATGAAGAGATAGAGCGTTTGCGCCTCTCGACAACGAGTTCCCTGCTGACAAGAAGGGATGTCATCGTGGTAGCAAGTGTTTCTTGTATTTATGGACTAGCCTCCCCTGAAGATTTTTTACAAATGCTTCTTACCATTAAAAAAGGTACTATTATTAATCGCGAAGAGCTCCTTCGAAGAATGGTGGAGATGCTTTATGAAAGAAATGAAATAGAATTCTCACGAGGACGCTTCCGAGTCCGAGGAGAAGTGGTAGAGGTGCATCCTGCACAAGAAGAAGATAAGGCTATAAGGATTGAATTTTTCGGTGATGAAATTGAACGCATTTCACTCTTTAATCCCCTCACCGGCCGTGTCGAGGGAGAGTTAACACATTTTACTCTTTTCCCAGCGAAACAATTTGTTACTCCTCAGAACAAACTCCAACAAGCAATTATCACGATTAAAGCAGAGCTCAAGGAGAGGCTTGCCTGGTTTGAAGAAAATGGAAAATACCTCGAAGCTCAACGTCTCAAAATGAGAACCGATTATGATCTCGAAATGATGCAAGAGATGGGGTATTGCAATGGAATTGAAAATTATTCTCGGCATTTAACAGGAAGAGCAACTGGGGCACCTCCCTACACGCTCATGGACTTCTTGCCAGAAGATGCAATGATCATGATTGATGAATCTCATGCTTCTCTTCCTCAAATAAGCGGAATGTATGCTGGGGATCGAGCACGCAAAATGACCTTAGTCGAATATGGTTTTCGCTTACCAAGTGCTTTGGATAACCGACCATTAAGTTTTTCTGAGTTTATGAAAATAGAGAAGCAAAAGCTCTATATTAGCGCCACCCCAAGTAAATTTGAAATTTGTAATAGTTTTGTTGGTAATGTTGGCCTTCTTGAAGAATCTGAAATAAGTGCTCCCAAAGCCTCACTCATCAAAGCTAACCCTTCAGAAGAAAACCTTGATGTCACAGCCGATCAAACTCCATTAATTGTCGAACAAATCATACGTCCTACCGGATTACTCGATCCACGTATTCTCATTCGTCCACTCAAAGATCAAATTGATGAAACTATTGAACTGTGTCGCACACGTATTGAACACGGGGAGCGCGTTCTTATCACGACTCTTACAAAAAGAACTGCTGAGGACCTAAGTGATTATCTCAAAGAAGTGGGACTTAAAGTCACCTATCTTCACAGTGACGTTGATACAATCGAGCGTGTAGAAATTTTACGTTCTCTGCGCGCCGGAGAATGTGACATTGTCGTTGGGATCAATTTACTTCGAGAGGGACTCGATCTTCCTGAGGTAAGCCTCGTATGTATTCTGGATGCTGACAAAGAGGGATTCTTGCGCAGTAAGACCTCTTTGATTCAGACGGCAGGACGAGCAGCGCGTCATCTTCATGGAGAAGTGGTTCTTTTTGCGGATACTATTACTGAAAGTATTCGTGCATTACTCGAGGTCACTGAATACCGCCGTGCTCGTCAACTGGAGCATAATAAGAAAAACAATATTACTCCTAGAAGCGTTGAACGCCCTATTCAAGAGAGTCTCAGGGTTGTTCTCCAAAATGATACTTCTACGATCATTGATGAAACACCTCAGGATCGTGCTGCCTTTATTCAAGAATTACAAAATGAAATGAGCGTAGCATCGAGCAAGATGGAATATGAACGAGCAGCTCTTTTACGAGATCAAATTAAGGAACTACAATCATCAAAAAACAGTTCTTCTACGCTGTTAAAATCCAAACAAAAAAAGAAGTTAAAAAGATAACATGGTGATGAAATCTCGATTTTCTCAGGATCCCTCTCTTCCCACACCTCATTACATCCACTTTGTGACAGGAAATGACGAAGCAGAGGTACGTCTTAAAGCCCAGGAAAAAGCCTTAGAGCTAGCACCTGACCCCCATGATGCTTTTGGCTTAGAAATAATTGAAATGATCAATGATACCGTTGATCAAGCAGTCCAAGCTCTAGAAAAAACCATTCAGGCGATATTGACCTTCCCGTTTTCTCCAGGAGGAAAATTAGTTTGGTTAAAAAATATCACCTGCCTTAAAGATACTCCAGCCGGACGATCTGAATCTGTTCAAGCAGCTTTAGAAGAATTATTGATAGTGCTTCAAGATGGTATCTCACCTGGAATTACTCTTTTAATAAGTGCTCCAGAGCCCGACAAAAGACGCTCTTTTTACAAGAAATTCTCCTCTCTTGCTAAGGTCCTACTCTGCGATAAGCCTGACTTTGGCTTTCATGCAACGGAGAATGATATTGTTAATTGGGTTATTCAACGCGCACAGCATCGTAATATTGAATTAGACATGGATGCTGCTCAATTGCTTGCAGCCCATATTGGAACCAACTCAGGACAAATAGAAATTGAACTAGTCAAACTCGTCACTGCTGCAGGGGCGGAAAAGCGCATTACAAAAAAACTTGTCCAATCTCTTGTTCCATTAACACGAACTGGAGGGATCTTTGACTTAAGTAATGCGATTGGCGAACGCAATTTACCCCTTGCTCTTAATACCCTTCAACAACTTTTATCTCAAGGCGAATCAGCAATGGGCCTTCTTCTCGCAGCGATCGTACCCACGGTTAGAAACCTTCTTCTCGTTAAAGATCTCATGACACGTCACCAGTTGAAAGCACCTGCCAAAGCAGCATTTTTTTCATCAACATTACAAAAACTCCCACCTCATGAAGTCATGCACCTTCCTAGAAAAAAAGATGGTACGATTAATTTTTATGGCCTGGGGTTAGCTGCAATGCAGGCCCATGCTTTTCAATCTGAGGAATTGATTCAAGGTTTTTTATTGTGTCGCGACTGCAATGCACGATTAATGCGAGGTCAGCGAGCAGAATCTCTTCACCTTACTCAACTCATTATTAAACTTGTGGCAAGCCGTGATTCATTTTTTAAATCCTAACTTTAATTTTAGGAATACGTAAATCGAGAAGAATGGAGTGAGTTATATTATCTAAAAAAAACATGAATTTTTCTTTTTAAGTGCTATTTTAATCACTTGAAAAATGAATTCCCCTAAAAGCCCCCATTCTCAAGATTCCAATACGCCAGCCCAGATATTTCACGCCGATCGTGACAAGGAGATTGTAAAGGCTGATGGGGCACCACCGGCGTTCGGGAGACCGCGGGGGAGACTGCTTTTAGGTAGCCCTGAAAGGGCGAGACGAGCGAAAGCGAGCAAGTCAACGCAGACAATAAATTCTGACAACATAATTGCTAGCACAGACTACTCAAAGAAGACTACGAGCTCACCGAAGCATCCATCTGACTTTCCGGTTTCTGCAGGTGATCAATGTAAAACATCCGGGCTAGAGGAGTACAAAAAAAACCAGAATACTGCTTTTCTTCTCTTAGCAGCCCTCTCCTCATGTCACTTGCTTACTGACCTAATACAATCTTCAGTTCCAGCCCTCTATCCACTTTTAAAAAAATCATTTCAACTGAATTTTTTTCAAATTGGATGCATTAACTTAACACTTAAATCGGTAGGATCTTTGTTTCAACCTATTGTTGGATTCTATACCGATCGATACCCAAAACCTTATGCTTTACCGCTTGGAATGGGCTTCACTCTTATCGGGCTTATTCTTTTGGCAACTGTTGGAAGTTATTATTATCTGCTCATGGCAGCTGCCTGCATCGGATTTGGAGCTGCCATTTTTCACCCTGAAGCCTCACGCATTGCTCATATGGCCTCCGGTGGAAAAAATGGTCTAGCTCAGTCACTATTTCAGGTTGGAGGAAATACAGGAACCTCTCTTGGCCCTCTTCTCATTGCTGTTTTTATTGTTCCTCATGGTCGTTTTCAGATTCTTTGGCTGAGTTTTTTTATTTTTGGAGGAATTCTTATTTTAGGGAAAATTGGAGCTTGGTTTTCTCAAAACACCCACAGGCTTGCTAGCAAAGCTACTGCTCAAGCCAGCTATAAACACATCTCATCACGACGACGGATTTTCGCTATAGTGATATTAGTCATTTTAATTTTTTCAAAATATTTTTATTTGGAAAGCATGCTCAGTTATTACACCTTTTTCTTAATAAAAAAATTTCATCTCTCGATTGCTCAATCTCAATATTTTCTCTTTCTTCTTCTTGTTTCTGTAGCAATGGGAACCCTCATAGGTGGACCTTGGGGAGATCGTATCGGTCGCAAAAAAGTCATTTGGGTCTCTATTTTAGGAGCTGCACCCTTCTCTCTTCTGCTACCATATGCCTCCCTTTTTTGGGTTGCTGTGCTCAGTGTGATCATTGGTGTGATCATTGCTTCTGCTTTTTCAGCTATTTTGGTTTATGCTCAAGAACTTATTCCAGGTAATGTGGGAATGGTTTCCGGTCTCTTCTTTGGGCTCGCTTTTGGAATGGGAGGATTAGGATCCGTTTCTCTTGGGGCTCTTGCGGATGCAACCAGCATTAGCTTTGTTTTTAAAGTTTGCTCCATGCTTCCACTCCTTGGACTTTTAACAGCTTTTTTACCAAGTACAAAAAAAGTTAACCCGGATATTTCATGCTGATCGTGACGAGGAGGCCATGAAGGCTGATGGGGTAAGGCAGGCAAGCATTTTGATGCAGGGCTGTATGTTTCATACCGCCCAAATCAAAATGAGAGTCTAACGCAGCATCCACCCTTGCTTCCCGGCTTACGCAAGTGATTGAGAATGAAATATCCCAGTTACCTTTTTCCTAATTCACTCGTTTGTCGAATGACCTTAGCAATGAGTGCTGTCCATCCAGTCTGATGGCTTGCACCAAGACCAACAGCCGTATCACCATGAAAATATTCATGAAAACAGATCTGATCATTCCAATAAGGATCTTTTTTAAAGAGATCATTATTACCATTAAATGGACGATTGCCGTTTTTATCTTTTGTAAAAATGCTCACCAATCGATGCTCCAATTCAAGTGAGATATCCCATAGATTCATCAAGCGACCACTTCTTGTTGGAAATTCGACCTTAAAACTATCTCCGTAATAGAAAGCGAATTTTTGAAGAGACTCGATAATAAGCATGTTCATGGGCATCCAAACAGGTCCACGCCAGTTAGAGTTCCCTCCAAACATCGCTGTGTTACTTTCCCCAGGATTATAGGTTATCGTAGCGCTTTCACTTCCCTCAGTAAAAGTATACGGATGATCTTTGTAATAGCGTGAAAGAGCTCTAATGCCATAAGGGGAGAGAAACTCCTCCTCATCAAAAAGACGTGTGCAAAGACGTTTCAGACGGTCTGGAGGAACTAATGAAATCATCATTCGACCATTGTTAATTTTTTTCAAATGCTCTAATTGAAACATCAGTTCAGGACGATGATGTCGGAACCAATCAAAGCGTTTTAAAAGAATTTCAAATCGTCTTACTGTAGCAGAATCAAAACTTTCTACTGAAAAAAGTGGTGTTAAACCAACTACAGAACGAACTTTAAGGTGCTCAGAAGAGCCATTAGAGCGCTTAATGACATCGTAATAAAATCCATCCTCATGGTTCCAGAGGCTATAGCCTTCATTACCTATATTATTAGTGGCAGCAGCCAAATAGACAAAATCACTTAAAAATTTGTCAGCAACATGCTCGTATTCTGGATCTTTTTTTGCCAGCTCAAGAGCAATATTGAGCATATTCAAGCAAAACATCGACATCCATGCGGTTCCATCGCTTTGCATGATTTTACTTCCATCTTCCAAATTATAACGACGATCAAAAACACTGATGTTATCCAAGCCCAAGAAACCACCTGCAAAAACATTATCACCGGTAGCATCTACTCGGTTGCTCCACCATGCATAGGTCAATAGGAGCTTATTAAAAGCTTTTCTTAAATAGGCGTCATCACCTTTGCCGGTTCGGCCTCGTTCAATCGTATAGATCCTCCATGTCGCCCAAGCATCAATGGGCGGAGTAGAATCTGAAAAGGACCACTCATAGGAGGGAGCTTGTGCATTTGGTGCTGTGTAGCGTTCTCCACGAAGTAGCATATTTTGCTTTTTTGCCATAGCAGGATCAACCACAGCTAGGGCAACAGATTGAAACATTAAATCCCAACTACAAAAATAAGGGTACTCCCATGAGTCTGGCATCGAGATAATATCATGGGCATGCAGTTCCTTCCAAAAAGCATTCCGACCTTTCCAGCGAGCCGCAGGTGGTAATGGCATTGTAGGATCACCACGCAGCCAGTCTATGACTGGATAGTAATAAAATTTTTTACACCATAGCAAACCAGCAAGAGCTCTGCGTTGAATCAAGAAGAGCTCTTCGCTAAGTCCTGGAGTGAGCATACGATAGTAGCTAAGGCATTCCTCTTCTCGCAGTTCTAATGTTTTTTTAAAGGAAGCTCCAAAATGTTCTTGAGAGGAGGTCTCCTCCAAAGTTTTTTTTGCACAGAGACGTAATTGGAGGGTCCATTCTTCTCCAGGGGCCAGCATTTTATGATAGAGAGGAGTAGCTTTAGTTCCTTTTTGATTAGGATTAATGGCCTCCTTATGATTTTTGATGAGATACTCGTGAAAAGCATCTTTCAAATAGGGGGCAACATTTTTAGTGTTAAAAACTTTTTCCTGATTTGTTTCATTATCGGTGAAAAGCACTTCTGATGGTTCTTCATCAAAAAAAAGACGGTACTCTGGAAGACCCCATGGTTGAGCTACAATGCATTTCTCATCGAGATACATCACTGGCTTTATCGCATCCTTCTCTCCCCAAGACCAAACATTACGAAACCAAAGAGTCGGTAAAATATAAAGGGGAGCTGAATCCGGACCTCGATTAATAGCTCTAATCCTAATACAGAGATCATCAAAGTGCTCTTTAGCATATTCTACAAAAATATCAAAATAACGCCCTTCATTGAAAATTCCAGTATCGACTAATTCATACTCTGGTTCCTCTCGAGAGCGTTTTTTATTTTCCTCAATCACCTGTTGATAAGGGAAAGCAGTTTGTGGATATTTATACAGACCGCTCATAAAAGAGTGTGAAGGACTATTTTCTAAATGATAAAAATAATCTTTTACATCCTCACCGTGATTTCCCTGCAAATTTGAAAGACCAAAAGGGCGCTCTTTGAGTATAGGGTCTTTTCCATTCCAAAAAACTGGAGCAAAACAAAGACGATTGTCACTATCCGAAATTCCAAGAAGGCCATCCTCTCCCCACCGATAGACACGCATAGGAGCATGATCAAAGGGAAAGTAAGACCAAGCATCTCCATTAGCAGAATAATCCTCACGAACTGTTCCCCATTGGCGATCACTCAAATAAGACCCCCAAAGCCTCCAATCAATGAGATTTTCATCTCTTTCCTGGATACGTACTGATTCTGGGTTTTTTTCCATAAACTATGATTGAACTCGTAAAAATGAGTATGATCACTCATTCCCTATCTATTAAATAGTGAGACGATGGAGCTCTGAAATTTTGGTTTCTAGCATGGTAGACGAGCAAGACGCTAAGCGTACCATGATGCAAGCTATGACAATGCAGCTGGGGACCAAAAAATAAGCCACAATAGTCCGATTACTATATGAAAAGGGTACAATATGCCTTCCACAAGCTGCAATAGATTTAGTACGAAATATCCGGGTTAAAGCATACTTGACCAAACAAGCACTCCCACCCTACATTTCCTCCCATCACCTGCGGTCCTATTTCCAAAACCTCTTTGAGGAGCTTTGCTTAATTTGAATATTTCCTACTAATCGTGACGAAGAAGCCGCAGTAGATCAGTATGAAATATCCAGGTTCGAGCAGTTTGGGTTGAGGAGCTCAATGTCATCTCTTATTCAAAAAATGTCCGTTTTCAAAGAATGAAGTACGTGAACTATCGATGAAATATCCACCAAACGGTTGCTTTACCATGAACCTCATCCTCTTTTTTTTTGTTTTCGTAGCCACCTGCACAGCAGCAGTTCCACCACCGAATGTTCAAGGTGCCTCAGTTGTTGTTATCGATGCTGATAATGGTGCACTTTTATACTCTAGAAACCCGAACGAACGAAGAACTGTAGGGAGCACTCAAAAAATCTTAACAGCGCTCATTGTTGCTGAAAATGGAAACCTTAATCGTTATGTCACGATTCTTCCCATTGATGAAAAAACAGAACCAACAATGCTCAATCTCAAACCTGGAGATAGTTATACTCGAGAAGAACTTCTTAATGCACTTCTTATTAAGAGTGAAAACGATGTAGCTCGTGTTCTTGCACGGGATCAAGCAGGCTCCATTGAGAATTTCGCCGTGATGATGAATCAAAAAGCCGAAGAACTCGGAGCTCACTCATCTCATTTTGCGAATCCCAATGGGCTTCCTGCAGATCAATATTCCACGGCCTTGGATATGGCTAAGATTGCTATGGCCGTTTATCACAATCCTAAATTAAGATCCATCATCGCTACAAAATATTATCCCTTTCACTATGCAAATGGAAACGTTGTTATGCTTAAAAACACCAACCATACAATGGACAACAATTCCTTTTGTAATGGGATGAAAACGGGCTATACAGATAAAAGTAAGCATTGCCTTATTACCAGTGGCTCTTACCAAGGCCGTGATGCCATCACAGTGATTTTAGGAACTCCTAATCGCAATCAACTTTTTAGCGATTCTGCTGATTTACTTGCATGGGCCTTAAATATCCCGGTTGTTAAAAAGGTTGTCCATTATGTCAAAAATCGGCCTCGCAGCTCACAAACTGCCACTCCTAAAAAACATCACTCCAGAAAACATCGAAAAACTCACCCCTCTTCAGGTAATGAGATGAACCCGAGTATTTCATACTAATCATCTGTGGAAATTGAGAAGTCCGATGAATGCTACGGAAGTCATTGCTAAAAAAATTTGGCTCCTTCATTAGTGGATGTATTATAAAATTCACTCCAACTTTTACATCTCTATTTTTATTTTGAAATAGGGATAATCTCATGAATCGTTCTTATCAGCTGCATCCAGTTTCACTTGGTAAAACCAATATTGACTATACCACTGCTCTTAATAAACAACAGCATGCTGCTGTCACCTCAGCTCCAGGAGCAGCACTCGTCATTGCAGGTGCCGGAAGCGGCAAGACGCGAACATTAACCTATCGAGTGAGTTGGCTTTTAGAACAAGGATATGCTGCAGAGCAAATTTTACTCCTCACCTTCACCAACAAAGCAGCACGTGAAATGTTAGAACGAGTTAATGCTCTCCTTCCTGGAAGAGCTAGTAATCTCTGGGGTGGAACCTTTCACTCCATTGGGCATCGAATTTTACGTCAGCATTCGGAAATGCTTGGTTACCCAAAAAATTTCACGATCATGGATCGTAATGATCAAGAAGATCTTCTTGAATCTGTCATTACACGTAAAGCTCTTCGAGGTGCTGACAAACGTTTTCCCAAGGCCAATGTCCTTGCAGAGATCATAAGCCTCTGCAGTAACACTGGGGAAACATTACATGCTTTATTGCTTCGACGTTATCGTTACTTCCTTGATATTGAGGAGCAGCTCGAGGATGCCATGGGTGGGTATGATGCTGCCAAAAAAGCAGCAAACACTATGGACTTTGATGATCTATTAACAAAAACAGGGGAACTCTTCCTGACTCATCCTGAGGTTGCAACCCGCTACCAGCAACAATTCCGTGCGATTTTGGTAGACGAGTACCAAGATACAAACTTTTTACAAGCAGGCCTGATTGACCTTCTTGCTTTGCAGCATAAACACCTCATGGTCGTGGGTGATGATGCGCAATCGATTTATTCGTGGCGTGGAGCTAATGTGAGTAACATATTAGAATTTCCAAAACGCTATCCCTTAGCACAACTTTTTCCTATTGAAACAAATTATAGAAGTGTTCCTCAGATTTTGGAATTGGCAAATGCCTCTATTGCATGCAACCCCAATCAATTTCCTAAAGAACTTCAAGCAGTCCGTTCTCCTTATATTACTCAACCCGCTCTTGTTCCATTAGCAACGAATAATGAACAAGCCTCATTTATTGGGCAGCGTCTTTTGGAGCTACACGAAAAAGGAATTCCTTTTTCTGAGATGGCTATTCTTTATAGAGCTCATTACCACTCCATGGAAATTCAGATGGAGTTAACACGTCGAGGAGTCCCTTTTTATATCACAAGTGGTCTTCGTTTTTTTGAGCAGGCTCATATTAAAGATGTAGCTGCGATGATGAAATTTGCCCTCAATCCAAATGATGAAGTGGCCTTCAAACGCCTTATTCAACTCTTTCCTGGAATAGGAAAAAAAACAGCAGAGTCACTTTGGAAACAGACGCTCGAAGCACTTGGAGGAGTACCTCAATTTAAAAAACTCCTCTCCTGCAAACCACCCGCTAAAGCTACTAAGCAGTGGCAACAATGTGTCCATACTCTAGTAGAGATAACGCAGGATCAAGCAACAATCATGACTCCTGCTGTCATGATTGAGACCATCCTCCATGCTTTTTATGAAGAGATCATGAAGGAAAAATTCTCAAACTATGATGTCCGGCGTGATGATCTCGAAACACTACTCAATTATTCTAAACAATTTTCCGATACAAGTGAGTTTTTAGTACAGTTAACACTTCTTGGAGAGAGCGAAGAGACAACAGAAAA
>Ga0114975_10002267_pt1 | contig 13212 bp, 1 predicted proteins | sample S_130626_EF_Meta_FD_87031 | JGI IMG/M metagenome (GOLD analysis project Ga0114975, IMG submission 87031) | Freshwater microbial communities from Lake Simoncouche, Canada to study carbon cycling - S_130626_EF_MetaG | ecosystem: Environmental > Aquatic > Freshwater > Lake | place: Lake...
ACCTGACGGATTCAGATTTGAAGGTTCTTTAGGTATTATTGAAAGATATATTCCTGAAGAAGATAGGTGGGTAAGTGTAGTTGAAAGTATACGAAGTAAAGATAAAAATACTGCTATAGCAATTGATATATATTTTAATCAACCAGGATTAGGGCAAGAAATCCTTAATGCTGCTAAAGAATATAATAAACAAATTCAGCCTTTTAAAGATAAAGAAGAAGAAGAAGATAAAAAATTAATTGAAGAACAAATTAAATTACTTTCTTCTAAAGAAGGTGTTCTTGTAAGAAAAGATTGGTCTTTAGGAAAAGGGTTAGGATATACAGGAGAAGGAGTAGATGGTATTCTAGAGTTAGATGAAGCTGATGAAAATGGTAATAAATTTGAAGCTGAATATTATTATACTGGAAAAAACGATGAATGGATGGAAGCTTCTTATTTTTTAGGTAAAACTAGACAAGAAGTAGAAGATAAAATTAATGCTGAATACAATAAAGAACTTGCTGCTTTAGAACAAGTTACACCTGTTGTTACACCTCAATCTACACCTGTAGCAGAAACACCTACTATTGATGTTAAAACAGGTATAGAAAATAGAAGGCAAGAAACTTTAGCTAAATCTATAGAAGAGATTACAGACCCTAATGACCCATTTTTTGAAGTAGGTACTTGGAACATATACGGTGGAGAATTTCAAGGAAAAACTAAACAGGAAGTAATTGATAAAATAAATGCTAAATATGATACAGAACTAGCTAGAGAACTTTATAAAGAAATGAAAGCTGGTAAAATGATTACAGAATTTACACCAGCTGAACAAGAAATTTTAGATAATCCTACTATATTTACACAAGAGCTTAGAGATAGTGTTGATGCAGAACTTACTACTGCAGATATTGTAACTGATGTAGGAGAAACTACTATTTACTATGGTGACTATACAATACACAAAGGTGAAGATGGTACTTATGATGTAGAGCATAATAAAGGTGATGGTATAGTAGGTGAATATTTAAGTACAAAAGAAGAAGCTATAGCAGCTGCTGATAAACATAAAAGTTCAATAGAAAGTAAACCTGCTGTTGAACTAAAATCTGCTGGTGGTGCTAAGTTTAAAATAAGATTAGATGAAGATGAGGATTATAGTGTAACTACTGCAGAAGAACTTAGTGTTAAACCAGGAGTACAAGAATTATTTGATTCTAATCCTGAGTTAGCTTCTATAGGAACAACTGCACAATACTCTGCTTACCTTGATTCTATATTTCCTGATAGTCAAGTAAAAGATATTGTTTATCATGGTAGTTCTTATGGATTTGAAGGAGAGAATTTTGATACTTCTATTATGACAAATGGTAGAACACAAGGTGATGGAGTTTATTTTTCTACAGATAGAAAAACAGCTGAAAGATTTGCTGATATTTCTGAAAGCATGTATGAAATGTTTACTGCAAAAGAGATGCAAAAATATCTTAAAGTTGCTGTAGTGAATGCAGAAAAAGTAATTAATGGAAATGAAGTAATAGTTCAACCACAGCAAATACATATATTAGGCAGTAGCAAAGACATAGAAGGATTTAAAGAGTTTGCCAAGTCAGGAAAACAAATTGAAAAATCAGTATCTTTGCAGGATAAGGTTAATACCCTTATAGAAGAAGGTAAAGCAACTAAATTTTGTAAGTAATGAGTAATTGTCAAACAACTTTCCAGGGTAAGACTATCCCTTCTGGGGATTTTGAAGTTCAAATAGCATCTAATCAAATTGATTTATCACCAGTAAGTAAATCTACTATAGATGAAATGTCTATATTAACATTAGATTTATCAACAATACCTTTACTATCTCCTACTAAAATTAACTCTGCTCAACAAGAAGAGACTATTAATTGGTTAACAGGTGAAGTAATTAATTTTTCACTAGCTAATGCTGTTAAAGGTGGTAATGAAAAAGAGTTAATAAATAATGCTTTTAACTCTGCACTAGAACTTCTTAAAAATGGTGCTATAGAAGCTGAACAAGAAGGTGTAACAATAGTAAAAGAAAGAATAAATAATATTCTTGAAGTATTTGATAAATTTAAAGAAGTTGTACAAGTAAGAGTTAATAATTTTGGTATTGACTTTGAAGCTGAAGATACTACACCAGAAGATGATACTGAGAATCATGCTGAAGATAAATCTTTAAGAATAAATCCTTATACAAAAATTGGTCAGGAGATTAAAAGACAGCTTTTTACTATCTATGATTTAAAAAGTTTGCAAGAAGATGGCTCTTACACAGATGATGATATGAAAAGAACTTGGTTTGGGTTTCCTGCCTACAAACCTATTAACCAAGTATTACCTACACTACTTTCACACTCTAAAGATTTACCTGCAGAGTTTGATATAATTAAAGCACAATTATTAAAAAGCAAAGATGCAAATAAATGGTTTGTACCTTTGCTTGACAAATTAAGTGGAGCTGATGGACAAGTTAGAAATCAGTTTGCTAGATGGGCTAGTAAAACACAGATTAATTTAAAGTATTTACAGTTTGATACTAAGACAAATGAGTTTAAATTTAACAACAGTAACTCAGGTAGACAGATAGATATCATTACTAATAAATGGAGAAATAATCTTATACAAACAAGCCTATTTGTAGTTAATCCAACTACTAATGAATATGAATTGGATAAAGAAAAAGCAGATGCAATTATTACAAGGTTCAATGAATTTAGTAATAATTATAAAATGTTTACAGAGAATTATCCAGAAGAATTATTTACAGAATTATCTAGTATTTTAAAAGATATTGGAGTTGACATTAAACCAACTGAATTAAAGAGAATGCAAAAGTTTCTTGATACACAAGGAACTAGATGGGGAAGTAATCCAAGAGCTAATTTTAGACAATTCTTTGTAGCTGACAAAGGTACTGTGTATTATATGATACAAAGATTATCTAAAGCTGATAAAGAAGTTAGTGATTCTTTTAATAAATATAATCCACTATCTAACAATACTGGTATTAGAGCACTTACATTATTATATTCTTTTTACCAAGATATTGCTACTAATGATTCTTATAAAAATAGTAACAACGATACTATTTTTGCATATAGCCCTAAGAAATATGCATCAGATCAATTCCAAAGATTACTTGATAAAACATATTTAGGTAAGTTAATGGAAACACAATTTGCTAATAACTCTACTTGGGGTAAAGCATTAATGTCTGCAGACCCTGATGTAAGAGCTAGATTTTTAGAAGTGTTTTCATTAGATTATTATGATGGTGCTAAAGGAAAAGGTACTGGAATGAATACTCCATTTGATCAACTATCTGCATCTGAAAGAGAGAAATTTTTACTTACTTGTTTTCAAAATCAAAATAGAAAAGTACAAGGTAAATATAGATATGGTTCTACTTCTTATCTAACAATGTCTGATAAGAAAACTTTAATTAGTACTCAACATATATTAGAAGATGTTGATATGGATTCAGAAACAGGTAAGTTAGGTCCTAAAAGTATTGATTTACTATATGGAGTATTTAAAGCAGAGCAGCAAAGAATTAGAGAATTTGATGCACTAACTCCAGAAAATAAAAAAAGTTTACCAAAAGAATATGTAGATGGTGCAAGTAAATACATTTTAAATCCATGGACTAAAGATTTTAAAGGTGACCTTAATTCATCAAAAGAAGTTAAAGAAGCTATTGAAAAATACTATAATGATATTATAGATGCTAAGATAGCTACTTGGAAAGAAACTGGTATTGTATCTGTAAATAATAAAGGTGATATAGTTACAACTTTTGAAAAAAGTTATCTTGAAGGTGTTAAAAATAACCAAGTAAATGATAGTGCAGATATGAATGCTGTAGTTGCATTTGCTGCTATTGATTATGAAGTAAATACAATAATTGGTAACTTAAATTTATTTCAGTTATTTGCTGGTGACCCAGCATCTTATTGGAAAAACAATGTTGATGATACATTAGTAAATGTTGGTAAACGTCTAGCAGCACAGATTGCTCCTGGAGATGCATTAGCTAACACTAGATTTACAGATGTTGCTGGTATTAATGGACATAGCTACACACAAGTTATTGCTAATGACCATAAAATGGTATCATCATCTATTAAGTATTTAACTAAGTTACTTGATGGTAAAGAAGTTTCTGATAAAGAACTTGAAGATTTTAATAAGTTTTTAAATTTAAAAACACCAGAAGCTAAAAATTTTAAAAATAAAATAGAGCAAAAATACCCTAATGCGTATTCTTATTTTAACATAGAGGCTACTGATGCTCAGGAATATACTACAGCATTAGAGCATGCTTACAATTTATATCATGAAGGTAAACTATCTGATAAACTTTATAAAGAGTTAGTAGATAAATTAATTAATGATAGAGAGCTTAGTGATGATGATGTTAAAGTGTTAATGCAACCTATGAAGCCAGTTTACTTTAATGGTGAAACTAAATCAGCAGGCACAGGTTCATTAAATTATTATGATATGTCTTATATAAAGACATCATCATTTCCATTGTTAAAACAATTTACAGTAGGTACTGAACTTGACAAATTAAGAAAGCAATTAGAAAAACTACAAGACCCAACTAATTCTAAAGATCCTAGTAAAGTTAAACTTGTTAGAATGGTAATGAGTTCAGGTATTAAAATTGGTTCTGTACAGAATCCTGTAACAGTATTTAATCCTGATGGAACAGTTAACTCTGATATTGATTTTACAAGTTCTACAAAGTCTTTAACTAGAGATGGTTATAGAATCCAGTTAGAAGTTCCTATAAAAGATTCAGATAAAGTTAATAGAGGTACACAAGAGATTAAACTTTTATTTACAGATTTACTTGGTCATACATTTGCTAATGGTAAAACAGGAAAACAATTAAAAGCTGAATACCTTGATTTAAATAAACAATTATTTTCAGCTCAATTAGAAATATTTAAGCATGAGATAAATGTAAATGAAAAAGGTGAGTTTGATATTAAACTACTTAGAGATAAACTAGTACAAGAAGCACAAGCAAGAAACTTTTCATTAAATGAAATTGAAGCTTTAAGAACAGTTGATGAAGATATTAATGGTAATTTTGTAATTCCATTAGCTTTTAACTCTGCATCAGACAAGTTTGAAAGTTTAATGATTTCATTAGTAGACAATGCTGTTAGAAAACAAAAACAGCCTGGATATAGTTCTCCATTAGGTTCTGCTGCTGGGTTTAAATATCAGAATGACCTTAAAGGTATTGATAAAAGTAAAATTATTTGGGTTGAAGATTTTGACCCATCAAAAGATTTAAAGCAACAGCAAATTGTAGATGGTAAAGTAAGAGGTTCACAAGTATTTGTACCTTGGAAATTTAGAGATAATAAAGGCAAGCTTTTAAATATAAAAGACTTTACTAAAAAGCTAGATGATGGTAGAACAGTAATTGATCACACTAAATTACCTAAAGAGTTATTACAATCATTTGGGTTTAGAATTCCTACACAAGGATTAAACTCAATGGCTTACCTTGAAATTGCAGGTTTCTTACCAGAAGAAACTGGTGACTTGTTAATTGCTCCTCCTGAATTTACAAAGCAGATGGGTTCTGACTTTGACATTGATAAATTGTATAGTTATTTATATAGTACTTATTTAAATAAAGATGGTAAATTATCTAAATATAAATTATCATCAGAAACTTTAGAAGAATTTGTTGAGTCATATAAAAAACAATTAGAAGAAGAAAAAATTGAAACTAAATTTACAGCTGCTCTTTTTGGAGAAACTGTACATGATATAGAGCAAGACTTAATTAAGAATAATAATTATTATTTAAATCTTAGAAGAGTAAAAGCTATTCAAAATGAAATTTTAGATATGCACTTTACAGTGGTATCTGACCCATCAACTTTAGTACAATCTAAAATAGCATCAGCATTAGGATTTGGTAGACTAGGTGATTTAAAAACTAAATATGATGAAGCAGCTGCTAAATCAGATATAGTTAGTGTTAGTCCTTTATCATCAGCATACCAAGCTCAAAAGTATTTATCAGCAAGAGGTGGTAAAGCAGGTACAGGATACTTCAGTTCATTGAATGTGTTTGTATCTGTTATGGAAGGGTTAGGGTTAAAGTACAATGTTCCTGTTACTAATGAAGAAGGTGAAACTATCATGGTTGAAAAAAACCTAGTTATCCATAAAAAAGGTAATGGTCTAAGTAAGAATGTTGATAATACAGATAACCTTAAATCTGAGAATGCTGTTGCATTTCAGTCAGCATCAGTAGATGATGAGAAAGAACAGATTATGGCTTCTTTAAATATCACTGCAGAAACATTCTATGCTATTGGTGCTTGGATATTAGATGGTCACTCACAAGAAGCTATTATAGGTATTTTAAAACAACCTATTATTGCTGAGTATATTAATGCAATTAATAATAAAAAAGATATTTTTGCAGATTTTAATAAAAATGCAGAAGCAGATGTATTTAATGAGTTGTATGAAAAGTATTCTAAAATGTCAGGGCTTAGCCAAGAAGTATTAGAAAATAGTGATTTTGAAAATGCTATTCTATCAGAAGAAGTTTTGTGGGATTCTTATAAAGCTGCTAATAAAGATACTAAATGGGCAATGAATCAATTAGCTTCTTTGTACAAATTTAGACAAGCTGATGGTATGGGTAAAAGCATACAAAAAACTATTAGTGCATTTAGTGTAGACTCTAAAGGATTAGGTAAATCTTTTATAGAAGTTGGATTAAAGCTAGATGATATTAAAAGTGAAAAAGCAAGTGGTAAAATTACCAATATAGAAAAACTAGTTGATGAATCTATAGGTGGATTAGCAGTACAGTATTCTTTAGAAACAGTTAATAGTCTTTTTAGTAAATTCTATCCATATTTAATTCCTGAAAGTTATAATAAAGTTGCTTTTGATGAGTATTTGCAAATTACATTTAAAGAAAATCTCACAGCAGAAAAAAGACAGAAAGAGTTCAGAGAATTTTATAGCAATATGAAAGCTGGTGTATATGCACATATGCTTCAGCAATCTGGTATGGATTTATATGCTAAAAGAAAAGAGTTAATGTATGGTGAAAATTCACTAGGTAAAAGAATACAAGAATTACAAAAAACTACAAAAAATTCATTTATAAGTGCACTTACTCCTTATGTATCTCAAATTGTAGGAGATCCTGATACAGTAAGTATGAGGTCTATTGGTGGTGAGTTATTTAGTGAAGATGATTTATATGTTGGATTTTTAGATTTATTTAATAATCCTAAAACTAGACAGCTAGCTAAAGACTTAATTGATTATTTCTATATTAATGGTGGTAGTCAAAAAGCTAGAGAGTATGCTAAATTTATTCCAACTGGTTTTATGACAGCTAGTGGGTATGCAGATAGTTTAAGAAGTGTTAATCTATTTAATTTTCAACCAGTTTTAGGACCACCTGAACAGTTTTTACAAAACTATATTAGAAACAATCCAGGTAAAGCACCTCAACTTAATAAAGAAGATTATACTACAACCCCTGAAGGTAGACTTATTATTAAAAGTGATAAATATACATATATTCCTAAAAGTGGAAAGAATGCTAATATTAGTATGCCAATACCTTATGTTACATTAGCAGATAGAAAAAATGATAAAGTAGTTTTAAAACTTTATATGTATGATAATGGTACATATGTAGAAATACCCAGGTTGGGGTTTACAACATCAAACTATTCAGGTACAGAGTATGGTAGTAAATATTCTGCTGTAACTTCTAATAGTTTAATACAAAAAGTACAAAACCCTAATGCAGTAAAACAAACTGTTAAACAAGAAGCTAGTACTGAAGAAACTATTCCAAATGTTACTAAAGTAGTTAATAATAGTTTTGAAGCTTTAAATATTAATAAAACTAATAACAAAGAAGATATTAAAGTAACATTATCTATTATTAATAATAGTACATCAAGAGCATTGTTAGAACTTCTTGATAAGATAGGTGAGTTAACTTTAGAAGTAGCTGCTGGTAATTCTTCATATAAAGCAAGTAGAATTACAATAGATAGTAGAATAAAAGACTCTTCTGTATTACAGACTAAAGTATTACATGAAGTTACACATGCTGTAACATCTAAAATAATTAATGCAATATTACAAGACCCTAATAGACCTAATTTACAAGGATTATCTGAATCTCAGAAATTAGCTTATATGAGGCTAGATAAAACATTTACTGGATTAAGACAATCTGTAATTGATGGTAAAGTACCTGGATTAAATAAAGAAGGGTTAAGAATATTTGAAGCTAAAATAGCAGCTTTAAAAGCAGGAGATACTGAAATTGACTTTACAGCAGATGATATAAAATACAATCCATATTTAAACCTTAAAGAGTTTTTAGCAGAAGCATTTTCTAATGAAATTTTTCAAAAAGAATTAGATGCTATGAAATTTACTGAAGATAGGTCAATGCTTCAAAGATTAATAGAAGATATTGCTAACTTCTTAAATAAGTTTGCTGCTGATTACAATAAAGATGGTGTACTTGCTGCTGTACTATATGATGGATTTACATTAGCAGCTGATGTAGAACTAGATATTATAATTAAAAAACCTAAAGTTCTATTTACACCAGAAAAAGCATTTAATCAACAAACTTTTAGAGGCAAACCATTAGTTTTCCAAGAGATTTTATCAGATAAAGATAAACCAGTAGCTGCTAGAAATAGAGGTAATGATGTATTATTAAACATGCCTTTACTATATCAAAAGTATTTAGAGAAAGCTTGGCTTACACCAGCTACTCAAAAAGATGATTCAAAAGCTACTCCACTAGATCCAAATGCTTTTAGTTCTTTTAATGAGTTCTTTACATTTGTATTGTTGCATGAAATAAAACATGATTCTATTTTTAAAGAAGAAGGTGAAACTATTGGTCAGTATGAAGATAGAATTAATACTGCTGCATTAATTGATTTAAATACTAATTATAAAAGAGATGTACCTGTTGAAGATTTATCAAAAGAACTACCAATTAATATATATGCTGGAGCTAATGAAAATACTTATTTAAGTAATTTTGCTATTAGACCTTTTAAATTTACAGTTCAACCAATTGTATCTGGTATTTATGGTGAAAAATCATTTGATTCTGTAGAACAAGCTTTTCAATGGCATAAAGGGTTATTTGCAGAAGCTCCTGCTTCTTTTGGAGGTAGTGGTAGTAAAACTGTAAATTTAATGAGGCAAATAAAAGAAACTAAAAATGGTGCAGAAATTAAAAAATTAGGACAACAATTTAAATTAATAAAATCTAAACAATGGGATTCTTTTTCATCTGTACTAATGAAAGATTTATTAAAAGAATCTTTTGCACAAAATCCTAATGCTTTACAAGCGTTATTAGATACAGGTAATGCAGAACTTACTCATATACAAGATAAAAGTAAGTGGGGTACAGAATTTCCTAAACTTTTAATGGAAGTTAGAGAAGAACTAAAGAATAGTTCTGAGCCTTTTATGTCAATTGAGGATTTATCTGTATCTTTACCAGAAGATTTAGGTATGGACAATCTTGAGTTTATGAAAGATTTAGAAAAAGAAGAAAGAGTAGCATACCGTAAATTAATGAATGACGGTACTTTTAAAATAAAATGTAATGGGTAAGACTTGTAGAATATTATCAGATGATAGAGTTTTTAATGCTTTAGAAACAATAATTCATCAACATGTAGCTACTGTAATAAGAACTAGATATGATATGGCTAAAACAGCTGGTACTCATAATAGAATATTAACTTTTCTTATTGACAGATACAATACTCATAAAGAAAGACCTTTTGAAAGAATGGTGTTTGATAACTATAAAGATGCTAAAGAGTTTTTTCTAGAAACAAGGCAAAATTATGATCTTATAAATCCACCTAGACAAATTCCAGGTACTAATAACTATGAAGTATATTCATACTCAGGTAAGCAATATGCTAATATTATTAACGGATTAACAGAAATACTTAATGAAGTACTAAATGAAGAAGAAGCTAGATTCTTAGAAGAAGATAAATTAAGAAGGCAACAAGCTAATGAAGTTTATAATGATGAAGGTGAGCTATATGCTCCTGAAAGTGATATTGATTTTTCTGTTAGTATAGAATCTCAGTATGATTTTGTACTTAGAAGAAAAAAAGAAGAGATGGCTAACCTTAATAGGTTAATTGCTTTAGAAGAAGCCAGAAGAAATGCTGATAATGTTGAAAGATTAACTAAAGCTAAAGATAGACTAGAGTTAGATATTAAGAAATTAGCTGATACACCTAACTTTTCTGATATAATGAATATAGCATCTACTGATTTAGCAGAAATAGATGAACTTTTAGATAAAGATGTTTTATCACCACAAGATTTAGTTGTTATAAAAAACAAACTTGAGTTTTGGTTAAGTGATAAATTTAAAGATTATTTTTTTAGTAGTGCAGATATTATTAATGAAGTACCTAACTATAAAAACTTCTTAGCTAAAAAAGCAGAGTTTGATAGAAAAAGAACTCAGTATGTAGATTTAGCTTCTGCTTATATGAATAGTGTTATTAGAGATGTAACTAATAATACTTATACAGAAGAGCAACTTAGAATAATGAAAAAACAATTATTAGAGATTAATATTGGTCAAGGTCAGATGAGAGATTTATCTACAGACTCTAATATTTTTATACAAGTAATTGATACTAAAATGAAAGAGGCTCCTGAATTTGCTAGACAGGAAGTACTTGCTTTTCAAAAGAAATTAACTGAAGAAACAGAAGCTTTAATAAAAAGAGTTGGTACTAATAACCCTAAAAAGTTATATGAGTTATTTTTACAGTTAGATTCTAAAGGTAATTGGTCTGGTAATATTGTATATAGATTTTCACAATCTTTTTTTGATACTAGAGATTCAGTAGAAGTTACTGATTGGTCAGATACAAATAAAGTAAAAGCCATGTATAAATGGTTAAGAGAAAATACAATTACTTTTGACCCTCGTAAATTATTTTATGAAGATTACTTAGAAATAGAAGAAGGTAATCGTCCAGCATTATTTGGTGAAGCTGATAGACAAGCTCACATAGCAGAACTTAAAAGCCATCTTGGTGAAAGAGGATTTGCTAGTTATTTTGAAAAGCAGAAAAGAGTATTTGCAGATTTTAAGCAAAGATATAATGATGTTAAAAATAGTTTAGAAGGTGATCCTGATGAAGTTAAAGAAGCTTTAGAAGAATGGAAAAAAGAATATTCACCTTTCTTTTATCTTGATAAAACAACAGGTGCTAATGTAAGTGCTGGTAAATTCTTAGGGTATAATTACCTTGTTAATGTTCCTAGAAGATTTAAAGCTAATGGTGATATTACTGGTTGGTATGATAAAAACTTTGATAAAATTGAAGCTGACCCTGCTTATTTAAGATACTATGAGTTTTTAACAGATTCTTTAGATAAATTTAAAGCTTATTACCCATCAAAGAATAATTTACAAGCAAATTACTTACCTGAACTTAGAGAAACACAAGTAATAAAACAATTTTTTACTAATCCATTAGCATTAAAATCTAATCTATATGATTTTTTTATAGCTCAGACAACAGAAAATGAGATATTTCAAGATCAAACAGATTCTATGGGTAATCTTATAAGAGTATTACCTGCACACATGATGTCTAATGCTATGGCAAATTTAAGCACAGCAGAAAAAAGGATACTTGTTGATGAAGCTGTTAAGCAAATACCTGATACTACTAGTGTAGAATTTACAACATTGCTACAAAAAATGCAGTATGAAGCAATACAAAAGAAACTTAAAGAAAAATCTTTTGATTTATTTAAAGTATTATCAGCACATGCTGTAACAGCAGAAACCTTTAAACATAAAACTAGAACAGAAGATTTTCTTGCAATAGCAAAAGATTTTGTTTATAATGCAGAAAGAATAAGTGTAACTGCAAATGGGCAAACAAGTTCTTCTGTTTTAGGATTCAACACACAAAAAGATGGTTTAAGAAACTTAATTAATGCTGTTGATTATGCTTTTGATGCTTGGTATGGTTTAGATAAAAATAAAAAACCAGGTAAATTATTAGCTAAAGATTTAGAGTCTAAAAAGAAAATAGAAGCTTATGAAGTTGATTTAAAAGAATTAGAAGGTCAACCTCAGGATGACGAAACTGTAAAAAAAATCGAGGACATTAGAGAAAACATTAGATCATTACAAAAAATATTTGTCACTTCAAATGCAGCAGACTCTGTACTTAAATATTTACACATAAAGTCTATGGGTTGGAACCCTTTTTCTGCAGTAACTAACTTAGGCTTTGGTTTTATTTCTAATTATACACATGCAGCAGGTGAGCAAGATTTTACTTCTGAAGAGCTAAATAAAGCATATGCCTATTTATTAAATAATGTTTTCAGAGCAACAAGAGCTGTTAATATGAAAACTGCAGTTAAGATAAGTCAGCTTATGATGGAATATGGTGTAGTTGGTGATATTAGAGAAGGTACTGGTAGTCATGCTATTAAAGGCATTAAAGAAAAATTTAAAATTCTATTACCTTATGAAATGACTAGTAGAGCTGAGTTTATAAACCAAGGTTCTACATTTGTAGCAATGATGCTTAATACTAAAATTGATAATTTAAATAATGAATCAAAAAATTTATTTGAAGCTTATACATTAGATGCTGATAATAACCTTATATGGAATGAAGCAGAATTTGGCCCACAAGAAGCATGGCAATCTTTAGGTAAATCTAAAACTGCTTTTAAATTAAAAGTAGAAGCTGTTAAAAAGATTATTCATGGTAACTATGACCCTGACAGTAAAGTTGCAATTAAAAAAACAGCTTTAGGTAGAGCATTAATGATGTTTAGAAACTGGGTAGCTGAAGGATTTGCTAACAGGTTTGAATCTGAATATGAAAATGTTAAATTACAAAGACAGGTAAAAGGTAGATATACTTCTTTTTACAGTTCTAAAACTAAAACAGGTGATCCTGTTGGTATTGGTAGGTCAATAAGCTTGACTTTACAAGAGATGGCTAGAATACTTACAAAAGGAATGTATAACTCTAAAGGAGTTAATGTATTATCAGATGTAGATAAAGCTAACCTTAAAAAGAATGCTATGGAGTTAAATATCTATTTATCTTTACTAGTATTAACTATGAT
>Ga0114975_10002268_pt1 | contig 13210 bp, 10 predicted proteins | sample S_130626_EF_Meta_FD_87031 | JGI IMG/M metagenome (GOLD analysis project Ga0114975, IMG submission 87031) | Freshwater microbial communities from Lake Simoncouche, Canada to study carbon cycling - S_130626_EF_MetaG | ecosystem: Environmental > Aquatic > Freshwater > Lake | place: Lake...
CTGGGTGAGTCAAAATTTTTGCAAGAGTACCGACCCGCCGGCATGTTGTTTGGTCACTTGGTAAGGCCGCCCACTTACGCTGCCAATTTGGTTTCCGTCAACACGTCACCTGTGCAAAAAATGCCAGGCGTCGTCAAAGTGGTTCGCAATGGCAGTTTCTTGGGCGTGATCGCCCAACGCGAGGAGCAAGCCCTCGCGGCTGCCAACGCCCTAAGCGCTAACGCCAAATGGAAGATCGAGAAAAAACTGCCAACCCACGAAGGCATTTTTGATTGGTTGCGTAATACCAAACCTGCCAACATCATCCCCACCAAGAAACAGCCACGCGTTGGTGGCGAAGCCGCTGTCAAAACGATAGAGGCCACTTACTACCGACCGTTCCACATGCATGCCTCCATTGGCACTTCGGCGGCTATAGCCACGATGGGAACCGATGGCGTGATGCTGATCCAAACCCATAGCCAGTCTGTGTTTGAAACCAGCTTGGCCATCGCCAAAATGCTCGGCATGGACGCTAGCAAAGTGCGTTGCCAACACATGCAAGGCGCAGGTTGCTATGGCCACAACCTAGCCGACGACGCAGCCGCTGACGCAGCGCTGTTGGCGATCACAGTGCCAGGGCGGACCGTGCGATTGCAATACACCCGCGAGCAAGAACACAAATGGGAGCCCTACGGTTCTGCCATGGTGATCAATACCAAAGCAGGCGTAGACGCCAACGGCAATGTGCTCGACTGGGACTTACAACTCTGGTCTACCTCGCACGGCACGCGTCCCAGCGGAGAACCTGGCAACTTGTTCTCATCGCATTACTTAGAAAAGCCATTCACACAGCCCACGCCTGTCAACGCGGGCGGACCCAACTTCGCAGCAGACCGTAATGCAATCGCGCTCTATGAATTCCCGGGCCACAACGTGCTGACCCACTTCATTACCGAGATGCCGGTGCGCGTCTCATCGACGCGAGGCTTAGGGGCTTACGCCAATGTGTTTGCGATTGAGTCATTCATGGATGAGTTGGCGTTAGCAGCCAATGTCGACCCACTGGTTTACCGATTGCGCTTTTTGAAAGACCCACGCGCCCGCGACACTTTGCAAAAAGCCGCCGATGCGTTTGGCTGGAACACCTGGAAGAAAACCGCCAACCGCGGCAAGGGCATTGGCTTTGCCCGCTACAAAAATATTGCCGGTTACTGCGCCGTAGCGATGGAAGTCGAGGTCAATCCCAAGAACGGCCGTATTCGCGTGCTACGAGCAGTCGCTTCTGCTGAAGTCGGCCGCATTGTGAACCCTGATGGCGTGAGCAACCAGATCGAAGGCGGCTTAATCCAATCGCTGAGTTGGACGCTCAAAGAAGAAGTGAAGTTCGATGACACCCAGATCTTGTCGACCGATTGGAGCAGTTACCCCATCCTGACTTTCTCGGAAATACCGCCTGTAGAGGTCGTGTTGATTGACCGCCCTGATATGCCATTTTTAGGAACGGGCGAAGCCTCGCAAGGCCCTGCTTGCGCGGCCTTGGCCAACGCAGTATGCGACGCTACAGGAGCACGCTTGCGTCGACTACCTTTCACACCCGAGCGGGTCAAAGCTGCGCTCACCGCAAAAACTTAAAAGGAGACCTCCATGACTCATGCGAACACATCCAACACGTGTTTTGACTGTCTTCCCCGTCGCGGATTTTTAACAGGACTGCTGGCAACAGGCGCTGCGAGCGTCCTGCCTTCTTGCGCTGTGACCAAGCCGAACCATGCGTCGCCTCTTGAAGCCAAACGTGACTTGGTCGACGTGCACCACCATGTGTGGGCGCCAGCGTTTTTGAAAGAACTCGAAGCCCGCAAACTGGCCGAGCCTCCCGCCCGCAATTGGTCGCTCAACAAAACCTTGGACGATATGGCGCAAGCCGGCGTGACTTACTCGATCACGTCGCCCACTACACCCGCCGCGAGTTTTGGTGATGCGGAAACCATGCGTCGGATGGCAAGGGTCAGCAACGAATATGGCGCCCAGCTCGCGCGTGACTATCCCAAACAGTTTGGTTTCTTTGCCACCTTGCCGATGCTCGATGTAGATGGCGCCCTGAAAGAAATCGCTTACAGCTGCGATGTGCTTAAGGCTCAAGGCATTGCCATGCTGACCAGCTATGACGGCAAGTGGCTCGGCGACGAATTGTTCGCGCCGATCATGGACGAGATCAACCGACGTAAGTTGATCGTCTACACCCACCCTTCTAATCCGAAGTGCTGCAACAACTTACAAGACGGTGTTCCAGGTTCGACCATCGAATTTGCGACCGACACCACCCGTACGATCACCAGCATTTTGTTTAGCGGCACGGCAACGCGCTGCAAAGACATCAAGTTCATCTTCTCGCATGCGGGCGGCACCATGCCGTTCTTGGTGGAACGTCTCACCATGTTGCCCAAGTTGAACGCGAACTTTGGCAAAGTTTTACCAAGCGATCAGGTCATTCCGACCTTGCGCCGTTTTTATTACGACACCGCCCAGGCCTCTCACCCAGGCGCGTTGCTGTCACTGCTGAACTTGGTCGACGTCAGCCAAGTGGTTTTTGGAACCGACTTCCCTTACCGCACCTCGCTAGACCACGTCAAAGGCCTGATGGGCATGGGCTTTAGTTTGCAAGATTTGACAGCGATCGAAAGCCGTAATGCGCGGCGTATGCTGGCTTAAGGCTTAGTCCGCCTTAGCTCCAGAACTCTTCACCACGGCAGCCCACTTAGGCACCTCAGCTTTTAAGAAGTTGCCAAACTCAGTGGTGCTGTTGTGGGTGCTAGACATTCCAAGAAGGGCAAATTTTTCGATGATGTCTGCTGACTCCATGGCCCGGTTAAGCGCTGCGTTGAGCTTTTCAACGACGGCAGGTGGCGTGCCAATAGGCGCGAAAAAGCCAAACCAGGTGTAGTCGTCAAACTCTTTGTAACCAAACTCCGTGATGGACGGCACATCGGGCAACAAAGGCGAACGGGTGGCGCTGGTCACAGCCAATGCTTTCAACTTGCCAGCTTTGATCATGGGCACAGCAGGTGGCATGGAAGTAGAGGCAATTTGCGTGTGCCCCGCCACCACCGCATTGATAGCAGCTGCAGGTTGGTAAGGCACATGCACGATATCTACCTTCGCGGCCGACTTCAAGCGCTCCATCGACAAATGCGTAGTAGTTCCAATGCCAGACGACGCATAGCTAAAGGGCGACTTCTTGGCGGCTTCGACCATTTGCGGCAAGGTGTTGACTGGCACGCTGGGGTTGACTGTGAAGATGTTGGGGGTCTTAGGCCCCAAGGCAACTGGCATGAAATCTTTCAATGCGTCGTAGCCCGCATCCGCATACAAAGACGGATTGACCGCAAAAGCCACGCTGTGGACCAAGATGGTGTAACCATCAGGGGTTGCGCGTTTGACTTGAGAGCTAGCGATATTGCCGCCCGCCCCGCCCTTGTTTTCAACAATGAAGTTGCCTCCAGTTATTTCAGACAACTTTTGCGTGAGCGAGCGGGCGACGATGTCAGTAGAAGCACCCGGTGCAAAAGCCACCACCAAGGTGACGGGCTTGGCTTTGGGCCAATCGCTTTGGGCAAAAGCGTTGACGGACAAGACTGCGCCCAAAGCGGTCACGGCAAAGGACTTGAATAGGGGTAGTAATGCATGCATGGGTTTCATAAATGTCTCCTGTTTATTAACTGTCTCTTGTTTTAAAGGTGTTGCCATTAAAAAACTGCCAACCTCGTGGCATGGGCCATGTCCATGATTAGTCTTGCTTCACCAAACAAAACTCAAAATGCACCTCATTAAAGGGCGCTTGCAAGTTGTAGCGCTTGGCAACTTCGGCATTTTGGCAAGGCTTGAAATCAACAATCAAACCTTCACGCACACCAAACACGGTGTCGTTGTCTATGTAAGCGGACCCTGCTGGGAATAGCTCGGTCACCAGACCCACATAACCCGGCGCGCTGACGATCACGTGGTAGTGGGCTGGTCGCCAAATATTGCGGTTGGCTGCTGCCAACATGGCGCCCACTGGGCCATCGGTGGGAACGGTATAGGGGTGCGGGCGAATCGTCAGCAACTCAAAACTGCCGTCGGCCTCGCAATGGATTTTGCAACGCAGGTTATGCGGATCTTGCGCTGGGTCTTGCGCTGGGTACAAGCCGTTGTCTGCGTTTTGCCAAAAGTCGAGTTCGGCATTGGCGACTGGTTTGCCGTTTATGTCTACGACCCTGCCATGCAACCAAGTTCGCTCGCCCGCTTGGCCGTTGGTCAGATCCACGCCATTGGGTTGCAACTGCGAGTCATGGTTATGGAACGGGCCCAATACGCTACTAGACGTGCCACCCACGGGTTGCGAAACCACGTCGACCATAGAAGAGATACCCAACACATCAGATAACAAGCTAAATTCGTTGCGCTCTTCGGTGGTGATGTCTGCCGCTGCGGTCAGAAAAGTTAAACCCCGCATCCACTCTTCTTTGGTGAGCTTGGATTCGGCGACGAAAGCGTGCAAATGCTTGACCAGCAGCGCCATCACCTCACCCATGCGGGGATCTGAGGCGTTGGCAAAGCTGCGCATCGCAGCTTCAGTGACGGTGAGCATGGGAATTCCTTTATGAACTGATTCGGGGTTTCATCGATAATATTCGAAAACCATTATTTTTATCGATAAAAATTGGATTTCACTCTTTTTTGAACCCAGTACATGCCCTCCACATTTGAACCCACAGATTCACTCCAAGGCCGCATTGCCGTGATCACCGGAGGCACTGGCGCCATTGGTTTGGCTACCGCCAAACGACTTGCCACTTTGGGTGCACGGTGTGTTTTGCTTTACAACTCAGAATCCACCGAGTCTGCTGCCACCAAAGTTGCTGCACTACCTGGTAGTGGTCATCTATGTTTCAAAGCGCCCATCACGGACAGCCAGACGCTTAAAAGTGTTTCCGCTGAAATTGAAAAGCAATGTGGCGTAGTGCACATCTTGGTCAACAGTGCGGGCTATACCAAGCCCGTTCCAGCAGCCGATTTAGAGGCGCTCACCGACGACTTGAACGACGATATTTTGAAAGTCAACTTTCGTGGCGTGATGTCAACGATTCGGGCCTTTATGCCTTTGCTTAAAAAGTCAGAAGACGGTTTGATCGTCAATATTTCTTCGATAGCAGGTTTCACAGGCACAGGCAGCAACTTGGCCTACGTGGCCGCCAAGGCCAGTATCGATGTGGTGGGTGATGCCTTGGCCAAGGCCTTTGCTCCTCATGTGCGCGTCATCTCGGTCTCACCGGGAGTGGTCGATTCAACCTTCGTACCAGGCCGTGGCCCAGATTTCAATGACAAAGCGGCCAACACCATTCCGCTCAAACGCATCGGCACCGTCGACGACGTTGCCGCCGTCGTACAGGCCTGCGCCACCACCATGCGCTATGTCACGGGTACACGCATCGTGGTCGATGGCGGTCGGCATCTTTAGCTGCTTGTTAACTTCAAATTTTTGATCTTTAATTTCTATTGATTCACAAATCTTTTCCGATTTACCAAAGAGCGTTTTCCATGACCTTAGATAAAAAAGCATTGCAAGCCGTACGTGTTCTTGCTAAAGCAGCTAGCGCAGATGCATTGGCGCCTCACATCGTCGCGCAAGACCCACCTGCGCACAAAGCAGGTGAAGCCTTGGTGCGCGTTCGCAGCGCAGGCGTGAACCCCAGCGACGTCAAAGCTGCTTTGGGGTTGATGCCACAAGCGGTGTTTCCCCGCACACCTGGACGCGACTATGCAGGTGTAGTGGTCGAAGGACCCACCAATTGGGTTGGCAAAGAAATTTGGGGTTCGGGCGGAGATGTAGGTATTACGCGTGATGGCTCACATGCAGGTTGGTTGGTGTTACCAGAAGCCGCTTTGCGTGAAAAACCCAAGCGCTTGAGTTTTGAAGAGGCGGGCTCGATTGGTGTGCCTTTCATCACAGCCTATGAAGGTTTTCGTCGCAGTGGTTTGCCGCAAGCTGGACAAACCGTGGCGGTGATGGGTGCCAATGGCAAAGTCGGACAAGCCGCAGTGCAACTGGCTGCGCAGGCGGGCGCTTTGGTGATTGCCGTGCAAAGAGGTGATACATCACCAGACCAACGCGTCAACGGTGTTCACTATGTCGACGCGTCGCTTGGCAAAGTCGTAGAGACTATTCGTGAACTGAGCGCGGGCAAAGGCGCCAACATCGTTTTCAACACGGTAGGTAGTCCTTACTTTGAAGCGGCCAATCTGGCGATGGCCAAAGGCGCGACACAAATATTTATCGCAACGATTGAACGCCCAGTGCCTTTTGATATCTTCACGTTCTACCGTGGCATGCATACCTATGTCGGCATCGACACCTTGGCACTAGACTGCATTCATACCAACGCATTGATGCAAGCCATGTACGATGGTTTTGAATCTGGTAACTTGCAACCCTTTCAAGTAATGCCTGATGCTGTTTTTGGGCTAGACCAAGCCTTGCGTGTTTATAGAGAAGTCCTAGGCGGCGCTAAACGCCGTATTGTTTTTAATCCTTAATTGATGGGAGACAACTTAATGACAAACACCACGTTTTTGACACGTCGACAAGCATTGCAATGGGCGGCGACGGCAAGCGCATCTTCTGCTTTGACCGTATTGGGGCAAAGTGATTGGCCGCAAGGCAAAGCTATTACCTTTGTTGTTCCTTTCACAGCGGGCAGCGGCACCGATGTGATCGCTCGTACGATCGCGGAAAAATTGGGCCCCCTGCTTGGCGCACAAATTGTGATCGACAACAAAACTGGCGCAGGCGGCACGGTGGGCGCTGCCTTGGTTGCCAAAGCGCCTGCAGATGGCTACACCTTGCTAGTGCATAGCTCGGGGCACGTGGTCAATCCCGCTTTGTACCCCAAGCTCAGTTACGACACCCTCAAAGACTTCGACGGCATCACGCCCTTGGCCAGTTTGCCCAACGTCATCGTTGTCTCGCCTAGCAAAGGCTATAAAGATGTCGCTGATTTGGTGGCTAAAGCCAAAGCACAGCCTGGTGTTTTGAACTACGCATCTGCTGGGAATGGATCGGCCACACATATGAATGCCGAGAAATTTCGTGTCGCCACAGGCATCCAAGCGCAACATGTGCCCTACCGGGGAACACCTGAGGCTTTGACAGAAACGGCATCAGGCCGCATCGATTGGTTTTTTGCGCCTTTGGTATCTGCTTTGCCATTGATACAAAGCGGCCGATTACAAGCACTAGCGGTAAGCACTGCGCAACGCTCACCTCTGTTGCCGCAAGTGCCATCGATAAGCGATGCTGGATACGCCAGTGCGGCCTACACCTTCTGGGTGGGTTTGTTTGTGACTGCCAAAACACCTAAACCCGTTGTGAACAAATTGCATGCAGGTGTGATGCAAGTCTTAGCAATGCCCGATGTGAAAGACCGCCTCGAGAAATTAGGTGCCGCTGCCATGCCAATGCAGCAAGAAGCATTTGAAAAATACCTAGACAGCGAAACACTTTCTGCCGCACAACTCGTCAAAGCCGCTGGCATCAAAATCGAATAAATGCAAGCTTAAGACTTGCAGCGCATTACTGCACGATACCCTTGTCTTTGAGGGCTTTGATTTGCGCTGCAGTCAATCCAATGTCTTGCAACACCGCATCGGTGTCTTGACCAATCTCTGGGGCATTGCGACGGTGCGAACCTGGTGTACGCGATAGCTTAGGAACGATTCCTGGCAATGCCAGCGTGCTGCCATCAGCCATCGTGGTTTGCAAAATCATGTCGCGCGCTTGGTAATGCGGATCTGCTGCAATGTCAGCGACGTTGTAGATACGGCCTGCTGGCACACTGGCAGCGTCAAGAAGTTCGAGTACCTGCGCAACAGTTCGCGTAGCAGTCCATGCCCCGATGGCCGTATCAATTTCTTCTACCCGCTTCACGCGGCCTGCGTTGTCCGCCAGCGCAGTGTCTAGGCCCAAATCCTCCCGCCCCATGGTGCGCATTAAGCGTTTAAAAATACTGTCGCCGTTACCAGCGATCAGCACATAGCCGCCGTCTTGGCACCTGTATGCGTTGCTAGGCGCAATACCTGGCAAGGCGCTACCGGCTGCTTCACGCACCGTACCAAACGCGCTGAACTCTGGCAACAAACTCTCCATGCAATTGAAGACCGCTTCGTATAAAGCGACATCGATCACTTGACCTTTGCCGCTGGTGTTTCGCTCATGCAAAGCCAGCAAGATACCAATCACACCGTGCAGAGAAGCTAGGGTGTCGCCGATGCTGACACCAACACGCACTGGTACACGCCCCGGCTCCGCTGTGAGATGGCGCAATCCGCTCATCGCTTCAGCCACCACGCCAAAGCCTGGCTTATCGCGGTAAGGGCCTGTTTGTCCGTAACCACTGATACGCAGCATGATGAGCTTTGGGTTGATCGCTAGTAATTCATCTGGCCCCAAGCCCCAGCCTTCCATCGCGCCAGGGCGAAAGTTTTCTATCAGTACATCAGCATCTTTGACGAGTTGCCGAACGATGTCTTGCGCCTCAGCCTGTTTTAAATCCAGAGCGATCGAGCGTTTGTTACGCGATTGGATTTGCCACCACACCGATGTGCCATCTTTGAGTAAGCGCCATTTGCGCAAAGGATCGCCTGTAGTGGGCGGTTCAATTTTGATGACATCTGCACCAAAATCTGCCAAGGTTTTCGCGGCAAACGGGCCCGCTATCAGTTGCCCTAGTTCGATGACGCGAAGGTTACAAAGTGCCAATGGTGATTGCATATGTGCCAGTTTATCAATGATGTTTACTACTATGCGCTGACATGTCAGCGCAAGCCTCTAAAATCGACACACAATTGTCACTTGACCACACTACGATCCAACTATGAAGCAAGGTACTTTATTGGCAGCCATCGATTTAGGCTCCAATAGTTTTAGATTAGAAATCGGTCGTTACGAACACGGTCAAATTCAACGCATCGAATATCTCAAAGAGACAGTGCGTCAGGGCAGCGGCTTTGATGAAAACAGAAACCTTTCTCAAGAATCGATGGTGCGTGGGTGGGAGTGCTTAGCCCGTTTTGCAGAGCGCATCGCTGGTTTTCAAAAATCCCAGGTGCGTGTGGTTGCTACCCAAACGCTGCGTGAAGCCAAAAACCGAGAAACCTTTATCAAACGTGGGCATGACATATTAGGTTTCCCAATTGAAGTTATTTCGGGCAGTGAAGAAGCGCGCTTGATCTACCAAGGTGTTTCACAGTTGCTACCGACAGACCACAAGCGCCGCTTAGTCATAGACATTGGCGGACGCTCTACTGAGTTAGTTCTCGGACAAAACTTACAAGCCCATGTCACAGGCTCATTTCGTGTTGGTAGCGTAGCGTGGTCGATGAAGTACTTTCCTGATGGCGCCTTGACAGATCAAGCTTTTTCCAAAGCGGAAATTGCAGCCAAAGCAGTATTAGAAGAAGCGCTTGAAAAATATCCCCGTTCGCAATGGGATACCGCCTATGGTTCTTCTGGCACGGTTGGCGCTGTAGCAGATGTTTTGCAAGCCGAAGGCTGGCCAGCTGGTGAAGTCACGATGGATGGTTTGAACTGGCTCATCAAGCAGTTGGTGCGTGCTGGCCATGTAGACCATGTGCGTCTCGAAGGTTTAAGAGAAGACCGCCGTGCGGTCATTGGCGGTGGCGCAAGTGTTCTACGCGCATTGATGCAATTGTTAGACATTGAGAAACTCGATGTGGCGCAAGGTGCATTGCGACAAGGCGTCTTGTTTGAAATGGTAGAGCGGGATGACCACGCCACGGACGTACGCGATATTTCTATCCAACGCTTGGCACAAAAATTCACTATTGACCAAACGCAAAGCCAGCGCGTGAGCCGCGTCGCGCTGCAGCTGTTTAGCAAGGCGATTGCCAATTCTGAATTTGATAGCCCCTTGGTGCAAAAGCTCAAGCGCAAACTCAGCTGGGCCGCCGCCATGCATGAAGTGGGCTTTGCCATATCGCATACCGACTACCACAAGCACGGCGCGTACATTTTGGAAAACGCGGACTTGCTTGGATTCAGCATGCAAGAATTGCAGCGCTTGGGTCTGCTTGTTTTGGGCCATCGCGGCAAACTGCGCAAGCTAGAAGCAGATTTTGAAGAAGTTGAATTCGTCAAAATGCTCATCGCATTGCGTATGGCTGTTATTTTGTGCCATGCCCGAAAAAACCCAGACCAATCTGGCTTGGAGTTTTTCAGCAACGATAAGTCGAAAACATTTACCTTAGAAGCAGACGCTGATTGGATTGAAGGCTATCCACAATCCGCGCATTTGCTACGCCAAGAGGTCATTGCTTGGCAAAAGACGCCTTGGGCTTTTGCATTTACCCAAGCCGCGCGCGTCAAACAACCCGCTTAATTTTTAGCGTTGCCATACAACGCCATGAGTTGTTGTTGCGCACTGGTGTACACCTTTGGCGTTGCGCTACGTGATTTAGGCGGCATAGCTCTGACGTATTGCCCATTGGCATTCATGACCCAAGCGTCGACATAGTCTTGCAAATAAATTTGTAAACACTCATTGAAGATGCGTTGGCGTAGCTTTGGGTCTTCCACTGGCCAGGCTAATTCAACACGGCGCAACATATTGCGGTTCATCCAGTCTGCGCTCGACAAATACAAAGACTCTTCTTTGCCTGCTGCAAAATAAAACACGCGTGAGTGCTCTAAAAAACGACCGATGATGGATCGCACACGTATGTTGTCAGTAAAGCCAGCTCTTTGGGCGGGCAACATACAGGCGCCACGAATAATCAAATCAATTTGTACACCAGCTTGCCCTGCATGGACCAAAGCCTCCATCAGGCTCTCATCTGTCAAGGTATTCATTTTTAAAATAATGCGGCACTTATGGCCTTCTCGCGCCGCATGGGCGGTCTGATTGGTTAGTTCAATCAGATTCTTCTGCAAGTGGAAAGGCGCAAGCATCAATTTGTTAAGTCTGGGAATCTTGCTTTGATTAGCCAGCAAATTGAAAACGGTTTCTACGTCTTGCGTGATTTTGGCGTCGCTGGTCAAGTGGCTCAAATCGGTATAGAGCTTGGCTGTCTTGGGGTTGTAGTTACCGGTGGAAAGATGTGCATAGCGGCGAATCAAACGGCCTTCTCGACGCGAGACCAACAGCATCTTGGCGTGTGTTTTGAGCCCTACCACACCGTACACCACTTGGGCGCCAATGTATTCGAGTTTCTCCGCCCAATTGATATTGGCTTCTTCATCGAAGCGCGCCTTCAACTCCACTACCACCGTGACTTCTTTGCCACGCTGCACGGCTTCGCGCAACAACTCCATCAATTCAGAATCAGCACCGGTTCGGTAGATGGTTTGTTTGATCGCTAGTACATGCTTGTCGCGCACGGCCTCTCGAAGAAAAGCCAAGACACCATCAAAACTTTCGTAGGGCTGATGAATCAACACATCGCCCGATTGCAATTGCTCGAATATGGAGGTGTTGACTTTGAATTGCTTAGGAAAGCTGGGGTGATAAGGCGGGAACAACCATTTGGGTCTATCGATCAAATCAATCAACTGGTTCAATCGCACCAAGTTCACCGGGCCATGCACACGATAGAGCGCAGACAAAGGCAATTCAAATTGGTGCAGCAAGAAGTCTGATAAATATTGCGAGCAACCTTCAGACACTTCCAAGCGAATCGCTTGACCGAAATTGCGGTGTACCAAACCATGACGCAAGGCGGTACGCAGGTTTTTAACGTCCTCCTCGTCAACAGCCAAATCGGAATGGCGGGTAACTCGGAACTGAGAAAACTCACCCACCACACGGCCAGGGAAAAGTTCTTCTAAATGCGCACGTATCACACTAGAGATAGATACAAACAACAAACGCCGGCCAGAAATTTTTTCAGGCAATTGGATCACCCGGGGGAGACTGCGTGGCACTTTCACAATTGCAATTTCGTTATCGCGCCCAAAGGCATCTTTGCCAGACAGGCGCACAATGAAATTCAAAGATTTGTTGGCGATTTGCGGAAATGGATGGGCTGGATCTAGACCAACAGGCAAAAGTAGGGGCCGCACCTCGCGCTGAAAATAATTTTTCACCCAATTGCGTTGTGCCGCATTGCGCTCGTTGTGCGACAAGATACGCACCCCTGCCTTAGCAAATGCAGGCATCAATGCATCGTTGTACAAAGCGTATTGTTCGTGCACAAGTTGGTGTGCAGCGTGACTCAGAGAGGCTTGCGCTTGTGCATCTATCTCACTGAGTGCAGCCTTAGGTTTAGCAAGGCTGGTGTAAAGCGCAGCACGCACTTCAAAAAACTCGTCTAAATTGGAGGACACGATACACAGGTAACGCAAACGCTCCAACAATGGCACATCCGTTCTTTTAGCCCAGTCGAGAACGCGCGCATTGAACACGAGCAAACTTAAATCTCTGTCTAGCCAATCAGAAGACATGTGCGATTTGTGTTTTTCGTGGGTGGGGGGATGTATGTGCATGCTTAGATAATTTTTTAATATTTTAAGTTTTAAAGCTAATAGACAGGCGCAGCCTCTTTTTCATTAATCTGTCACATAACATTCATACATGCGCTCTAGACTAGTTGTTTTGAGGAGCAAATGTGGCATTTGTCAGATTTTTATTAGGTATTGCTGTTGTTGCATTGTTTGCTTTGCACAATGCAAACGCTATTGAGCCCATATTGCTCAATTTTGGTGATTTAGTGCGTCACCCCATCGGTCCGCATGGGCTTGAAATTTCAGCAAACGCCAAAAACATGCAAGGTCAAAACGTCCGCTTACGTGGATTCATGGTCAAAAGCGAAGAAGACGCCATAGGACAGTTCTACCTTGCTCCAGTTCCACTTCAAACGAGTGAGCATGCGGATGGACCCGCGAATGATTTACCAGCATCTGCTGTCTTGGTGAAGTTGGACCCCAGTCAAGCGAATTGGGCTGTTTCGCACAAAGCAGGAGCGCTTGTTTTAGAAGGCACGTTACTAGTGGGACGACATGAAGATGCGCAAGGCACGGTGTCTTGGTTCCAACTGCAATTACCTATTCATTAATTTTTTACAGGATCGACCTAATTATGAAAACTCATCCGCGTTATCTACCCTTATCTGCATTCACCGGATTGATGGCTTTGGGATCATTGGTTTCCGCCCAACCTGTGGTCACGCGCCTCACACC
>Ga0114975_10002269_pt1 | contig 13206 bp, 10 predicted proteins | sample S_130626_EF_Meta_FD_87031 | JGI IMG/M metagenome (GOLD analysis project Ga0114975, IMG submission 87031) | Freshwater microbial communities from Lake Simoncouche, Canada to study carbon cycling - S_130626_EF_MetaG | ecosystem: Environmental > Aquatic > Freshwater > Lake | place: Lake...
AATCCTGAATTATCACAAACAAGCAATTTTGGTTTACAACACTATGCAGATCCAATTCATGTACCTGCATAACATAGAAAGATAAACTATGAGCGAACAAACATTATTTAAAGTAACCGTTGACGGCATTACAATCGAAGTACCTGCTGGTACAACAATTTTACAAGCTGCTCGTCAAATTGGCGGCGAGGTAGCGCCTCCTGCAATGTGTTATTATAGCAAATTAAAAGGAAGTGGTGGCAAGTGCCGCACCTGTTTAGTAGAAGTGTCAAAGGGTTCCGAAAAGGATCCAAGACCTATGCCTAAATTAGTAGCATCTTGTCGTACCACAGTGATGGATGGCATGGAAGTAAAAAATATTACCAGTGAAAAAGTGGTGGATGCGCGCGCAGGTGTGGTAGAATTTTTATTATTGAATCACCCATTGGATTGTCCTATTTGTGATCAAGCAGGGGAGTGTCATTTACAAGATTTAAGTTTTGAACATGGCAAATCAAAAACAAGATTTGAATTCCAAAAAAGAACTTTCAAAAAACATGACTTAGGTGATAATATTCAATTGCATATGACGCGTTGTATATTATGTTACCGTTGTGTATTTACTGCCGATCAGTTAACTAATAAACGCGTGCATGGTATTTTAGACAGAGGTGATCACGCTGAAATCGCAACGCATATTGAAAAGAGTTTGGATAATGAATTTATTGGTAACGTAATTGACGTTTGTCCAGTAGGTGCGTTAACCGACAAAACATTCCGATTTAAAAATCGTGTTTGGTTTTTAAAACCAATGGATGCACATCGTGATTGTCCAACTTGTTCAGGCCGTGTAACTTTATGGAACAGAGGTGATGAAGTTTATAGAGTAACTGCGCGCAAGGATGAATGGGGTGAAATTGAGGACACACCAGATGGCAAACCAGGATGGATTTGTAACACTTGTCGATTTGATAAAAAAGAAGCAAGTGACTGGGTAATTGAAGGACCGCGTGCAATAAGTCGTGCCTCTGTTATTTCACAAGGACATTATGAAGGCAAAGTTGGAACAACTATACCAACTGAAACATTCAAGGCAGTAAACGGAGGAAGAACGCCACATTTATTAATGGACATTCATGACGAAAGTGAAGTGAATCAACCTAATATTCATTTAGGTCAAATCAACGGACCTTCTCATGGAAATACCTTTAACAACAAAACAGAGAACGCTTAATAAGCACCATCAATATTTATAATAAATTATTTATAGCATGACAATTCTTGCACTTGACCTAGGCTTAATTATTGAGAAATTGATTATGATTGCCATTGTCGTTTTCGCTAGCTTGGGCATTGCCTTATATACCACATTTGGTGAACGTAAAGTAGCTGCTATTTTACAAGACCGTCCAGGTCCAAGCCGTGCTGGCCCATTTGGTTTATTGCAACCTTTAGCCGATGGTTTGAAACTGATTATGAAAGAGGAAATTATTCCAAACGCAGCTAGCAAATGGTTATTTATTTTAGGTCCAGGATTAGCCATGACAGCAAGTTTAATGACATGTGCTGTTATTCCTTGGGGTAGTGCGATAGATTTATTTGGTCGTCACATTGAATTACAAATTGCAGACGTTAACATTGGTATTTTATATGTGTTCGCTGTAGTAAGTATGGGTGTTTATGGAATTATGATTGGAGGATGGGCTTCCAATAATAAATTTTCATTGATGTCAGCGCTTCGTGCTGCATCGCAAGCCATTAGTTATGAATTAGCAATGGGATTGGCGTTAATTGCTTTATTAATGACAACTGGATCATTAAGTTTAAAAACAATTGTAGAGCAACAAGTACAAGGTGGTTGGTGGAACGTTGTATATCAACCTTTAGGTTTTTTAATTTTCTTCATTACAGCAATGGCAGAATGTAATAGAACGCCATTCGATTTACCTGAAGCTGAAAATGAATTGAACTTTGGATATCATCAGGAATATTCTTCCATGAAATTAGGTTTCTATTTATTTGCTGAGTACATCAACATGATTATGAGTAGTGCGATTATGGCGTCCATGTATTTTGGTGGATACGATTTACCTTTCTTTAACGAAGCTAGCGTAGCTCCAAATATCGCTGCTATGATTGGGGTGGGTACTTTATTAATTAAGATAGTATTATTTATATTCTTATTCATGTGGATTCGTTGGACAATTCCACGTTTCAGATATGATCAGTTAATGGGATTAGGTTGGAAAACTTTAATTCCATTGGCATTATTCAACATGCTTTTAACCGGAGCAGTTATTTTAGCTAAATTATAATATTAAAAATATTTTTTCAATACCATGCAAGCATTAACCAACAAAGCACAAGCCGTAAATCGAAAACCAATGACGTTTTTGGAGCGCTTGTATTTGATTAATATTATCAAAGGCATGATGATTACTTTTAGTCACATGTTTAAAAAACAACCTACTATTCGTTATCCCGAAGAGAAGCGTGAATTTAGTCCTGTATTTAGAGGGTTACATGTTTTAAATCGTGACGAAGAAGGCCGTGAACGTTGTACTGCATGTGGATTGTGTGCAGTTGCTTGTCCTGCAGAAGCCATTACAATGGAGGCTGCTGAGCGCGTAGAAGGCGAGGAGTCATTATATAGAGAAGAAAAGTATGCAGCGAAATATGAGATTAATATGTTGCGTTGTATTTTCTGTGGATTGTGTGAAGATGCTTGTCCTAAAGACGCTATTTATTTAAGTGAAACTTTTGCGCCTGCTAATTTTACCCGAAAAGGCTTTATTTATGGTAAACCAGATTTATTAATTCCAAACCCTTTAACAGAAGCAACTGCTTTTGCTGAGGCTAAAGGAGTACAAGCATAATTAATTATGAGTATAATTGAAATTTTATTCTTCGCATTGTCTGCATTTGCTATAGTAAGTGCAACAATGGTATTAATCAGTAAGAATCCTATTCATAGTGTATTGTGGCTGATTTTAGTATTCTTTGCTATTTCAGGGCACTATATTTTATTGAATGCCCAGTTCCTGGCCATTGTAAATATTATTGTTTATGCAGGTGCTATAATGGTGTTGTTTTTATTTGTGATCATGTTGATGAATGTAAAGGATGATAACGAACCACAGAAAAAAATGATCATTAAGTTTATTGGTGTGCTATCAGGAGGTAGTTTATTAACCTTATTAATTGCCTTGGTAAAACAAACAACTCAAATAGAAGGTAAGCAAGTGATGATGAAAGAAGGTACTATCGGATTAATTAATCCATTAGGAAATGCTTTGTTTACCGATTACGTTTTGCCATTTGAAATAAGCAGTGTGTTGTTTTTAAGCGCCATGGTAGGTGCGGTAATCATCGGTAAAAAATAACGATAAATAAATTAAATAATTATTCATAAAAATATTCGGTATGCCTATTCAATATTATATTTTCTTTTGTTTGACCCTATTTAGCATTGGTGTTATTGGGGTATTAACACGTCGCAATGCCATTATCGTTTTCATGTGCATTGAATTAATGTTGAATGCAGTAAACTTATTGTTGGTGGCTTTTTCAAAAATGCATCACGGCGCTGCGTTGCAATTATCACCAACGAGTACTGCTGGTATTGATGCTCAAATTTTCGTGTTTTTTATCATGGTGGTCGCTGCGGCAGAGGTTAGTGTAGGATTAGCAATTATTGTAATGATGTATAGAAATACACATTCTACAGATATCAATTTCTTAAATCGATTAAAGAATTAATTCATTTCGCATGAAACTAATAATAGGATTTATTGTACTATGGCCTCTGATTGGATTTTTATTCAATGGATTGGGTCGCCATATTTGGAGTAAAAAGGTAATAGCTTACAAGGCTACGGGTTATATTGTAGCATCATTTATTTTTAGCATACTTGCTTTTTTAAATGTTCAATCTAGTGGCGCTGTAACAATACATTATTTTGATTTTATCAATACGGCTAGTTTCAAAATTCCATTTGATTTAAGAGTAGACGCTTTATCAAGTTTATTTTTATTGGTAATTACGGGTGTTGGATCCTTGATTCATTTGTATTCAACTGCCTATATGCATGAAGAAGAATCACACCATTACGCTCGATACTTTGCTTATCTTAATTTGTTTGTATTTAGTATGTTGCTTTTGGTTTTAGGTGACAACTACGTGATTATGTTCATTGGATGGGAGGGTGTTGGATTATGTTCTTATTTATTAATTGGATATTGGTTTTCCAATGCAACCTATAATTATGCTGCTAAGAAAGCCTTTATCATGAACCGAATTGGTGACCTTGGTTTCTTATTAGCCATATTTTGGTTAATCGTAAAATTAGGTTCAGTGAGCTATGGCACAGTTTTAACAGCAGAGAGTCTTGCCAAATTATCAACTACTGATATCACTGCCATTACTTTATTATTATTTGTAGGTGCAATGGGAAAGAGTGCACAAATTCCTTTATACACTTGGCTCCCTGATGCGATGGCGGGTCCTACACCTGTGTCAGCTTTAATCCACGCTGCAACCATGGTAACGGCAGGTATTTATATGATTACGCGTTCTAATATTTTATTTAGTGCCAGTGAATTTACACAACATATTATTGCGATTGTAGGTATTAGTACTGCCTTGCTTTCGGCAACCATTGCTATCAAACAAAATGATATTAAAAAAGTATTGGCTTATTCAACAGTGAGCCAATTAGGTTATATGTTTTTAGGTTTAGGTGTCGGTGCTTATTCGGGCGCTGTATTTCACGTAATCACACATGCCTTTTTTAAAGCTTTATTGTTCTTAGGAGCAGGTTCAGTGATACATGCTATGCATCATGAACAAGACATTCGAAAAATGGGCGGATTAAAATCAAAATTACCTATCACGCATATTACTTTCTTAATTGGCTGTATTGCTATTGCGGGCGTACCTCCATTTAGCGGCTTCTTTTCAAAGGATGAAATTTTAGCAGCTGCTTTTGCAAAGAGTCCTATTTACTGGGCATTGGGTGTTTTAGGAGCTGCAATGACTGCATTTTATATGTTCCGTTTGTATGCAACAACTTTCTTAGGTCAATTCAGAGGAACGGAGGAACAAGCACATCATTTACATGAAAGTCCTTTTGCAATGACGCTTCCATTAATTTTATTAGCTGTTGCAAGTGCTGTAGCGGGTGCAATAGGAATACCTGAATTAATGGGGGGTCATCATTGGTTGTCTCATCAATTAATTCCTATTGTTGGTGAAGCACATGAGGCAACATTATCACATTCAACTGAATGGGCTTTGATGGGTATTTCCGTTTCAATCGCTGTTATTGCTTTATTGATTGCGGTGAATAGATATAAGAAAAATACAGACGGCGAGCCACAAACAGCTTTAGGTAAATTTTTATACAACAAATGGTATGTTGACGAGTTGTATGAATCTGCGATATTAAATCCATTAAATAAATTCGCTGGATTATTAAAAGACGTGGTAGAAAAAAATATTATCGACGGCGCCGTGAATGGTACAGGAAAGGTGGTGCAATATAGTGCTCGTAAAATTAGATTATTACAAAGTGGACAGGTTGGATATTATATTTTATTTATGGTACTAAGTATCATTGTACTATTCCTATGCTGGTTCAATGATTTAAAAATCCTATCCTTCTTTTTTAAATTGACACATAAATTATAATTCATCATGTTTCTATTATTATTTTTATTGATTCCAATAGTTGCAGCGTTCATTCTGTTGTTTATAAAAAACACTGCTACCTCAAATTCAATTTCAATTGGCGCTGGGATATTAACCTTAATAGGATCAGTATATTTAATTTTGAGTAATACCGGAGACTATGATGCTTCCTGGTTACCTGTAATCAATAGTAGATTTAGCCTGCATTTAGACGGTCTTTCAAAATTGCTAATTTTATTGACCTCCATTACATTTCCAGCAATATTTATTGCCACAAAAAACAATGAAATTTCTAAAAGAAATATATTTCTGTCACTAATGTTGTTTACCCAAGCTGGATTAGTAGGCGTGTTTTTAGCAAGTGATGCATTATTATTTTATTTCTTCTGGGAATTAGCGTTAATACCTGTTTACTTTTTATGTTCCATTTGGGGCGGCGAAAAAAGAGTGGCAGTCACTTTTAAATTTTTCCTTTATACTTTCATTGGATCCTTATTTATGTTGATTGGAATTATATATTTATACTCAAATACAATCGATCATAGTTTTGCAATCGCTTCCCTAAAGCAAGTAAATATTTCGGGTGGTCAAAGTGCAACTGTATTTGCATTATTCTTTATCGCGTTCGCAATTAAAATGCCCATATTCCCTTTACATACTTGGCAGCCTGATGCTTATGAGCAATCGCCAACAGCGGTTACAATGGTATTAAGTGCAGTGATGGTTAAAATGGGCTTATATGGTGTTTTAAGATGGTTAATGCCTTTATTTCCTGCTGCTTTTTTAGCGCATTCAAACATAGTGGTTACTTTATCTGTGATTGGAATTTTATATGCTTCTTTTATAGCCATTCGTCAGGATGATGTAAAGCGATTAATTGCCTATTCATCTATTGCGCATATTGGCTTAATGAATGCCGCTTTATTTGCGCATTATCAAATTGGTGTGCAGGGTGCGTTGGTTCAATTATTCTCACACGGAATTAATGTTTTGGGCTTGTGGATTATTGCCGATATTATTGAACAGCAAACTGGAACAAGATCCATGAAAGCCTTAGGAGGTCTTGCAAAAAAGCAACCTACTTTAGCTATTTTATTAGTTGCTTTCTCATTTGCTAATATTGCATTACCATTAACGAATGCTTTTGTTGGGGAGTTCTTGATGTTTAATGGGCTATTCCAATTTAATTCTTGGATGGCAGCCTTAGCAGGTGTGAGTGTTGTACTAGCTGCTATTTACACTTTAAATATGGTTCAAAAAGTTGCTTATGGTGAAATATCTGAAGCAACCAATAAAATGCAATTGCCAAATAAAAATGCACAACTAGTTTTAATTGTGTTGTTGGTCATTGTATTTTTCACAGGTGTATACCCTCAGCCTTTATTTGATTTAACGGCTGATACTTTAACTCAATTGTTTGTAAAATAATTAAATGAATTTGTAATGAATGCTATAATTGTATCTACTTTAATGGGTGTTATCATGATGTTCAGTTCATGGTTAACATCGTCTGCTAAAGCACAACGAAATATAGGTTTAGGCGGAATGTTTTTACTTATTTTGGCCAACCTTGCACACTTGAAAGGCTGGTGGATAATTGATTTTGATACAAAGGGTATGTTGACCTTTAACCCAATTGGCTTATTTGCAAATTTGACTCTATTTATATTGACTTTTATTTATTTGTGGATTAATGGGGAAGAGATAGAGAAAATTGGAAATCATACAGCTGACTTTTATGCTATCTTTTTCTTCATCCTATGTGGCGTGAGTATATTAACTTCTTTTGATAACTTGTTAATGCTGTTTATTGGAATTGAAATTTTATCTATTCCCTTATACATTTTAACAGGTGCTGATAAAAAGAATTTATTAAGTAATGAGGCATCCTTGAAATATTTTTTAATGGGTTCTTTTTCAACTGGCATTTTATTATTAGGTATCGCGTTTATTTATGGTGCAACTGGAAGCTTTCACTTATCCATTCCTATAGTTAATCCAAAAACGCAAATGGTGACTGAAAACTTTTTAATGTCAGCTGGTCTGATCTTATTGTTTGTATCCATGAATTTTAAAGTATCAGCAGCGCCATTCCATTTTTGGACACCTGATGTATATGATGGAGCACCAACAGTTTTTACATCCTTTATGGCTACTATTGTAAAGGCCGCAGGATTTATAGCTTTCATTAAGGTGTTTGAAATGCAGAGAGTAGCATTGGGTTATAGCTGGTCAATTATTTTGTCATTTGTAATTGTTGCCACACTTTTAATAGGAAATATCACTGCTGTTTTTCAGCGAAGTGTAAAAAGAATGCTAGCTTATTCGAGTATCGCTCAAGCGGGCTTTATGTTATTTGCAATATATGGCAATTCAATTTTTAATACCGAAGCATTATTATTATATATCGTTGCCTATTCGTTAGCAACAATTGGATTATTTGCAGTGCTGGTAAAAATGAAAGATTATAGTTTTGAATCCTTTAATGGCTTAGCAAAAAAACATCCAGTACTTGCCTTCTTAACAACTATATTTTTATTCTCTTTAGCCGGTATTCCTTTGACAGCGGGCTTTTTCGCAAAGTTTTATATGTTAAATGCATTATTTACAGCAAATGCAGGTACTTGGCTTTTGATTACAGCCATTTTATTTGCAGCGGTAAGTATTTTTTATTATTTCAGATTGGTTCAAGTAATGTACTTCACAGCAGGTGAACCAGCAATCAACGAAGTGGATAAAAAGTATGAGTATAAATTAATGATTGTTGCCGCCATCATTATTTTATTGGGCGTTTTCCCTAGCTTATTATTCAATTATCTATACTTTTAGCCGTTCTTCAATAACTATTACCCTCTAAGGGGCATATTGTGGGTGGTTTGTTGAATCTATACTACCTTTATTTTCAGTAAATTTAGTAAAATGACAATTCAGGACTCATTTGTGTTGGCGTGGCGTACCGTTAAAAGCAATAAACTTAGAACGGGCATTACGGTAACTATCATAGCATTTGGTATCATGGCATTAATTGGTATTATTACCGCTATTTCAGCTATGAATCAAAGTTTAAAGGAGAACTTCTCATTTATGGGAGCAAATGCCTTTGTTGTCAGATATAAAGAAATGAATGCCAGAATGGGAGGTCCAAATGACGGAGAAGAATTTGCAAAATCGAAAAAAGGCCAAAAAGAGAAAAAATCAAATTTAGACAAACCCATTAGAATTGAAGAAGCAACTTATTTTAAAGAACATTTTGGTTTTAATCGCGCGTCAGTAAGCATTTCACAGAGACTAGGTGGAAATAATGAATTACATTATAAAGACAAGAAAACAAACCCTCAAATAAGAATGATGGGAGGTGATGAAAATTTCTTAATAGTAAACGGATATTCATTAACGACTGGCCGAAACTTAAATAATGTTGATATTCAAAGTGGTCGTAATGTTTGTATCATTGGAAGTAATGTAGCTGCAAAATTATTCCCTAATAAACCAGAGGCATGTATTGATAAAGTTATTTTATTGCAAAGTAAGCCTTATAGAGTCATTGGTTTATTAAAATCAAAGGGTTCAAGTGCTATGTTAAGACAGGATGATGTTGTTATATCTTCACTTAAAAATGCTAGACAATATCAAAGCAATAGTGGTTATTCATTAGGTGTTATGGTGAATAATGTTGCTGAATTAGAACCTGCCATTGGCGAAACAACTGATCAAATGAGAAAGGCTAGACGTCTCATACCAACCGAGTCTGATAATTTCGTGATTGACAAGAGTGATAAATTTGCTCAAATGTTTATTGGTTTTTTAGCAGGCGTTAGTGGTGCGGCAGGTGCCATTGGAATGATTACTTTAATTGGTGCTGCTATAGGACTTATGAATATTATGTTAGTAGCTGTAAGTGAGCGTACACGTGAAGTTGGCTTAATTAAAGCGTTGGGTGGTAAGAAAAAAGATGTACGCCGTCAATTTTTATTTGAAAGTATTTGCATCAGTATTTTAGGTGCTGTTATTGGTATTTTTCTGGGAATTTTAGTCGGTAATTTATTCAGCGTAATATTGAATACAGGATTCGTGATTCCTTGGATGTGGGTAATTATAGGCATTGCTATTTGTACACTAGTTGGACTTGTTGCAGGCATTTATCCAGCAATGAAAGCAGCTAACTTGAATCCAATTGATGCATTGCGTTACGAGTAGGTATTCATTCCTTTTAACTATTATATACAAGCTTTTTGAATAATTAATTCTTGGCTCGCCCTGCGCAATGCTCGAAAGCTCGCTACGAATTATTTATTCATTAGGCTTAGTTTTTAATTAGCATTGATATATACAAAGCCGAACTTCAAACATAGCGAAGCGACAAGTATAACTGCAAAATATGGGATGTATAATTTGGGAAAGTTTTACTAATACTTTTATATAACTACATCGTTTTGTGAGCGAGAGGCGTGTATATATTTATTTCTAATTTAGTTCAATATCATTTTAAGCCAATAGGTATAAAACAAAAGGCCCGCATTGCGGGCCTTTAAAAATCATAAGCGTACTTTTTTAAGTTTTTATATTTTATAAAAAACGATAAAAAAGCAAAAGGCCCGCAATGCGGGCCTTTTGCTTTGAAAACTTATATTAAGAAGTTAACTATAAAAGTTACTTAGGATCTAAAATATGCTTTATACGATCTTGTAAATCATCAAAGTGACTTAATGAACTTGGATCTTTGATACTTGCTTTACCTGCTTGAATACTTGCAGCTAATTTTTTCAATTGTGCTTTTGCTTCTGAAACTACATCTGTGTTTTCAACGTCAACTGCAGGTCCAGCCATTCTGATACCAGTAGCTGCTGCACTTGCATTAGATGAATTAGATGGGTTGATTAAATCGCCCAATTGACTTACGTAAGTCTTTTGAAGATTACGACGGAATACATCAGTTGCTTGACGGCTAGTCAATTCACTAAACAATCCTTTACGCGTATCTTCCATCATATCATGTAAGGTATAGCTTGCATTTGCAAAACGAGTACTGCTTGTTGTTAAACGGTATAAACGTCCTTTGTCTAATAAACTTCTCAATACATTGGTTTGTATAGATTGTAAACGTTCATTTGCAACAGGGTTTGAAATTTTATTTAAGATATTATTATCTAACAACCATTTTGGTGTTGCAAACAATTGATTTTGTAAAAATTGCATTGCTGATTTTTGTCTTTCAATTGTAGTAGGTGTATAAACATCACCAGCTTCTTCTACGCTTTTGAAAGTTTCATTTACACCACCAACATTTTTTATTACATGGCCCATGTATCTATTAAATTGAGTAGCTACTTGGTTGTACATGTCACTTAAGTTTTCGTAACGATCGCCTTCTTCTTTTGTCCACTCAGGAAGTTTAGCAATAATGCGCTTTAAATTTTTGATACCATATTCACTAGCGATAATTGCGTTGTCACCTAAGTCTTCAGATTGTGCACGTGGATCAGCATTGTAACCTTCGCCGCCAAACCAAACTCTATCTGATTTGCTTAATGCATCAACAATCCATTTGTTATTAATTTTCTTATCAGCTTCATCGCCTACACCAGTATAGGTATAACCCCATTTGATGGCCCATTTGTCATAGTCACCAATACGAGGGAATAAACCAGACTGAGAGATATTATCTTCTGGTTGTGCAACGTAGTTAAAACGTGCATAGTCCATAATACTTGCAGTGTGTCCGTTTGCTTCTACCCAAGTTTTATCTCTTAATTTTTCAACGGGTGTTTTGCTACTACTACCCATATTGTGTCTTAAGCCTAAAGTATGTCCTACTTCATGTGATGAAACAAAACGAATTAAATTCCCCATTAATGAATCGTCAAATTTCATTTTTCTAGCTGCTGGATCTACTGCAGCTGTTTGAACCATATACCAATCATGTACTAAGTTCATTACGTTATGATACCAGCCAATATGGCTTTCTAAAATTTCACCACTTCTTGGGTCGTGTACTTGAGGACCATAAGCGTTTTCAATATCAGATGCGAAATAACGAATTACAGAAAAACGGGCATCTTCTAAACTCATTGTGCTGTCGTTAGGCCATTCTTTTCCTTGTATTGCATTTTTCCAACCTGCTTTTTCGAAGGCTGCATTCCAGTCATTTACCCCTGCAATTAAATAAGGCACCCATTTTTTAGGAGTTGCTGGATCGATATAATAAACAATTGGCTTAGCAGGTTCAACAAGCTCACCATTTTTATATTTGTCTAAATCACCTGGTTTAGGCTCTAATTTATATCTCACCGCGAATACTTGGTTTGCGACTTTATGTTGATCGTCGGAGTATTCCACAAAATTATCCGCAAAATAACCTACCCTAGCGTCAAATAAGCGGGTATTCATAGGAGTCTTAGGTAAAAGTCTAATTGAAGTATTTAATTCAAATGTAACAGCCCCTGCGTTAGCTGCTGCAGGAATTGCGCTAGCACCACCTGGAGCACCACCTGGAGCACCACCTGGAGTTGGCGCACTAGCTGAGTATGTTTTTACCGTTCTTACCTCAATATTGATAGGGTAAGACTTAATACTTTCAATATAGGATCTGTCAGCCGCAATAGCGGATAAATTGAAGCTTCTTTTTTCGGTACTTCTCAAGCTTACAGCCTGATTATCACCCTTGAAAAAATCAGTGATATCAATTACGGATGAACTTGAATCTTTACCGTATGCTTTGATGTCAAATGCGGCTACAATTGGATCTAAATAGGATGACTTAACGGCCTTAGAAATAGTTTGTGTAGAATCAGCCTTGCTGATAAGGGTAACGACACGCATAAAAATGCGTTGACCAGGACCTTTTTCAAAAAGTAAGCTTTGCTCGTTTACTTCTTCGCCACCATATTTTCTCGCGCCACCAGCTACTTTCGTAAAGCGGGTAACAGCAAGTAATTCGCGGCCTAATAATGAATCCGGTATTTCAAAAAGATATTTATCATCTTGAAAATGTACGGTAAATACACCTTTTTGACTTACCGCTTTCTTAGTGACTACTTCACTATAGGGTTTAGGTCCTGCTTTTGCTGGACCTTCTTTTTTCGCGCTAGCCGTGTCTGCTCTTTGGGCATTTAATGTTAATGTCATTAAGACACATAGACTAGAAAATACTAGGTATTTTTTCATATTATTATATTGTTAAAAAATTTATAGGTTTATAAATATATTGTTTTTTGACGAACAGTTGTGGGCATTATTATTTTTTTATAAAAAAATGCACGGAAAATTGTTTAAACCAAATAATTACTTATTTTGTAACCCCTTAGATACTAGTGCGTAAATATTCGAATGAATCCGAAACAGTAGTGAAGAGGAACCAATTCTAAAATAAATTTTTATTTAAAACCAAAAATCAATTGAATCATGGCTGATTTAACTAAACCAACTACAGCTGCTCCAAAACAAGCAGCACAGCCGAAGAAAGGCGGTAACTTGATTGCAACTTTAGCACCTATTGCTTGTATCGTAGCAGGTTACGTAATCTGGCGTTTTGTATTAGG
>Ga0114975_10002270_pt1 | contig 13198 bp, 11 predicted proteins | sample S_130626_EF_Meta_FD_87031 | JGI IMG/M metagenome (GOLD analysis project Ga0114975, IMG submission 87031) | Freshwater microbial communities from Lake Simoncouche, Canada to study carbon cycling - S_130626_EF_MetaG | ecosystem: Environmental > Aquatic > Freshwater > Lake | place: Lake...
ATAACCTATGTGTCGGAAAATGCAACTTATGCAAACCTTGACAACAGGTTTCAAAAGAAATTTAGAGCTGAATACGTCAGCCGCTTACCATTATTTCACTTTGTCAAATTGACAAAAATGGAAAATGGTGATTGTTATTTTTTATTGAGTAGGCCAGTCGCTAATTTAAAAAGTTTGCGCCGCGGGGTTGTTGGCAAGTTTAGGTTAAAAGCTGGAAGCCTTATGCCGGAGAATTTTGAGGAGGTAGTCAACACACCTCATTTTTCAGAGGAGTTAGTAGAAGAACGTGGCTCATTTCTTTTCGCGGAATTAGTGAAGAAAGGAAACTTAGACGAATATTTGCCAATGAAACATTACGTAGAATGGCCCGATAAATATTTGACCTACGATAAAAAGAAAAATACTTGGGTATCTACTGGAGCCCTATAATAATTTTATATTGGTGTATTAAAGTTAATGCCGCGGGGTTTCCTCTCGGCATTACTTGTTTTTATTGGCTACTCTATTTGTTAGGAATTGATTCAAATCATGATGAATTAGATTCTCTTTTAATTTGTACGACTTTTACTTGAAATATTTCATCCCTATAAATTACATTCTGTGCATTAGGCTAAAATCATTTCAATCTTCTGTAAAAATAAAGGCTCGATAAACTGCTGATCACAAGACCTGCAATTCCCAGTATCACAATCCAAGTGAAGAATAAAGATGGTAGGTTTAAATTAGGCAATATAAAACCCGTGAAAAGCAACAGCACATTGTAGCCTAAGTACCCGATAGAGTCCACAATGTACATCAAGAAGCCTATGTTAGCCTTATGTCTGGTAATGGCAATCATTCGCTCAAATACGGAGGTGGTTATCGTCAAATAAGGCAAATAGATACCAAATCCCGTCAACACAATTAACCAAAACGGATCCAAGTGATTCACCCCCCACACTCCTGCAATAAGCAAAAATAGATAGCCTGTTGCGATGGCTGACATGCTGATAAAAAAGGCAATGTGATTTTTCTTGATTAGTACAAGGCTGCCATTGATGATTAATATTCCCACGGTGACCCAAATTTCCGTTTGAGAGTAAATGGAGGCGTTGCCAACAAAGCCTAAATATTTCCATATTTCAGGGGCAAAATCAGAGCGAACTCCCCTTAAAAGTGAAGCAAACAAATACAACAAACTAATGCACAGAATACCGGGCCACAACTCTTTGATCAGCGCGATGCGATCTTGCTGTGTCATAGCTGGCCTCTCTGCGCGGTCCTGCTTATCCTGCTCAGTGGGCTTGGGAATTTTTGTCAACATCCACACAAAAAAGACAAAGGGTAAGGTATAGATCAACCCTGCCAACGAAGGCATCCAATGTTCAGCTACCGATATATTTAATAACCAGGTGCCCACAGATTTAGAAACGCCATCCGCTAAAATAAAGCTACTGCCTAACGCTGCTATAAATAATTCGGTGTTTCTTTTGCCTTCCAAGAAGCCTTGAATATACCCAAAAATCATGCCGAGGGGCAATCCATTGATCACTAAAAATAGAATACTGTATGGCCTATGAACTAGTCCAAAACCGACTAAAGCTAATTCTGCGATTAGAATACTGATTAGAATTGCTCGCGTTCTTTTTTCCCATGAAATACCAGAAACGATGAATATCCCGCACCATTTGGATAACATATAACCGGCTATTTGAGAAGATATCAAAATTGATTTCCAAGGAATCCCTATCCAAAATTGATCCGTATATAAACCCGCTGTAAAGGGTTTTCTAAATCCATACACACAAAAATAGCAACCAAAGGCTGCCACCATGGACCACAATGGATGGTTAAATATGAGCTTTCCAGAAAAATTTATTCGATTATTATTGGCGTTCATTTAACAAAAGCCTCCAAATACGGAACGTAAAAGGACAAATCCTTTACTTGCAAATTTTCTATTTTGGCTTGATCATCGAACCGTCTTAATTTAACCGCATCTGCATAAAATGGGTTCTTTTCAAATTCGGTACATTCATCTGCCGACATTGGACCTCCTTGTAAACCAAGACTGATGATGGATGGCTCACTTAAAATGTCAAGATATTCCGGCTCCACCGTACATAAATATCTTTTTGCCGCCACGTGCAATCGTACGGGCTCTACTACCTCTGGCATAAAATATTGCTGGAGAAAGTCATTGGCTAAGTTCTCATGCAAATCATCGATCCCATTTTCTGGGGCGTCATCAGGTAAATGATGCAACAAGTGTCCTATGTCATGTAAAATGCCTGCGACGATAATGCTTTTCTTTTCACCTGCTTCATCAGCAAAATGTGCTGCTTGTAACGCATGTTCCAATTGGCTTACGGCCTCTCCTCCGTATTGAGAATCCCCATGATTTTCAAACAAGTGCACTACTTTTTCTATTATCTCAGACATATTATTCAAAATTTTGCTTGTAAATTAGCAAGCATTAGTCTGGGAAAGAAGGGTTCTAAGATTTATTTTTTATTGTTTACGAGTCCTTAACAATTTCGTAAAATGAAAGCTGTTGTCAACATTCGAAAAGTGATTGAAACCGATGAAAATGCAATCCGAATTTTATTGGATGAACTAGAAAATCGGACCTCAGACCCCTTAGTTTTTGAGCGTATTTTTAAGCATTACTTAAGTAGAGAAAATGCACTTTTTTTTGCTGCTGAAAATGGCCAACAGGAAATCATTGGTTTTATCAGCTGTTTGGGCCAACTGTTATTGCACCACGAAGGATTAGTGTATGAGATTGAGGAATTAATCGTCACTCAAACGTATCAAGGAAAGGGAATAGGCCAATTATTAATCAACCAAGTTCGAGAAGAATTAAAGCCTTATGATATAAAATCGATTGAGGTAACTTCCAATAAACGGAGAATACAAGCGCACGAATTTTATAAAGCTGTGGGCTTCAAGAATTCGCATGAAAAATTCACTTGTTATTTCTGATACAGTTTTTGAATATACTCAGAAGTAAAGCCAGGACTAGTCGTCATCCCTTTTCCCCCAATTCCATTGATAATGTGAATCACATCATCAACTTGTTTGGTGTAAACTTCCGTATGCGTCCCTTGTAAATAATATCCAGCCCACGTGGCATCCACATTCCAATCAGGTAAATCAATTATTTTTTTAGCTTCATGTAGCATCATTTTATTGATTTCAGACGATATCTCAAACCCAAAGTCAGCTTGTTTATTTGCTTGCACATATTCATGAGAATCTCCCAAAATAATGGAACCATCCTCCGCTTGTTTAAAAAGGATGTGAATGCCTTTGTTTTGCAAATCTTTCTGCTCCTGAGTAGATGTCAATTTAGCGTAGGAAGGACATGAATGAAAGCTTTCGTAGCGACGAATCGTAAGCCCTGTTAATATATTTGATTTTAGAATAGGCTTTTGAGCAGCCAGCCTTAGCATTTGTAGTTTACTAATTTTCAATTCTGTAGATGGGTAATGTTCAGGCAATAAAAATTGAGTATCTCGACCATTGGCCACAATTACTTTCTCCGCCCAAAAATTTTGATTTGAGGTAGTGAAAACTCGAGCAATGCCTCTTTTTTTCTCAACCCCTACCACTGGACATAAATTTTGGAAATGAAGGTCCATATGTTTAATCATAAACTCCCGAACCCGATGCACCATTATTCTCGGATTTAAGGATGCCTCCTCAGGCAGAAATAAGCCACCCTTGACATAATCCTTTTTAAAGTGCGGATTTGAGTTTTGACATTCAATGGCTGAATGTAATTTACTAGAATATCCTCGCTCATCAAAAAGTTTTTGAATCTCTTCCAAGAGCGTTAATTCTTGGTCATCGGAAGCTAGGTACCAGGACCCGTTAGGAACCAAAGAAATATTGGTTTCACTTTGTAAATCCTTATAAATCTGCAGGGATTTACGGCCGTAATCAAACCACTTATTAAACGATTGTCCCGAAGGAACCGCCTGACCAAAATTCCGAAAACTTGCTTCAAATGGTTGTGAGTCCTTTTCTAACAATAGAACTGTTTTCCCTTTTTTCAGTGCATGATATGCGCTAAAAGTGCCGATTACCCCACCGCCAATAACAATTAAATCATATTTTTTCATTCTTTAAATCTTCGATAATTTGGATGAGGTCATCTATTTTATTTAACAAGCCATCATTGGGGAATGAGGTTAATTGCTCGCGGGTATGAGTTCCGTTACAAACGCCTAACGCGAGTCTTACTCCAGCATTTTTACCAAAAGCAAGGTCAACAGGCGTATCGCCTACATTGATGACCTGGGATAACTGGGTAATCCCAATTTGCTTCATGGCAAAATGAATCATTTTTGGTGACGGCCTTCCTTCACCTGCTTCATCTGGAGTCACCGAAAGATGAATACCTGATTTATTTCTAAGGTTAATAAAATTCTGATTTAAGGATTGACTCCAGCCTAGTTTAGTCAAAATGATGTTGGCTACAGTTCGGTAAAACCCAGTGGTTAGGGCTATGAAAATTCCATTTTTATGTAAATAATCAAAAAGTTCTTGGCACCCCTCCGTTTGAAATATGGGGCTTTTTCGATAATGATCTTCCAATATGGTTTTAAAATCTTCAAATGATTTTAATGCTTTTTGTAAAATAGAGGTGTCTGAGGAGCCCAGTTGCTCGGCCCATAACATCGTGAATACTTCTAATTTGGCATAGCCCTGCAAGGCCAAAATCCGTTCATCGCTAGCCCACAATTCATTTTTTATCGCGGCCTCTTTGAAGCATTTCTCAACTTCATGTTGGTCTAGTACCGTGGTGCCAGCCATATCTAGGACGACTAATTTGATTGGATTCATGATTTATATAAAAGAGGATCTCAAAATTAACAAATTCAATCCGCCTATTGTGTTACTGAAACATAAAATTATTATTAAGGAAATAAAATTGCACAATTCTAATATTCTTTAAAATATTTTATGCGTGATAACATATTGATTATACAAAGGAAACAATTCAGTCACAAAGCGACATTTTTCTTAATCATTTCTTATTTTTTCTTTAAGATAGATAAAGAGTTCTCTCTTTATTTTTGTGAAAATTTTAATAAACTAAAACATTTATGACAAAGAATTTACAAAAGCAGGGATCCAAAATGACTCTTAGAAGGAGTTTTTGGTTCATTTTCACCTTGTGCCAATTGGCCTTCGTGGGTGTTCAAGCCCAAGATCGTTCTATTACTGGGGTGGTCATCGGGAGTGATGACAATGCAGGAATTCCAGGTGTTTCCATTAAGGTTATGGGAACCAATAAGGGAACAAATTCAAGTGCTAATGGACAGTTTACTGTTTCTGCATCAACCAACTCAGTTTTGGAATTTTCCATGATTGGGTATACTAGCAAATCTGTTACTGTGGGAAATCAATCTACGTTAAAGGTTGTGTTGGATGTGGATAATCGCCAATTACAAGAGGTAGTTGTAACTGCCTTGGGTATCAAAAAAGATATTCGCCGTATTGGTGTGGCTATTCAGTCTGTGGATGGTTCAAGTACAATTAAGGCACGTGAGCCAAATGCAATCAATGCATTATCGGGTCGAGTGGCAGGTTTAACTGTGGGTGCTCAACCCGAGTTATTACGTAAGCCAAATATCTCATTACGTGGTAGTTCAACTATCTTATATGTTGTTGATGGTGTACCTATCAACTCAGATACATGGAATATTTCTCCAGATGATATTGAAACGTATTCAGTACTAAAAGGAGCTTCGGCTTCTGCCCTATATGGTTTCCGTGGAAAGAACGGTGCCATTTTAATCACGACAAAACGTGGTTCGGCTGACAAGCGTGGTTTCTCTGTGGAGGTGAACTCTTCTACTCAATTACAATCAGGTTTCTATTCTATTCCAGAAGTACAAGACGAATATGGTCCTGGTGATCACGGTTCTTATGCGTTTGGTGATGGTAAAGGGGGTGGATTAAATGATGGTGATTATGATGGGGGTTGGGGTCCAAAATTCAATGGTCAATTAATTCCTCAGTATGATTCACCGGTTGACCCGATCACAGGTAAGCGTTCAGGTACTCCTTGGATCGCACGTGGAAAAGATAACTTGAAGCGTTTTTTAGAAGCAGGTATTCTTTCTACGAATAACATTTCAGTTGCTGCAACAGGTGAGAAATACAATTTGCGTTTTTCTACTTCGCATATTTATCAAAAAGGTATTGTTCCTAATACCCAATTGAACATGACGAACTTTAACATCACGGCTGATTATAAGTTTTCAAATAAATTGAAATTTGAGTCCAACTTACAATATAATCGTCAATACACACCCAATATTCCTGATGTAAATTACGGCCCTAACTCGATCATTTATAACATCGTATATTGGGCAGGCGCGGATTGGAATGTAGATGATATGCGTAATTATTGGCAAAAAGGGAAAGAAGGTATCCAACAAATTTATGCGGAATATCAACGTTACAATAACCCTTATTTCATGTCTTACGAGTGGTTACGTTCTCACTACAAGACCGATGTCATTGGTCAGGCGTCTTTACGTTATACATTTAATGAGAGTTTAAATTTATTAGCACGTACTCAGGTGACAACTTGGGATATGTTGAGAACAGAGAAATTCCCTTACTCAGCAGGTACCTATAGCCGTGACGAGCGTCGTGGAGATTATCGTGAAGATCGTCGTTCTTTATTCGAAAATAATACAGAATTATTATTAACGTTTGACAAGGATATCTTACCAGGATTTAATACAAAAATCAACGCAGGTGCATCTCAAAGAATTTTCCAATACAAGTCAATGTTTGCGACAACGAACTACTTGAACGTACCAGGTTTGTATAACTTCTCGAATTCATCCAACCCAGTACAAGTAGCTAACTTTGGTTCTGATATGCAAGTGCTTTCTGCTTACTATTCTGCAGATTTTTCTTACAAGAAATTTTTAACAGTATTTGCTACAGGTCGATTGGATAAATTGTCAACATTGCCAGCGGGCAAAAACTCGTTCTTCTACCCGTCATTTGGAGCTATTTCTGTGATATCTGATTATGTAGATTTGCCGGAAACGATTTCTTTCTTGAAATTCCGTGGATCGTATGCCAATGTGAAAGATGGTTTAACATCTTCTACGATTGATAATCGGATGGGAACTTATTCCGGAGAGAACTATAACTCTCCCTATGATGGTCCATCTTACCAAAACAATACCGTTTACTCAACTGGTTTCTATTACAACAACCAAACAGGAGCGACTTATGGTAACGAATTGAGTAATCCGAATTTAAATCCTTCGGAGACTTCTCAAACGGAATTTGGTATGGACTTACGGTTATTTAAAAACCGCATTGCAATAGACGCGGCATATTTTGTCTCAAATGATGGCCCTTCCATCTTTGCTTTACCTATCTCATCTACGTCTGGTTATACTTCAGCTTTAGTGAATGGTATCAAAACACAAAAGAAAGGATATGAAATCTCAGTAACAGGAACACCTATCCAAACGGCTGACTTTAGCTGGGATGTGATAGCAAATTACTCAACTTTTGAAGAGAAGTTGACAGAAATTTACCCTGGTATCACAAACCTAAATACATTTTTAAAAGTGGGTGATCGTACGGATAAATTATATGGTTCTGCTTTCCTTCGGACTCAAGATGGAAAAATTATCAACACGTTGGGTGGTATTCCACAAACAGTATCTGGAACGCAAGCACAATATTTGGGTAATAGAAATCCTGATTTCGTATTTGGCTTTAATAACAAGTTCACCTACAAGAATGTAAGTTTAAGCTTTTTATTTGATGGTCGAATTGGAGGTAAAATTATCAACTATACTCAGCAACAATCGTACCGTGGTGGTCGTCACATCGGAACTACACAAGGGATTTTCGCTGCAGCACGCCCACAAGATGCATTAGGAGTTAAAGCATTTGTAGGTGAAGGTGTGGTTGTTTCTAATGGAGTTCCGATCAAGTTAGATGCAAATGGGAAAATCACAAATTATTCTGAATTACAATTCGCTCCTAACACGGTGAAGACATACGTTCAGGATTATGTAGGTCGTTATTACAACACAAACGAAGGTAATTTAATGAACCGTTCTTTCGGTATGTTAAAAGAAGTTGTATTAGGTGTTAAGTTGCCGAACGCTTGGTTTGGGAAATATGTATCAGTAGCCAATATATCTTTTGTAGGTCGTAACTTATTGTACTTTGCTGAGGCAAAAGATACTGATATGTCTCAATATATCACAGACGGAGCTACAGGTGTTCAAACACCTTCGGTTAGAAGCTACGGACTTAACTTAAACTTCACATTTTAATTATTTTCATTCCCATAAATGTTACTAACAATGAAAGTTAAAAATATAATCTTAGGTATGTTGAGCTTCTCTTTAATTGCATTAAGCAGTTGCGAGAAATCATTCGACCAATTAGAGAAAGACTCTAATCGCGCGGTACAAGTTCCTGCTTCATTAGTATTGCAGGCCATAGAATTCAACTTAATGAACGACAATGGTCGACCGTTCTCTGCTGAGGCTCGTTATAACCAGTTCTATTGTTCTAATTATAACTATTATGCAAATAATGAGTATAATTTAGGTCAAATGCCCAACCAATACACGACGTTGAAAAACGTAGTAAAAATGGAAGAAGAAGCTAAAAAATTAGGTTTAGCTGATGTGAATGGATACGCTGCTTTAGGAAAATTTTTCCGAGCATATTTTTTCGATCAAATGTCGAAGCGAGTAGGTGATTTACCTATGACTGATGCATTAAAAGGGATTGAAAACATCGCACCTAAATACGATTCACAAAAAGTTATCTACACGCAAATCTTAAAGTGGTTAGATGATTCGAATGCTGACTTTACTTCATTAATTGCAAAAGGGGAAACGGTTTCTGGTGATTTCTATTTCAATGGCGATTTGAAAAAATGGCAAAAAGTGGTTAATGCTTATCGTTTGCGCGTATTAATTACCTTGTCTAAAAAAGATTCTGATGCTGATTTGGGTGTGAAAGCAAAATTTGCTGAAATGTTGGGCAATCCTACGAAGTATCCCTTGTTGGGAGCGAATGGTGAGTCATTGCAATTTGTATGGAATAACTTCAACAAATACCCTTCTAATCCAGATAACTTTGGATTTGATGCAACGCGTCAAAACATGGCTTCTACCTATGTTGGTTTTCTTGTTAAAACTCAAGATCCACGTGTGATGATTACTTGTGAGCCTGCTGGTTCAGATTTAAAAGCAGGTAAATTGGCATCAGACTACACGGCTTACCGTGGTGCTGGTTCAGGAGATGTGTTAGATGATATGTCGAAAAATGCAGGTTTATCTAATGGCGCAGGTTTTGCACCAGGTATCTATTCATTCCAGAATCGTGCTCGTTACTACCAAAACTACTCTGGGGAAAACACATTTATTGTGGGTTATCCTGAATTATGTTTCAATATTGCTGAAGGATATGCACGTGGATGGGCTACAGGTTCGGCAGAAGATTGGTATAAGAAAGGTATCAAGGCCTCTCATACATTCTATGGTATCGTGGAAGGTACAAATACAATGACTTACTCAAAGTCAGGTGCACGTGATGCGGCTGACTTAGCGAAGTACTCAGTGAATTTTAACTTCGATTCGTTCTATGAGCAGCCAACAGTTAAATATGATGCGACTTCAGGAATTGAGAAAATCGTTTCTCAGAAATATGCCGCTTTCTTCATGAACTCTGGTATGGAGGCATATTTCAACTGGAGAAGAACGGGATTTCCAGCCTTCTCTACAGGAGCTGGTAATGGTAATTCAGGCCGAATCGCTTTACGTTGGTTATATCCAGCAACAGAAAGAACGGCTAACGCAACTAATTATACCGCTGCAATTACTAGCCAATATGCAGGGAAAGATGACATTAACGACCAAATGTGGTTGGTTAAATAATAGTATTTCATAAAAATGGTTTTTTTAAAGGGATAGAGATTTTTTCTATCCCTTTTTTATTTTCTTAGTTATTAACTAATTCTGGAAATGTCATTCGGATAACCTTTGGTTTCAGAAATGGCCATAAAATCTGTTTGATCGGCTTTGAATGTTATGGCTTCGCCTTGATGTTCATTAGCTGCAAAAGGCAGGTCAAGATGCTTTCTAAGCAGCGCGGGTGTTTAAGAGGGTTTCATTCTAGGAAATATTATAGCCACTCTAAATGGTATTTTTTGAAACTAAATCATCTATTGATTTATAGCGTTTAAAGTCTATGTATTATTACATTTATTTTTGAGGAAACAGCTTTTCACGACACGTTCAATGCTCCACTTAAACTCCCGACTTAGCCTTGTAGAAACACTAGAAATTTCGCTAAGCCCTGTTCCATATTCGGGCTGATTTTTGGCCAAAATAAAAGGGCTTATGATTTTTATTTCATAAACCCTTTTGATATGTACTTTAATACGAGTAATGAGAAAAACCCCGGCAAATGTTTAGCTATTTAAGTTGATTCGTCAACTAATTGATTTTACAATTTCGTTGTCTTGTAAATCTTAACCAAACCGTCGTTTTCACTACTGATCACAATTAAACTTTGCTTAATTGGACTTTTAGATGCAGGGATGAAAATGATTCCTTCAGGGGCATCACCTGTCTTAAACATTTTTATGAAAATAGGGGAAGTTGGAATACTTATATCATAAATGGCAAAAGCATCAACTCTTTCTAAGCCCACAATTACAATGTTTTTATTGCCAACTCGACCAATACAAATTGCTTCTGGCTCGACCGACTTGTCATCGCTTCTTGTATCATCATATACGGCTAGTTCTTTGGCTTTTATGTCAAGCTCATTTTTACTATCAAATACTTGGCTACCTGTTGCGGCATTCCACACACTAAATGATCTAGCCCCTAAGGAGTATAAAGCATCAAAATCGCCATCGGAATCGGTATCTCCTAAAGTGGTTGTAACATTTAATCTTCCTAAATTTAAATCAGTTTTAAGTGCTGATGCAGTTGGAAAATTTGTCGCATCTAAAGAAACGGCACTAACTCTTTTCATTTCTGTAAACGCCGCATATTCTCTTGAATCCCCTTCATTTGCTGTAAATAAATAAGGTGTTCCATTGTAACTTAAATATGCGATAGCATCTGGCATATAGATTCCAAAAAGTTTTGAAACCGGGTTAAACTCAATTTTATTGTCTCGGTCGCTTACGTCTATGGCATTCGCAGCCAAAGAATAATCTTTAAAACCTAGGGGTGTAATTTTCTTAATGGTCGCACTTGCAATATCTACTTCAGCGATGGCATTGTTTTCTTGCAAGGTTACATAGGCTGTTTTTGAATCATCGGAAACGGTTATGTATTCTGGCTCAATGTCTTTATTAAAATTTTTACCTGGGCCAAAAATCCTAAATCCTTTACCTGTTAAACTAGCTAATTGGCTTTCAAAGGAAGCAAAATTTAAGGTAGTTACGGAATAGTCCGATACTTTAATTATGGAAATAGTTCCTTCTGGATCATTCAGATAATCTGCGCTAGGTTCCCCTTCATTGGCTGAAATAATATAATTTCCATCTGGAGTAAAAGTAACCATATCGGGCAATGAACCTACCGTAATGGATTTTATTTCGGCGTAGGTAGTTGTGTTAAATACGACAATTTTACCAGGGGCTTGTTTATTTGTTGATTCGATAGCTGCAGCTAACTTTCCATTACTAACCGCAACGCTATTAACGTATCCGCCGTATGGGGTCATACTGATTGACTTGATCACCGAAATACTAGATGGGTTACTAATATCAATAACGTCTATTTTATTTTCTGAGCCATTGTTTACCGCAAATAGTCTGTTTGTACTTGGGTCAAAAGCTGTAATTTCCGCAGCTCCTAAACCGCCTAGATTAATCGAAGCTATTTCTTGATAGCCGCTTAAGTCTTCATTTTGTGTATTTTCTAAGGGTGTTGCAACTTCATCTTTTTGACAAGAAAATAAAGTAACCGCAACTAGAACAGGGTAAATAAATTTTAATTTGATCATATTTTTTTATTTTAACCCAAAAATAAGTGTGGAATTTAATCCCTATGTTACCTAATGGTTATCTTATTTTAAATAAAGAATAATCAATAGGAATGAGAGTCAATTTTGACTGAAGCATTCGCCAAAGTCAAATTCCATAGATTTTTCTTGATTAAACTGATTGCCGTTCCGTATATATAATTGGAGTAATCTCGTCCTGGTCAAGCTTACATAAGAAATGCCAGATGACACAAATCCGAATGAATTTAGGATGGATTGCATGCCTATATTATCCGTTCTAGTGGTTGAAAATAAATCCTCCTTATCAAATTTATATATCAACTCCGAGCATAGGATGGAAGCTATTTTTTGGTTTCTATACGGGGATTCAACAAACACATACCCAAGTTCAAATGTGTACTTGGATGGATTAAAATCAACCAGTGCTTTGTCAAAAATATCGGTGATGTAATCAGATTCCGGCATCTTAATGCTGGTCGTGGCAATGATACTATCTCCATCTTTAAAATAGGCGGTTAATGCGGAGGAATAAAGCCGACTTTCTACTAAACTAGCATTCGCCTCATTGCCTTTTATAATGAGCCCCTTAATCTCAACTTGATCTTTTTCTGCCAATTCTCGGTAGGTACCGAAATGTAATTCCATGAAGTAAAATTTTTAGCAAACATAAGGTCCTTTCATAAGTTTTTGAATACAGAATTGTGAAATTAAAGTGAATAATTTATTATGAATTTGGCACTAAATGGCTGGTATTTATCCCTCATATTAAATTTTGATTATTAAAAATTATAATAACTTAAATAACATAAATCATTTGATTAAACGGAGTATATTCGGCGGTTAATACTCAAAGTAATTCCATTCCAAATGAAATATATTAGAATTAGAAAAGTGGGATTTAGAAATTACCAAGATGGGTTTGAATTTATAAAATATGCGAGGTGCGAAAATGTCTCTTTTGAATATGCGGAAGAAAAAGAGTTGCTCATAATCAAATTTAATTTGGAAGAAACCGATGAGGTTACCCTTGAAAATAAATTGATCAGCCATGACTATAAAACGTTCATGAAAAAGTGGAAACTGTTTTTATTGAACGAAGATTATTTTTTTGACCTAGCCGATTTTAGTAGAAAATAACCGAATCTTATGATGGCAAAAATAATATCAATCGCAAACC
>Ga0114975_10002272_pt1 | contig 13195 bp, 9 predicted proteins | sample S_130626_EF_Meta_FD_87031 | JGI IMG/M metagenome (GOLD analysis project Ga0114975, IMG submission 87031) | Freshwater microbial communities from Lake Simoncouche, Canada to study carbon cycling - S_130626_EF_MetaG | ecosystem: Environmental > Aquatic > Freshwater > Lake | place: Lake...
GCCGAGCAGCTCTGGGAGACGGCGATGAATCCTGAGAATCGCGTCTTCCTGCAGGCACGCATTGAAGATGCCGCGGTCGCCAATGAGATCTTCGAGATGCTGATGGGTGAGCGTGTAGAGCCACGCCGTGACTTCATTAAGGCTGAGGCCCACAAAGTGCAGAACCTGGACGTATAGGAGGCGATGAGAGCATGAGCGACGAGGCACGAGTGAGCGTCCGTTCGATTCGCATCGAAGACGAGATGCGAACGAGCTACCTCGATTACGCGATGAGCGTGATCGTGGCGCGTGCGCTCCCCGACGTTCGTGACGGCCTCAAGCCGGTACACCGCCGCATCTTGTACACCATGGGCGAGATGGGCCTCTCTGGCGGCTCCGCCTATCGCAAGTGCGCCGCGATCGTCGGCGAGGTGATGGGTAAGTACCACCCACACGGCGACGGTGCGCTCTACGACGCACTCGTGCGACTCGCACAAGACTTCTCCATGCGTCATCCGCTCGTTGATGGCCAAGGAAACTTCGGCTCCGTTGACGGCGACTCCGCCGCAGCGATGCGCTACACCGAGGCACGCCTCACCGCCATCGCCGGCGAGATGCTCGCCGACATCGATCACGAAACGGTCGACTTCACACCGAACTACGACGGCACGCAGAAGGAGCCGAGCGTTCTCCCTTCACGACTACCGAATCTGCTCGTCAACGGCTCCTCTGGCATCGCCGTTGGCATGGCAACCAACATTCCGCCGCACAACCTCGGCGAGATCGCCGACGCCGCCATCGCACTCATCGCTGACCCAGAACTCTCCGTTGAAGATCTCTGCAAGTACGTCAACGCGCCTGACTTTCCAACCGGTGGCATTCTGTACCGCTACGACACCATCAAGAATCCACTCACTGGCGCAACCGAACGCATTGATGCGGTGCGACAGATGTATGCACACGGACGCGGCCGCGTCGTTGTTGACGGCGCAACCCACTTTGAAGAGGCCTCGCGTGGCGATCGCACCGCCATCATCATCACCGAGCTTCCATACCAGGTAAACAAGGCGTCACTCGTTGAGAAGATCGCCGACCTCGTCAAAGAGGAGCGCCTCGACGGCATCGCCGATCTGCGCGATGAGTCAGACCGTGACGGCATGCGCATCTACGTCGAAGTAAAGAAGGATGCGAATCCACACAAGGTGCTCAACAAGCTGTTGAAGCTCACCCCGCTGCGCTCTGCATTCAGCATGAACATGCTCGCCCTCGTCGACGGCCAGCCGCAGACCCTCTCGCTGAAGTCGGTACTGCAGCATCACATCGATCACCGCCGCATCATCGTGCGCCGTCGTACCGAGTACGAACTCAAGAAGGCACGCGAGCGCGCCCACATCCTCGAAGGGCTCAAGATCGCGCTCGACAATCTTGACGCCGTCATCAAGACAATCCGCGCGGCAGCCGACGTTGATGTTGCGCGCACGCAGCTCATGGAGCGCTTCAAGCTCAGCGAGCTGCAGGCGCAGGCAATCCTCGACATGCGCCTTGCGCGCCTCGCCGCCCTTGAGCGCAAGAAGATCGAAGATGAGTATCTCGAAGTCATCAAGTTCATCGCCGAGCTGGAAGACATCTTGGCGCGACCGGCCCGCATCTCAAAGATCATCTCGGACGAGTTCGCCAAGCTCAAGGAGAAGTTCGCCGACCGACGCCGCACCAAGATCGCCCAAGATGCAACGCGCGAAATGTCAGACGAGGACCTGATCGCCGACGAAGACGTCGTGATCACCATCTCTGGCCGCGGGTACATCAAGCGACAGCCGCTCACCACCTACCGCCAGCAGCATCGCGGCGGCAAGGGTGTGATCGGCATGACCACGCGCGAAGAGGATGCGGTCGCAACCCTGCAGGTTGCCAACACCCACGACTACGCCCTCTTCTTCACCAACAAGGGGCGTGGATTCAGCGCCAAGGTGCACGAGATCCCAGACGCCTCACGACAGAACAAGGGGATTCCGATCGTCAACCTTCCTGGCGTACAGGTGGAGTCGGGCGAGACCCCAGTCGCCACGATCATCCTCAACGGCTTCACGCCGGGCAGCTACCTCGCCTTCTCCACCAAGAAGGGGATCATCAAGAAGACCGCGATCGAGCAGTTCGAGAAGGTCCGCTCCACCGGCATCATCGCCATCACCCTAGATAAGGGCGATGAGCTCGCCCAGGTGATCCAGACCTCTGGTGAAGATGACCTCGTTATGGCCACCCGCCAGGGGCGCATCTGCCGCTTCCACGAGCGCGAGGCGCGCGCCATGGGCCGCACCGCTGGTGGCGTTATCGGTATCCGCCTCGCCCGCCAGGGTGACCTGGTGGTCGCCATGGCCGTGGCGGAGCCTGGTGCCGACCTCCTTGTCCTTACGGAGACCGGCCACGGCAAGCGCGTCCCTGTGGGCGCATTCGCCCGCAAACACCGTGGCACCCAGGGTGTCCGCCTGATCCCGCTCGAAGGGCGCAAGACGGGCCCGGTTGTGGCCGTGCGCCAGGTCAGCGAGGCCGACGAAGAGGTGATCTTGATCAGCGCCGAGGGGCAGGTCGTGCGCACCAAGCTCGAGAGCATCGCTACCCGTAAGGACGGCAGTGCTCAGGGCGTGCGCGTGATGACCCTTCGCGAGGGCGACAAGGTCGCAGGGATCGCCGCCTTCCGTACGGGTCTGGCAAAGCGCAACGACACAGGCGACAATCAGGACGAAGCTGATGAGGCTCCAGAGGTTCCCAAGGTTGTGAAGGCGCCTCGCCCAGCAACCAAGGGCGGCACCCCATCAAAGGGGAAGCCGGTCGCAAAGGGGAAGCCAGCCCCGAAGTCAAAGCCGGTCGCAAAGGGGAAGCCAGCCCCGAAGTCAAAGCCGGTCGCAAAGGGGAAGCCAGCCCCGAAGAAGCGTACGGGTCGCTAAGTGTGACCCGTCCAGAGAGCGGAGGACGGCGATGAGGGCAGATTCGATCGACGTCTACACGGGGAACGCCAACCCCGAACTTGCGGCAAAGATCGCACGCTACCTCGGACGCCAGATCGGCAAGGCAGAAGTCTTCGCCTTCGCCAACGAGAACATCTTCGTCAAGATTCTCGACAACGCCCGCGAGAAGGATGTCTTCATCGTGCAGCCAACATCGCGCCCAGTGAGCACCTCCATCATGGAGCTCCTGATCATGATCGACGCGTTTAAGCGCGCCTCGGCCGGTCGCATCACCGCCGTCATTCCGTACTACGGCTACGGCCGCTCCGACAAGAAAGATCAGCCGCGCGTACCGATCACTGCGCGCCTCGTCGCCGACATGCTGCAGGTTGCTGGCGCGAACCGCATCCTTACGCTCGACCTTCATCAGGGCCAGCTGCAGGGCTTCTTCAATGTTCCCGTCGACGAACTCACCGCCGTGCATCTTCTCTCGAACTACATGCGCCAGCGCGGCACTGAGAACCTTGTCGTCGTCACCGACCTTGGGTTCGCCAAGCGCGCGCGCACCTTTGCTGAGCTTCTTAATGCACCGCTCGCCATCGTGGAGAAGCGCCGTGAGGGGAACGACGACGAGGCCGAGGTGCTAAACGTCATCGGTGATGTGAAAGGGAAGCGCGTCGTTATCGTCGACGACGAGATTGATACCGCTGGCACGCTTACGGAAATTGTCCGTGCGATTGAGAAGGCCGGCGCGATTGAAGTGACTGCGTGTGCAACACACGGCGTCTTCTCTGGCCCAGCGATTGAGCGCATCGAAAACTGCAATGTGCTCGAGGTGGTGGTGACCGACTCCATCCCAATGCCAGTCGGCGCAAAGAGCACGAAAATCAAGCGCCTCTCCTCTGCCCCGCTCTTCGGTGAGGCGATCCGACGCATTCATCTTGGCGAATCGGTCGGCGCACTCTTCGGCAAGGAGTCGGCAACAGCCGAAGAGATGCTCTTCTGGGATGAGAATCAGATGGGTCCAGTCTCGACCGTTCCGACGAGCGCGAGGCGATCGCGACGATGACATTGAAGCTGCATCGCCCGGATGAGCGTGGTGCGATTGTCGCGCGCGCTCCCGAGAAGAACGTGGACTGGCGCGCATCGCTGCGTAGTCCGCGATGGAACGCTGCGCCGATGAAAAATCCTGAAATGAATCCGACCAGCAGGCCGGTAAGTGCCCTCTTCTGGGTTGTGCTCGCCGCGCTTACCTTCGGCATCCTGGTGATCGGGTACTCCGCCGGATTCTGGCGCTAGGCCTCCGCCAGCGATGGTCTTCGGCTTTCTCTCCCGACTTGTAGATTCAAACGACCGCGAGCTCGGTCGGCTCAAGCCAATTCTCGACGCCGTCAACGCACGCGCCAACGAGATGGAGGCGGCGACCGACAACGAGATTCGTGCGCGCATTGACGCGATCTCCGCCGTGCTGCGCACGCTCGAAGGTGATGCGCTAAAGACCGCGCTCGACAAGGAGCTGCCAGAGATTCTTGCCGCGGCACGCGAAGCATCGCGCCGCACCACTGGCATGCGCCCATACGACGAGCAGATTCTTGGCGCCATCGTGCTGCATCAAGGGAAGATCGCCGAGATGCGCACCGGTGAAGGGAAGACGCTCGTCGGCCCGCTTGGTGCCACCGTCAACGCTGTTGGTGGCCGTGGCGTGCATGTGGTGACCGTGAACGACTACCTCGCCCGTCGCGACGCACGCTGGATGGGTCCGATCTTCGCCTTCATGGGTCTCTCCATTGGCGTGATCGCGCACGACAGCTCGTACCTCTTTGATCCCGAATATCACAGCAGCGACGAGCAGACCGCCAAGCTGCGCCCCGTCACCCGACGTGAGGCGTACGCCGCCGACGTGACCTACGGCACGAATAATGAGTTCGGATTCGACTACCTGCGCGACAACATGGTCACCGAGCTTGAGCAACGCGTACAGCGTGGCCACGCCTTCGCCATCGTCGACGAGGTCGACAACATCCTGATCGACGAGGCACGAACACCGCTCATTATTAGTGGCCAGGCGGCAGAGTCACAGGATCTTTATGCAACGTTCTCAAAGCTTGTGCCACGTCTGCGCGCGCGTGATGCTGGCGCAGAGGCGGGTGGCGACTACTTCCTCGACGAGAAGGAGAAGGCGGTTTCGCCAACAGAGGATGGCGTCGCTCGTGTTGAGCAGATGCTCGGCATTGAGAACCTCTACAGCGGCGATCCCCTCATGGCGCGACACTTTGAGTCGGCACTCCGTGCGCACGCGCTCTTCAAGCGCGATCGTGACTACATCGTTGAGGGTGGTGAGATCGTCATCGTCGACGAGTTCACCGGCCGCAAGATGCCGGGGCGTCGCTGGTCGGAAGGGTTACACCAGGCCATCGAGGCGAAGGAGGGGCTCCACGTTCAGCGAGAGTCGGTAACGCTCGCAACGATCACCTTCCAGAACTACTTCCGTCTTTACGGGAAGCTCGCCGGCATGACCGGTACCGCCATGACCGAGGCGGAAGAGTTCAGCAAGATCTACAACCTTGAAGTCACCGCCATCCCAACGCACCGAGCGATGGTGCGTGACGATCAGTCTGATCTTGTCTATCGCACTGAGCGGGCGAAAGATGCCGCCATCGTGGAGCACATCAAGGAGCGACGTGCCGCTGGCCAGCCAGTGCTTGTTGGCACCACATCGGTTGAGCGCTCCGAACATCTCGCGGCGCTACTAAATCGCGAAGGGATTACCCACAATGTTTTGAACGCCAAGCAGCACGAGCGTGAGGCGCCCGTCGTTGCACAGGCGGGACGCAGCGGTGCAGTGACGATCGCCACCAACATGGCCGGTCGCGGTACTGACATCGTGCTCGGCGGTAATCCTGCCGGGCTTGCCTCTGAGGCACTCCGCGTGCGCGGACTCAATCCTGCCGAAGTTGATGCGGCAACGTACGCAGAGGCGCTCGCTGAGGCGGAGCGCTCCTGTGCAGCCGATCGTGAGATCGTCCTCGCCGCCGGTGGCCTCCGCATTATTGGCACCGAGCGACACGATTCGCGCCGCATCGACAACCAGCTCCGTGGTCGTGCCGGTCGCCAAGGCGACCCTGGTTCGTCGCGCTTCTACCTCTCACTTGAAGACGACCTGATGAAGCGCTTCGCTGGTGAGCGCGTGATCGGCCTGATGGATCGCCTCGGGTTTGACGAGACGCAGGCGCTCGAATCTTCAATGGTGAGCCGAACTATTGAAGGAGCGCAGACGCGTGTTGAGGGATACAACTTCGACATCCGCAAGCGCGTCGTTGAGTTTGACGATGTCATCAACAAGCAGCGCGCAACCGTCTACGGGGAGCGTAACCGCGTGTTGCACGGCGACGATCTCAACCTCACCGTTGAGGATGCACTCCGAGCAGAGGCGCGCTCCATCGTGATGACGCACTGCCCTCCTGGCCTTCCTGGTGATTGGAGCCTTGAAGCGCTGCGGGGCGATCTGCGACGCGCAGGCATCGAGCCACCTGAGGGTCTCGACAACATTGTTGAAGATGCAATCCTGATTGATGCGATTGAGGTTGCTGCGCTTGAGGCGCTCAACAAGAAGGCGGCGGAGTTCGGCCCAGAGATCTGGCCGCGCGTCTTGCGCGCCGTAATCTTGCGCAGCATTGATCAGCTCTGGGTAGAGCACCTCACTGAGGTCGATGATCTGCGTCGCGGCATCGGGCTGCGCGGGTATGCACAAGAGGATCCACTGAACGCGTTCAAGAAGGAGGCGTTCAAGCTGTATGACGAGTTCCAGGGGCTCATCCGCGTCAGCATCGGTCGCTCCATCTTGCGCGTCAGCGTGGTGCAGCAGGAGGCGCCGCGCCCCAAGATCGTCGCCACTAGTTCAGCGAGCACTACGTCGGCCCCGGCCCCTAAGGCGCCTGTTGCGGCCGCCGCCACGGTCGGACGGAACGACCCGTGCCCTTGTGGCTCTGGGAAGAAATACAAGAAGTGCCATGGCGCATAGCGCGAGCAGCAAGTCCCCCGTGGGTGCCGCGGTTCGGCTGGGCAAGGGTGCAGGGTGAGCGTCGACGCCACCTCCCTGCGAGACCTGCTCGGCCGCATCGAGGCGACCTCGGGGCGTCTTTGACCCTGTAACAAAAGCTGCTCGCCTGACTGAAATCGAGGTGGCAATGCTCGCCCCCGGCTTCTGGGATGACCAGCGCGTCGCCCGGCGGCTCGCCCGCGAGGCAGAAGGGCTCCGCGAAGAGCTCACCCTCTGGAAAGAGCTCACCACCGCCGCCCGCGACCTCGGTGAACTCTTCGAGCTGGCCGAGTCGGAGGGCGACCTGGGGCTGCAAGACGAGGTCGCGGCGAAGGCGGCACTCCTTGAGGGTGACTTTGAGAAGGCGCGCACCTCGCTCCTCTTTAGTGGCGAGTACGCCGATGCCGACGCCATCGTGACCATTCAAGCGGGCGCTGGTGGAACCGAAGCGTGTGACTGGACCGCCATTCTGCTGCGCGCCTACATGCGGTGGGCTGAGCGACATAGCTTCGCAACGGAGATCGTGGATTCAACTGAGGGTGAAGGCGCTGGCTATCGCAGCGTTGTACTAGAGATTCGCGGTCGTAATGCATTCGGATGGCTGCGCGCAGAGCGCGGTGTTCATCGCCTGGTGCGCATCTCGCCATTTGACGGACAGAAGCGCCGACAGACAACGTTTGCGATGTTTGAAGTCATTCCAGAGGTAGAGGACGATGCCGAGGTAACGCTCAACTGGGATGAGATTCGCGTCGATACGTATCGCTCCAGCGGCGCAGGTGGCCAGCACGTGAACAAGACTGAGTCTGCAGTACGCCTCACGCACCTTCCAACGAACTCCGTCGTCTCTAGCCAGAACCAGCGTTCGCAGATGCAGAACCGGGAAACAGCGGAGCGGATGTTGCGCGGCAAACTGATTGAACTCAAGATCCGCGCGCGCGAAGATGAGCTTGCGCGTGTGCGCGGTGAAACGATCTCCGCCGGCTGGGGGAATCAGATCCGCAGTTATGTGCTACACCCGTACCAAATGGTGAAGGACCATCGCACGGGCCACCAAACATCAGACACCGTTGGCGTGCTTGATGGTGACTTTGATGCATTCATTCTTGCTGAGCTGGAGCGCGTCTCTACTGGAGCACCGCTTGCGGGCGGCAGCGTGGATGAGGAGTAGGATCGACAAGTGAGCGATGTAGTAGAACTTGGTGCAACGGAGGCCGCTGTGGTCGAGCTGCAGGGAGTCTCTGTGACCTATCCGAGTGGCCACATCGCCCTCGGCGAGGTGAGCCTCACCATTCAGCGCGGAGAGTTTGCCTTCCTCGTTGGGCCATCGGGGGCGGGTAAGTCAACACTGATCGGCCTCTTGGTCCGCGACGTGCTTCCAACCGCAGGCGAGGTGCATGTCGCTGGCTTCCCAGTGCATCGTCTCTCCGGGGGTGAGGTGCCAAAGCTTCGTCGACGGGTTGGCGTCATCTTTCAAGACTTCCGCCTCTTGCCGCGACGAACCGTACGCGAGAACGTCGCCTTTGCGCTGGAGGTAACTGGGGCGGAGCCAGAACACGTCGCAACCGCTACTGAACGAGCGCTGCGCATCGTGGGCTTGGCGCGTCTCGCCGACCGCTACCCATCTGAACTCTCTGGCGGCGAGCAGCAGCGCACCGCGATCGCACGTGCCATTGTTGGTGAGCCCGAACTGCTCATTGCGGATGAGCCAACCGGAAACCTTGATCCGCTTATCAGTTGGGAGATCATGGAGCTTCTGATGGACATCAATCGCCTCGGCGTCACGGTGTTGGTCGCAACGCACGACTCTGACATCGTCACTACGCTGCGCCGTCGTGTGATCGGACTCGAGGGTGGTCGCCTCATTCGTGACGAAGCGAACGCAACCTATCACCGGGTCGGCTGATGAGCGTGCAGCGCGAGAGCCAATCGAATCGCCGCCGTCTTATTCGGCTGAGCATCTCTGCTGCAGCAAACGGCCTCTCTCGCAATCGCCTAGCAACGATCGCTGCCACAACCACGATGACGCTCATGCTGATGGTGCTCGCTTCGGTGCTCGTTATTCGCGCAGGGCTTGATGCGGCGCTCTCGTATGCCGATTCGAAGGTGGAGGTCATTGCCTATCTCAAGAGCTCCGTCACCGAGAGTGAGGCGCGCTCAATTCAAGTTCAAATCGAAGGCATTGATGGGGTGAAGACTGCAACGTATGTGAGCGCAGACGATGCCCTTGCCGCCTTCAAGGTGCGCTTGAAGGAGCGTGGCGAGCCGGACCTCACGGGCAACCTCGACGTGAATCCACTCCCCGCGAGCTACGAGATCGCGCTCGATAACCCTGCAGACACAGGGCGAGTTGCAGACGGTCTCGCCTCAATCACCGCGGCCTCCTCGTTTAGTCGCATCATTGATGGACGTGCGCTTGCTGAAAGCCTCGTCGCCATTACCGGTGCGCTGCGCATCGTTGGCCTGATCATCGTGATCGGCTTCTCGCTTGCCGTGCTTGCCGTAGTGGTCAACGCCATCCGTCTCGCCATCTTGGCGCGCAGCGACGAGATCGCCATCATGCGCATCGTTGGCGCGAGCGCCACCTGGGTACGCCTCCCATTCATTCTCGAGGGGCTCGCGATCGGCGCGGCAGGCGCGCTGATCACGCTCTTTATCTTCGGCATCTTGAGTGCCAGCATCGGCGCCGTCATGCTCAACCTCTTCCGTGTTCTTCCCGTCCAAACGTCGGCGATCCTCGCCGGACAGGTCTCTCTCTCCGTAATCGCCGCTGGGCTCGGCCTTGGGGCGCTCGGCGCGCTACTCTCTCTGCGAGGGCGACTGAACTAGTCGCCACACGCAGCGAAGGAGCACCACCATGAGCCCGACACCAACCGGAACCCCACTCTTCACCCGGGCCGGTCGCCTCCTCCTTGCCGTCATCATTGCCGTCGCGGCATACAACTCGGGGCTGCGCTCCGGCAACACCGACGCGCAGGGAAACGGCAGTCTTGATCTTGCACGCTTTAACGAGGCGCTCACCCTTATTCAAGAGCAGCACGTCGGGCCAAAAACCGATGAGGATCTCGTCAACGGCGCGATTGAGGGTCTCGTTGACTCGCTTGATGATCCGTACTCTGAGTACCTCACCGCCGAGGAGATGGCCGCATGGAAGGAGGGGCTCTCGGGGAGCTTCACCGGCATTGGCGCGGTGATTGACCTGCGCACATCAGCGGGCGAGCTCTGCACCGCTATCAGTAGCGATTGTCTTCTTACGGTCGCTTCGACCATTGAAGGTGCTCCGGCGCGTGCCGCAGGAATCCTTGGTGGCGACGAGTTCCTTGCCGTTGATGGCGATCCTCTCACTGGGCTCTCCGTAGATCAGGCGGTGCTCAAGGTTCGTGGTGCAGAGGGGACGACGGTCGTCATCACTGTTCGAACCGGGGCTACGGAGCCACGTGATGTATCTATTGTGCGCGCCAAGATTGAACTTCCAGTAGTAGCGACGAAGCAGCTCCAGACTGCGACGGGGGATCGCGTCGACTATATTGCGCTCAACGAGTTCACCGATATTGCCGCCGATCAATTCCGTGAGGCACTGCAGAAGATCGTTGCTGCTGGTGGTAATAAGATCATTCTTGATCTTCGTGATGACCCGGGTGGCTATCTCTCCACTGCGCTCTCTATCGCCAGTGAGTTCATTGCTGATGGCGTCGTCTACATCGAAGAGGACAGCCGCGGTGAACGAAAGAGCACCTCGGCGCAGGGTGGCGGTATCGCTACCGATGCGTCCATTCAACTTGTGGTGCTGATCAATAAGGGGAGCGCTTCAGCAAGTGAGATCCTTGCTGGCGCGCTGCAGGATCGCGGGCGGGCGATTTTGATCGGCGAGCCGAGCTTTGGTAAGGGGGTTGTGCAGACCTTCATCGACCTGAGTGATGGTTCGGGCCTCAAGCTGACCATCGCCAAATGGCTGACGCCAAACGCTCGCTGGATCCACAAGATCGGTCTCACGCCAGACATCGCCGTTGCCTCAGCCCCTGAGGGCTCGGAGGCCGATCCGGTGCTGGAGGCGGCGCTCAACGCCTTTAAGTAGCCGCTTGGAGCGCAGGTACTTGCGCCCGCCCCTGCGGAGGCGTATCGTTTACCGCAGACGAAAGGAGGTGGTGTGCAGTGTCTAAAGACAGTTGTACCGCCGCCTCTCACGAGGCCAACGCATAGTTGACCCGCGAGAGCGGTAATAACTGAGCAGAGCCCTGGCCTTCGGGCCGGGGCTCTCTCGTCTCCCCTGCTGGTAGCCCCAATGAGCGCCCGCCCACGGTTGGCGCGTACCCTACAGAGGCGTCTATCGGCACCAGCACAGCTCGAGAGGAGGTACCGCAATGGCTAAGACACCAGTCAAGACGGCGTCCTCCCCTGCCCCAAAGCCGGCGGCGCCCCCCTCAGGGACCACGCTCGCCTCGAACCGCAAGGCCTCGTATGAGTACGAGATCGTCGAGCGCTATGAGGCGGGGGTTGTCCTCTCGGGGACCGAGATCAAGTCGATTCGCGCCGGCAAGGCCGACATTGGTGATGCCTACGTGCGCCTCGATGCGGGCGAGGGTCGCCTCATCGGCATGCACATCGCCGAGTGGCCCGGTGCTGCCAGTCAGAACCATGAGCCGAAGCGGGTGCGGCGCCTCTTGCTCCATAAGTCCGAGATCATCGCCATCGGCACCAAGGTGAAGACCAAGGGCCTCACGTTGATCCCGCTGCGCCTCTACCTTTCGCGCGGGCGCTGCAAGGTCGAGATTGGCCTCGGGCGCGGGAAGAAGGCCTTTGATAAGCGCGCTGCGATCGCCGATCGCGAAGGTCGTCGCGAGGCGGAGCGCCAGCTCAGCGACTGGAAGCGCGGCGAGTAGGTTCGCTCGCACTAGTAATCGCACCGCACGCGCGGTATCATTAACCCCTTGGGGATGCGTGGTTTCGACGGAGATCCGCACCTTGGGAACGCGAGTCGAGGTTGCTATCAGGCCTCGTTAAACCGGTAGCAAAAAGAAGTAACTGGCAATCGCCAGCCTGCTCTCGCCCTCGCTGCCTAAGGCAGTAAGGTGAGCGTGGAAGCGGCCCCCGCTTCGCGGGTCGTGGAAGCGTCATAAAGCGAAGCTGCAGTGATGACGAGCGACGCATAGTCATCGCGTAAGCCCGATTTAGGGACATGTATCTCGGTTGAGGGTCGATCCGGCCTGTGGGAGCGCCTCAACTTAGACTAAACCGCAGGACACGCTCGTAGTGGTCTCAAGGAAGGCTTTTCGGACGAGGAGTTCGACTCTCCTCCATCTCCACCAACACTTGTACGTGGCGCGGATCGCGCGCTACCCAATCTCCTTGATGCGCGCCTTCGCTAAGGCAACAAGGAGTTTTTCGTCGATCTCCCAATCGCTCGGAATGGTGATGGTGTGCTTGAGTACGCGGTACCCCTTCAGTTTCGGAGTGAACGTATCAATCACCGCCTTGCTAAACGGATTGATCAGCAGGTATTTCGATGAGGCGGAGGCGCCGAACACATAGTCCTTCTCGGTGCGCAAGATTGGTTGGTTCCACGAGATCACGAGCTTCAGTTCTGGGTACGCCGCTCGCAGCACCTTGAACATTCCCTTCATGGTGCGCGCCTGCTGCGCGTCGATGCTCTTGAAGTAGTCGGTCGGAGTCGCGTGTCGCTGCGAAGACACTGAGCCGCGTGAGAAGAGCACGAGAGCATTGGCGTGCGCCTGGGAGAATCCGTAGCTCTCGCGCAGGTGGGCGATCTGTTCCGGGTAGCGCTTCCCTGCAACGGTCTTCATTACTGCGAACCAGTGCTTCATCGGTTCGCCGTAGCGCTTCTCGATTGCAGGGAAGTGCGCTTCCCGTCTTGGATCCTTTGTCGGCATGTCTGCCGAGTTGCTCGTTACGCTGGGATGACGACGACGCGACGCTCTGGCTCTTCGCCAGCGGACTCAGTCGCGATACCGTCCATCTCCTGAAGTTCAACGTGAATCCAGCGGCGCTCTAGCGCCGTCATTGGCTCAAGCTGAACAGCACGGCCGGTCTCCTTGACGCGATCTGCCGCCTTGCGCGCAAGTGCGCGGAGCTGTGCCTCACGTCGACCTCGATACTCTTCGATGTCGACGGTGACACGTGCCCACTCGCCCATCTTGCGGCTGAGCATCAGGTTCACGAGATGCTGGATCGCCTGCAGTCGCTCGCCGCGGCCGCCGATCAAGTTGTTCAACTCATCGAC